>OHWG01001278.1_pt1 | contig 13010 bp, 10 predicted proteins | sample 1579621 | NCBI WGS metagenome assembly OHWG01 (sample SAMEA3882544, study PRJEB24775) | human gut metagenome | biome: human-associated habitat; feature: intestine environment; material: feces | place: Netherlands | collected 2009/2010
TCTCTAGTCATAGGCAAGTTAACACTTAACATTTAACACTTAACATTCAACATTCAACATTCCCCATTCCCTTCCAGGGTTCATCGTCCTTCGCCAGCACCTTGCCCTGCATCGCCTCGGCTATGCAGTCGTTTTCCGATTCCCTTTCGTCGTATCTGCCGCAGGGCTGGCGCACGTAGTACACCTTTCCGGGATGACAGAACTCCTGGTCTCTCACCTTCAGCATCTCCACGATGGTAAACATCTTGCCCTCCTCGGGCTTCGAGATGCGGTTTACGGTGAGCAGGAAGTCGGCGAGGTTCGCCCACTGCGCACTGCCTGCTACGGAGTAGATATCCAGCGGCGGAAAGGCCTCGTGACCGTCCTTGTACTGTATTCTCGGGTGAGCCACCACCACCGTCCAGATGTGGCGCGTACGGCTCCATGCCTGCAGCTTCGTCAGCATCAGCCTCACCTTCTCCGTCTCCGTGGCACGGCTGCCGCCCTCGGTCATGTTGATGAACACATACGGGTCTATCACCAGGTAATCTATCTTCTGCTTCTTGCGGTTCATCATCGCCTCCATCATTCCGATGATGTAGTTGCTGTCGGGCAGGCGGGTCTTCGTGTCGAAATCCACCATGTGCTCCGACAGGAAATCCAGCACCTTGCGGTTCTCCTGCCTTGCCTCTTCGGGCGATTCGGCGCCGTCCATATCCTCCGTGTTCCTCACCCCCAGGGCTATGCGGGCAATCTCCCTCACGTGCTTGCCCTTGATAGGTTTCTCGAACGAGAAGAACGCCACGCGCTTCTGGTTGTGGTACATCAGATGCGCCATCAGACAGTTGAGGAAATCCGTCTTTCCCGAGTTCGGGCGACCGGTGAGGATGATGAGCCCGCCCTCTGAAGTGGGGTGGAAGATGCCGTCGGTGAGTCTGCCCATCCCCACCTCGTAGCCACGGTCGTAGTTGCCCATCATGATGGCGAGGATGTCCTCCTTGTGCTCGGAGAGGTCGTAGATGTCGGCGTCGCTGATGCCCTGCGCTTCGGCTATGATTCGCTTCACCTCTTGGCTTCCGAATGCCTCATATACCTCGCTGATGTCCTTCTTGCCCTGCGGCAGCGTGGTAACCTTGGCGCGGGTCTGGTATTGCTCTATCAGGAGTTTTACCAGTCGGCGGCCCGGTCGGTCGGTGTCGCCGCAGATGATGATCTCGTCCGCCTGCTGAATCCACTCGTCGAAAGCCTCGTGACTCTCCTCGATGTTGGTGCTGGCACCGTTGGCGATGCTCAGCACGTAGGGGAATCCGCAGGTCATCAGCGTGAGTCGGTCCTTTTCGCCCTCGGTGATGATGAGCTGGCGGATGGACTGTGCGTCGGGACGGAGCAGGTTGATGCTGTCGATGCCGTAGGGAGCGCAGGGCTTGGTGGGGGAAACCTGGCAGAAGAGCTTGCTCCACTCGCCGGTGATGGGGTGCTGCTGCACGGAGCGGAACTTCACGTTGATGATCTTGCCGTCCAGGTAGTTGCAGTAGGCGATGGCAGGCACCATCTCCACGCCTTTCGGGTCCTCGCTTTTGGGGTCATCCGCATTTTGCTTCATCCATGCGCACATCACTCCTTCCTGAACGATGATGTCGGGCGAGAGCTTCATTGCCTGGATGTATCGCTGCACCATCGACTGGAGCGAGGCGAGTTCGGTGGCGGTAATCAGGGGACGGGCCTTGGGATGGCGCGAGAGGAGGTTGGCGGGGTGGAAGTGGTCGATGAAGTGCTGCTGCTCTTCCTGGGTCCTGAAGGGGTAGATGGGGTAGAGCCAGGAGCGTGTTTCGGCATCTATCTCGAGGAAGTCGTCGGGCAGCATGGGCACGTAGTCTTTGGCTTTGTGTTCATCCTGCTGCTTTTTCTGGGCGTTGGCATAGTAGTTTCCGTTCACCTTTCCGCTGCCCTTTCCGAGGAGCGATTTCATCTCCTCCAGGTATCCGCTCCAGTTGCACGACCAGCAGTGGGTCAATCCGTTATCTACCTTGATGAAGCAGTGACGCTTTCCGCATTTCGGGCAGGTTACGGGGATATCGAGCTTTCCTCGAGCCATCAGCTTCATGGTTTTCTGGCTGATGTCCTTCAGTTGATTGAGGAGGGCCTTGAAGGATGCAGCATCGTTTGAAGGAGATGATGAGGAGGATGGTGCATCATTTGCTGGAGCTGATGAAGCTGAGTCAGCAGGGATGATGCCGCTGAGCATTTCCTTGTATCTCTCGAAGAGCAGCTTCTCTTCATCTGAGAGATTCTCCTTGATTTCATTGAAGTCTGTAGCATAGTAACGTGGCTTCTCATTTCTGTTTTGATTTTGTTGGTTTTCTTCCATATTTTTAGGATTTTTATGTTGTTGTTTATTGTTTGTTCAACTGGACAGTGAGTTACTTTGGAACAACCCAGGTGTGCGAGAATTTGTTCCAGGTAGCGTTGCCGGATGGTCTCGGAGCAGCATCCTGTGGTATTCGATGCTGCTCCTGGGTTCCATCACTTCGTGGCGTATCATAGAATCGCTGCTTCGACGCCTTGTCCTGATACTCGAAATTCGAGATAGGTCGGTACTGCCGCATCATTTCTGCTGCATGCAGCTTGAGGTACTCGGTGGCATCATTCACGGCACGCATGATGTTCTTCTGCATGAAATCGTATTTGATGAGATTGGCGAGCCAGCAGCTTTTGCCCACCGGGTTCTTGATGTTCATCATCACCTTGCTGTTCTTGAGCAGATAGGGATACAGATAGTCGTTGAAGAAAGTGTTTGTAGCCATATTGGTAGGGCAGGCATCCTCCGGATTTATGTAGAGATTCGGATTAAGCTTCTGCGTAATTTCATTCACGGGCTTCACCACCTTGGCGTAAGCATCCGGGTCGGTTCCGATGTAATTGAGGAGCTCCTTGGCTGCAGCTTCCACTTCCTTCTCGTACTCGGCCGAGCAAGTTTTGCTCCCCGTTACATTCTTGCTTATATTTTTCTTTTTATTATTTTTCTTTTTATTATATATATTATTATTAATAACGGGGGGCAAGGTTTGCTCGCTTGAGTTCAAATCGTGGTTGTTTCCCATGTCTTTCTCGTCGCTGACATGCCAGATCGGAGTGTAAAACGCCATGAGATTCTGGTCGGTATGAGGCTTCTCATCATTCTTCCAGATGAATCCGAATCCTGAGCATCTGAGCAGGATTTCCACGAAATCATGTCGGTTATGGAATCGCAGTCCCTCTGCGATATCAGAAAATCTGTTGCAGTCATACAGTTTCTGTTGATTCATCCATTCCGGTACTCCGAAGTAGAGCATCAGCATTTTGCGGATTTGCGTATCCGTCAGTCTGCTGGTATGCCAGCTGGCAATGAGTTTGCGCTCCGTCTCGATATCGATGCAGGTGGTGAGCGGCTGGATGGTGTATCTGCCTGCCACCTGATAGCCCGAATCGCTGTCAGAGCATTTGCTTGTTTGGATTGTTGTGTTGTTTGTCATAATAATTATGTATTAAACGTTCTTTGTAAAATTGTCCTTGTTACCAGAAGTCTTATTCATATAGATAGCATAAGTTTCAAGATTCGCTCCCTCCTGCATCATTTCGAATATTTCTTTCATGGGTGTACCCAGATGCCAGATGAATTCTTTCCGAAGTTTCTGTACTTTTTCTAGTCTCTTTTCTGGAGTTAGCTTGGGATAGTATCTGTCGATATGATTGCGCACGATTTCTTCCCACATAATGCCTATTCCCAGACAGATACGTTGCTTGAATCTTCTGCTCAGCTTTCTCTCTCGGCTGAATACAGCTTTGAAAGTGTTCACTCCCAGGTGTGCCTTTTTTTGGAAGTTTTGCGGTCTGATACCGTAATTACCATCGTGGATGTACTGTTGCAGGAAGTCGATAACCTCTTTATTGGTCTTCTTCTCTCGTTCTTGCAATCCGTTCTTGCAGGCTTTCATTTCCTCTTCAGAGAGTTCCTGTGTCTCTTCAGAGCGCATTTCCTCCTCTTCAGAGAGTACTGGATTCTCTTTAGTGAGAACCACCTTCTGCTGTTTCTTTTTGTCTTTACTTTTTGTTATTGCCATTACCTATTATGTGGCTTTAGTGTCACAGTGCAAAGAAACATCAAAAAGTTGGAATAGAAAAATTTAGCCTACCACTAGTATCTGGTGGCTTTTTAACGTTTTTAACTCATTTTTCTTTCTTTTTTCGTGTTTTTTTCTGTTTAGTTCAAGTGATAATTAGGTTTTCCCGATAAGACAAAATACACCATAGCCTTGTGGTGCTCCCACCAATTCCACAGCTTTTCAAACCTAAAATATTAAAAACGAGTTAAACATAAAAGAAAATTTATGTTTTGCCTGGTCATTAAAAGAATTTTATGTATCTTTGCTTCGTGAATGTGTGTCCTGAGACAGAATGAAGTCTGATATTGGCTATATTTGATGGAAACTGATGGGTAGTTATGATATACAAAAAGGAAAATGAGTTCGGCTTTTCTATTGCGAAATTTAACTTTTACCTTGAAATGCAAGAATGGGTTGGGGCGTTGTTAGTGGTTATTAATGGTGGGGATTTGAGTAAGACTCCATTCAGACATGTTACTATAAGAAGTAGGATTCCTTAAAAAAGGAAATCCTACTTTATAGAGCAACATGCCTAAAATAATCTTTCAACCACTTATGATTTCAAATCCGCCGGGACGCCTGGCGGGTTTGCGTTTTTGGGGGATGCCTGGCTGTTATTTCGATGACTTGAATCCCCAGATGTTCCTGATGGTCTCCACGTCCTGGGTTTCAACCTTCTTCTCGATATCATCTGGCAGATTGCAGAAGAAATCGATGCCGGTCTTGTCTTCCAGCGTCTTGATGTTCACTACGTAGTTGCCCAGCAGGTCGCTCTTGTCGAACGCCTTGTTCTCGTGCAGGAACCAGTAGCCGAAGGCGCTGTAGCTATACTGCTTGGTGCTCTTGTTATACTCCTTCTTCAGCACGGCAACGAAGAAATACTTTGGCACAGGGATGTAGCCCGGCTTCTTCACGTCGCTCGATGCACCCTGGTTCTTCCATCCCAGGATGTTGCTCTCGCTGCCCACCGGGTCGATGGTGCCGCCCTTCACGATGAAGAGGGTATCAGAGTCAATCTTCGGAGCCAGCTTGCGCAACTCTTCCTCCATCTTATACCAGGTGCCACGCTGGTTGAAGTTGCTATACTGTGGCTGCATGTTGGTCATGAAGAAAGTCTGCTTCTGCTGGGTAAGGTTCAGCTTGCGGTCGGCAGAAGGACAGATATGACCGTGGTCGAATCCCTGCGTGGTTGGGGTAGGGTCTTCGGTGAAGTCGGTGACGCCCCACTGCTCCTGCAGGTCGGTATCCCATGGATACTTTCGCTCGCCCTGCGATGGTTTCCATCTATCTACGTTGGATGCCGTGTTTCCGGTGTGGAAGGTGTAGCAGCTCCATCGCTGGCTCTTCATGTCGTCGTCCCATTCGGTAGAGAAGTTCACCATGCCCGTGGTGTTATCCATGTGCACGATGGCGTAGCTGCTGCCGTTGTTCTTGAGTTTTGGGAACTCCAGGCCATGGATGGCGTTCTTCACCACGGCAGGCATATTGGCAGTAGTCACATTCTTGTTGGTGTTTCCACCACCATTGTTATCATCCTTGTTTTCCTGGTCAGGGAATCTGAACTGCAGGGAGTCGTCGGTGCCGCAGGCGGCAAAGGTCATCGCTGTGAGGAGCGTGAGAATGAGTAGTTTAGCATGCTTCATAATTTGCGTAATTCTTGTTAATGTTTTAAGTTATAAAAGAAAAAAAGTGCATTCCGACGTATATGCAACTACGACGGAACACACTTTCCTGGAATTGCTTCAGAATTTACTTGATAATGGCTGTGCTGCCCAATAAGAATGTGAAGTCGTCGATGAGAACGGCTGCACCTGGCTTCTTGGCATTCATAATAACGATGCTGTAGGTGCCATCTTTTTCTATGGTCATTTCCTGCTCTACCAATGTCCACTCTGTGTTGGTTACATTCACATACTTCTTGGTATAATTGTAGTTCTGTGAATCTACGGTGCCATTATTAACGGCTACATAACCTGGGCATACGGATGCACCTGTGGCTGTGGCTGCCTTGGCGTAGAACTTGATAGTGTATTTACCTGCCTTCAGTCTCATCTCCTTGTAGCCCAGACGCTTGTTGGCGCTGGTTGTTCCAGCCACCTGCACTGAGTATTTGCCGCTGTGGGCATCCTCGCTCTTGGTGAGACTTGCATTGCCGGCAGAGTTGGTGTTCCAGTTGGTTGGCTTGCTGTTTGTCCAGTTCTCGAAACCGCCATTCTCGCCTGTTGCTACCTCGCCTGGGTTTGGATCTGGCTTCGGGTCTGGAGTTACGGTGCCGCCGCCCTCGCCGCTGGTCTTGCCATTCACGGAAATGAGCTTGCCGCCCTGGTTGGTCTCTGGGGTGTTGCCCATGTAGTTGATGAGCTTGGCGCAAACCACAATCTCATCGCCTTCCTTCAGCGTCATATCGCCCTCCTTCCACTTCTCACCACCGAAGTAGTAGATGCGGTAGATGTAGAACTGGGTGCTGTTGGCATCATCGGCAATATAGAATGATCCGTTGCCGAAGGATGCTGAGAACTGCTCCTTGATGCTCTGTACCTTACCCTTGATGTAGAACTCCTTGTCTGATACGGCGCCCGATGGCAGGGCTGCGGTATACTTCTGCGCTGCCACACTGTTGAATGGATTGGCCTCAGAACCATCGCCCTTTGCCGTGCCGGTGATATCGCCACTGCTTTCGCCACCGGCAGTCTTGCCGTTCAGGGAAACCAGATAGGTTTTGTTTGCCACGGTCTCCGGTGTGTTGCCCATGTAGTTCATCACCTTGGCGCAAACTACCACCTCGTCGCCTTCCTTGAGTTCAGGGTCGCTGGTGGTCCACTTCTTGTTGCCCAGATAGAGGGAACGGAAGATGTAGAACTTCTCGCTGCTCTCGTCATCGGCTATGTAGAACGAACCGTTGCCGAAGCTGGTAGAGAACTGCTCCTTGATGCTCACTACCTTACCCTTGATATAGACCTCCTTGTCAGACTCTACGCCTGCCTCCAGGGTCTTGCAATAGTTGATAGCTGCAATGCTGTTGAATGGGTCGGCAGCAGTACCTGTACCCTTTGCCTCGCCCTCAGTGGTACCACCGGCTTCCGGCTTGGTAGGCAGGGTATAAGGTTCTGGCACATCCTCACAGCTGCTGAATGTGAAGGCAGCCATCGCCGCCATCAAAACTGAAAATATATACTTTTTCATATTGTTGTCTTTTTTATTGATGTTACTATATATAATAATGTGTAATTACTGGTTGGAGCTTACCGGACTCAGGTCGTCGGTGTTGCGGATGAGAATCTGCCATGTGTTGTTGTATCTTGTAAAGATGCCTGTGATGTCGTAGGCTCCGTCTGGCAGGATGGCATTGGCAAAGCGGGCGTAGCCTGATGTGCGTACTACCACGGTGTTGCTGCTGATCCACTGGCCCGACTTGGCATCCTTCAGACTCTGGTTGGTGGTCTCGTCGTTGGCAGCCCAGACGGTCTTGCCGTTGGCGCTGCTGAACTTCACGCCCTTGATGGTCATCAGCTTGCCTGCATTCTCTTCCAGATAGGTGGCATCGGCAGCCTTGCTCAGGTCGAACTCTTCTGCCTTCACCTTGCTGGCATCTGCCTCATCGAGCAGTTTGAAGTGCTTCTGCCAGATGGTTCGATCCATCTTTCCCACGGATGTGGTTCCTTTCTTCTGGTTGGTGTAGATGCCGCCAATCTGTGCCTGCTTGCCGTAGCCTCCGATGTAGAGGCCGTTGAGGTCGATGAGAATCTCCTGGCCCACTGGCAGATAGCCGTAGAGTCCGCCTCCGTTGATATCTACGAGGATAGCACCCGTGGCATCCTGCAGCGCCACCTGCTGATAGAGGTTGCCGCTGATGTCGTTGCCCGTGATGTAACCCTTGATCATCATCGGCTTGTCGATGAGCTTGTAGCTGCCACCGGTGATGGCGGTCTTGTATTCGCTCTTGAGCTGTGCAATGGTAACCACGTTCTTCTCTCTGAGCAGGTTGTTGCCGTAAGGAGGAGCAGGGATATCAGGGTCAGCATATCCGTCGCCCATGCATGATGCCAGCATCATTCCCGCCATCGCCAACATGGCCATTGCTATGAATTTTATCTTTTTCATTGTCGTGTCGTTTTAGAATCGGTAACCAATCTGGAACATTCCGTTGGTGCCGAATGCGTAATACTTCTTTGGATTCTTTGAGAACTGATAAACGCGGATGTTGTTCACCTCGCCGCCTGTGGTGAGGGTGTAGCCCGAACGTGAGTTCTGCTCATATCCGCCCGTTACCAGCTTCTGGTTGTTCAAGAGGTTGGTAATCATCAGGTTGAAGTTGAGCGAACCCTTCTTCAATCGGATGCTCTTGCCGATGCTCATGTCAACCATCCATCCTCCGTGACCCTTCGCCTGAGCCACAGCCTCCGGCAGCCAGCTGTTTCCATCTTCTGTAACCACAGATGGGAAGATCTCCGGATACTTCTGGTGGGCACTCTGGCGGTTGGTGAGCACCTTCTCGTAGCGATAGCTTGGAGAATAAGAGAGGTAGATGCGGTCGTAGTAGTTGGCATTGAGATTCACGAACCATCCGTTGGTGTGGAGGTCGAGACCGATGCTTCCCACGGTGAGCGGCGTACCGCTCTCGCGCATATCTATCACGTAAGCCTTGTCGGTATATACCTCGGCACTCTTAGAGAGCATGTAGTTGGCAGTAACATTGTTGATGTTCTTTGCCTCGCTGATGGTGCCCAGGGTCTTGAAGTCGAGCCATGAAGTGAGCTTGAACTTCAAGCCTGCCTCCAGACCGTAGTATTCCTTCTTCAATCCGGTCATGCTCACGTAGGTGAACGAGTTCTCATCGTCGTTGTAGAAGTTCTGCCACTCGGTTACATTCTCCATTCGGCTGTAGTAACCGCTCAGGTTGGCATGCATCCATGCGTTCTGATACTGGTAGCTTACCTCTGAGCTGAAGATGCGCTCGTTCTTGAGGTTGGTAACGAAATCGTTGTTGATTTCAGGAGCGATGAAGGCGGTGTTTGCCATAGGCGCACGCCACTCGTAGCCGGCTCCGATGCGGAAGGCATGACCTCTGCCTGCATCATAGTTCACGCTCAGCTTGCCACCGCCGTCGAGGAAGTGGGCTGTGCCGCTGTTGCCATAGCTGTTGTCGGCAGCCATACCGTTGCGCATGTATCCCTTGCGCTTCATGCCGGTGTAGCCGATGCGGCCGCTCACCATCGCCTCGAAGCGTGAAATCTGGGTCTTGTAGGTGCTCCAGGCGCCTGCCTTCTGCACGTCGATGCGATAGTCGTAGCCGAACTTGTCGCCCTCGTACACCAGTTTGCCGGTGTTGTTAGGTCCGGCGGTGTTCAGGTCGTACTGCACGCGTGGGTCGGAGATGGAGTATTCGCCGATGGCGTAGGAGTTGATGTTGTGGAAGATCTTTCCTCCCAGCATATCCTCCATGGTCTGGTAATGGCGGTTCTGGTTTACGCCGAGCATGAAGCCCGATGCCAGGCTCGACTTGTTGGTGAGCTTGGTGTTGAGGGTTGAGGAGAGCACGAGGTTGAGGTTGTCGTTGTGCTTAGCCTGCAAGTAGTACATGGTCTCCTGTCCGTTCTTGGCAGCCTGCTGGTTGGAGTAGTAGAGGCGGTCCCAGTTTATCTGGCGGTTCTGCTTGCCAGCCTTCCAGTAGTTCACGGCGTTGTTCCAGCTATCCCAGTTGTAGATGTTGTTTCCGTTCTGGAAGTCGCCCCACACGTAGTAGTTGGCAGATGGCATGTTCTTCCAGTAGTCTGGCTGCGGATTCTCGGCGTTGTTGTAGTTGAGCTTGGTGCTCTTGTACATGGAGTATTTTCCGAAGAGAGATGTGGTGAGCTTCATGCCGTCGTTGATGTCCCAGTCCCATGTGGCGATGGCAGAAGGGGCGAAGTCGTTCACTACTCTCGAGTTACGCTTGTGTCCGTTCTGGTATCCCCAGTATGGGTTGTAGTAGTAATCGTTGGCGAGCCAGTAGGCCTCGTCGGTAGAAGCGCCCTGTGTGCTTCGCTCGGTAGGGTTGCCCCAGGTGGAGAGGCTCAGCGAGTGGCCGTTCATCCACTTCTTCTGCACGCCGAAGAAATAGGAGAGGGCGTTGTAGAAGGTGCCCTCCACGTAGCCGCGGTTGGCCCAGCGATAGGTGAGTCCGGCAGAAATGGCCCATCCCTTGGCGTTGAATCCGCTGGAGTAGGTGTAGAGTCCGCGCAGGGTGTAGTTGCGGTTGGCAGCAGCCACGCTGGCATACTGGCCCTCCTGCATGCTTCCGGCACGGAAATCATAGTTGTTGGAACCCGCCATTCCGGTCATGGAATAGTTGTTTGCTTCGAACGGCAGCGCGAAATCCACGTTGCGTGAGAATCGGTTCAATCCTCCGATGTTGGAGAATCTGAACTGTCCGGTCTCCATATCGTTCATTGCTGCACCATTAATATACACATCGTTATATTTCTGGTTGAAGGCACGATAGCGGAATCTCACAGGCGAGAAGAGGTAACCTGCATCCTTGGCATATACGTTGGATGAAGAGTTGAGGATGGTGACATTGGATGACATGTCTTCGTCCTCGCCCAACTGTGCCTCAGAGAAGGTGAAAGCATTCTCATCGAGTCCCTGTGCCATGTTCTGCTCAGTGTTTTTTTCGTTCTGAGCCATCGCAAGCGTACAGGAGAAGAGTGCTAACGTTGCTAATTTTAATTTCTTTTGCATAGTCTGTATAAGTTAATAAAATATGTACAAGTACAAAGTAACACATTTTTTTTGAATATCGCAAGATATTTTTGTTAAAAATTTGCTAAAAATGAATTTTTCTCCATATTTGCTGCGTTTTTTGCGATATTTATGCTATCTTTGCGGTTATAAATGATTAAATACATGTAAAACGAGAAAGAATAACGAATAAAGAATTATGAGAAGACAAGTATGGTTTTTGGCTGCCCTGCTGATGATTATCGGCTTGGGCGCTTCCGCTCAGAAGAAAAAGACGGCTGCTGCCGGAGGAAAACAGTTCCAGGTGTATGCAATGGGTTTTTATAATCAGGAGAATCTTTTCGATACTTGCCACGATGCGGGTAAGAACGACTATGAATATCTTCCTGCCAAGGGCTGGAACGGTATGAAATATACGAGTAAGTTGAAGAACATGTCGCGTGCGCTGGCTGATATGGGTACGGATGTGCTCCCTAACGTGGGCTGTGCCTTCATCGGTCTTGCCGAGGTGGAGAATGCCAACGCGCTGAAGGATCTTACGGCTCAGCCGCCGTTGAAGGCGCGCAACATGCAGTTCTGCCACATCGAAGGTCCGGATAAGCGTGGTATCGACTGTGCCCTGCTCTACAACCCTGCGCTCTTCACGGTGAAGAACGTGAAGCTGGTGCCTTACGTGCAGGAACTGGCGAAGGATTCTGCCTTCAAGACCCGTGGCTTCCTGACGGTGCGTGGCGAGATGGCGGGCGAAGATGTGGCTGTGATTGTGTGCCACTGGCCAAGCCGTTTCTCGGGCTCGTTCTATCGTGAGAGCGGTGCGCGCCAGACCAAGGTGGTGAAAGACAGTCTGCTCAGAGTGAATCCTGATATGAAGGTTTTCGTGATGGGTGATATGAATGATGACCCTACGGATAAGAGTATGCATGAGGTGCTGAGAGCGAAGCCTGAGATACAGCAGGTGGGCGAGGGCGACATGTATAATCCTTGGTATAATATTCTGGCAAAGGAGGGCAAGGGTACCTTGTTCTATAACGGCAGCTGGAACCTCTTCGACCAGATTGTGATGACTCCTAACCTGCTGAACAAGGATGCGAAGAAGAAGGATTTCTCGAGCCTGAAGTTCTGGAAGAACCACGTGTTCCGCAGAGACTACCTCATCCAGCAGGAGGGCCAGTATAAGGGTTCGCCTCTGAGAACCAAGGCTGGTGGCAGATGGCTCAATGGCTACAGCGACCACCTGCCAGTGGTATTGTATCTGGTGAAGGAAAAGAAATGATTAAGTTGATTGTTAAGAGTTTATAGTTGATAGGACTTTGTTAAGCTCTAAGTTCTATTGCTAATCATAAAGTTCAAAGTTCAAAGTGTAATGGTGGCATGAACTTGACATGGGCTCTTTAGAGGAACAGGAGAAATAGGCATGGAATGCCAAGGGAAAATGCCGAGAGCCGTTAAACGCAAGGCAGAAAGTACTGATGTCCATGTCTGTGGCGGACTACCAAGATCGAGCAGCTTCAGAGCGAAGTCCAGACTTTGCGTGAACAGCTTGCAAAGGAAGATTACAAGTTGCTGCCACTTCGATACATCGCACAGGAATACTTCGGAAAAAGTGCAGCATGGCTCTCTCAGCGTCTCAATGGCTCAGAGGTTCGCGGTCATGTTTGCACGCTCAATTCCGAGCAGAAAGATATTTTCAATCGTGCTGTCCAGGAAATTGGACAACGCATTAGCTCTTTGCAGTTAGTATAGGGTTATCTATTCACACCATCCCTCTGCCGTCCACATTCATCATCCCACCCACAAAACAAAGGGGACTGAAATCTCAGAAATGAAATTTCAATCCCCTTAAAATTTTTATTTAGCTAATGAATAGCAAATGCTTTATCTACAAGAGATTAAGCCTTGCCCTCCATCTGAGCCTTCAGCTTAGCAAGAGCATCGATGTCACCGAGTGAAGTACCAGCAGCTACGTTGTTGATAGCTGGAGTCTCGTTCTTGCGACCACCGTTACCACCACGCTTGTGAGTTGGCTTAGCGATTGGCTCGTCCTTGCCCTCCTCGAATGTACGAGAGTGAGAGAGGATGATACGCTTTGTCTCCTTAACGAACTCGATTACCTTGAAGTCGAGCTCCTCGCCCTTCTTAGCCATTGAGCCGTCCTCCTTAGTGAGGTGC
>OHWG01001287.1_pt1 | contig 12937 bp, 9 predicted proteins | sample 1579621 | NCBI WGS metagenome assembly OHWG01 (sample SAMEA3882544, study PRJEB24775) | human gut metagenome | biome: human-associated habitat; feature: intestine environment; material: feces | place: Netherlands | collected 2009/2010
TCGAGTTTGAAGAGTCCTTTGATGATGAGGAATAAGAAAGGGGAAAGAATACATGGCAGAAACAACGAACGCCAATGAAACATATCAGCCAATGACTTTCGATGCCATCAAGATCGGACTGGCGTCCCCTGAGAAGATCAGAGAGTGGTCCAGAGGTGAGGTAACGAAACCGGAAACCATCAACTACCGTACTCTGAAACCGGAGAAGGACGGACTTTTCTGTGAAAGAATTTTCGGGCCAAGTAAGGACTGGGAGTGCCATTGTGGTAAATATAAAAAAATCCGTTATAAAGGTGTTGTCTGCGACCGATGCGGTGTAGAAGTTACAAAAGCATCTGTCAGAAGAGAACGTATGGGACATATCGAGCTTGCTGCTCCGGTATCCCATATCTGGTATTTCAAGGGTATTCCGTCCCGTATGGGACTGATCCTTGATCTGTCGCCGAGAACATTGGAAAAAGTTTTATACTTTGCTAACTATATCGTACTGGATCCGGCTGATTCCGGACTTCAGTACAAGCAGGTACTTACAGAGAAAGAGTATCAGGATGCTCGTGAAGCATATGGATATAATTTCCGTGTAGGTATGGGAGCAGAATCCATTATGGAACTGCTCAAAGCAATTGATCTTGAAAAAGACGCTGCTGAACTGAAAGCTGAACTTGTTGATGCAACCGGACAGAAACGTGCCAGAATCATCAAGAGACTGGAAGTTGTAGAGTCTTTCCGCGAATCAGGAAACCGTCCTGAGTGGATGATCATGACTGCAATCCCGGTTATTCCGCCGGATCTGCGTCCTATGGTACAGCTGGATGGTGGACGTTTTGCAACATCTGACCTGAATGATCTGTACAGAAGAATTATCAACCGTAACAATCGTCTGAAACGTCTTCTGGAGCTGGGTGCGCCGGACATCATCGTCCGCAATGAGAAACGTATGCTTCAGGAAGCTGTAGATGCTCTGATTGATAACGGTCGTCGTGGCCGTCCGGTAACAGGCCCTGGAAACAGAGCCCTGAAATCTCTTTCCGACATGTTGAAAGGTAAATCCGGACGTTTCCGTCAGAACCTGCTCGGTAAACGAGTTGACTACTCCGGACGTTCTGTTATCGTCGTTGGACCGGAACTGAAAATCTATCAGTGTGGTCTTCCGAAAGAAATGGCAATCGAACTGTTCAAACCTTTCGTAATGAAAGAGCTGGTTGCAAACGGAACTTCTCATAACATCAAGAATGCTAAGAAGATGGTCGAAAAACTTCAGCCGGAAGTCTGGGATGTCCTCGAAGATGTTATCAAAGAACATCCGGTTATGCTGAACCGTGCACCTACACTGCATCGTCTGGGTATCCAGGCGTTTGAGCCGATTCTTGTAGAAGGTAAAGCTATCAAGCTTCATCCACTTGTTTGTACTGCGTTCAACGCTGACTTCGATGGTGACCAGATGGCTGTTCATCTTCCACTTTCTCAGGAAGCTCAGGCAGAGTGCCGTTTCCTTCTGCTCTCACCGAACAACCTTCTGAAACCTTCAGATGGTGGACCGGTAGCCGTTCCTTCACAGGATATGGTCCTTGGTATCTACTACCTGACACAGGAGAGACCTGGAAATCCGGGAGAAGGTAAGTTCTTCAAGAGCGTTAATGAAGCAATTCTTGCTTATGAAAATAAAGTTATTACTCTTCAGTCCAGAATTAAGGTTCGTATCACAAAGACAATGCCTGATGGAACAGAAATGACTGGTATTGTAGAGTCTACACTTGGACGTTTCCTGTTTAATGAAATCCTTCCTCAGGATCTTGGATTCGTAGACAGAAGCATTCCGGGTAATGAACTTCTTCTGGAAGTTGATTTCCTGGTTGGCAAGAAACAGCTGAAGAAAATTCTGGAAAAAGTTATTAATACACACGGAGCTACCAAGACAGCAGAAGTTCTTGATGCTATCAAGGCTACAGGTTACAAGTACTCTACACGTGCAGCGATGACCGTATCCATTTCTGATATGACTGTGCCGCCTCAGAAACCTGAGATGATCCAGAATGCGCAGAATATCGTAGACAAAATCACAAAGAACTATAAGCGTGGTCTTATTACTGAAGAAGAGCGTTACAAAGAAGTTGTTGAAACATGGAAGAAGACTGATGATGAGCTTACAAAAGCACTTCTGGATGGTCTTGATAAATATAACAATATCTTCATGATGGCTGACTCCGGTGCCCGTGGTTCTGATAAACAGATCAAACAGCTTGCAGGTATGCGTGGTCTGATGGCCGATACAACTGGTCATACGATCGAGCTTCCTATCAAGTCAAACTTCCGTGAAGGTCTTGAAGTACTGGAATACTTCATGTCTGCACATGGTGCTCGTAAAGGTATGTCCGATACAGCACTTCGTACAGCCGACTCTGGATACCTGACCAGACGAATGGTTGACGTTTCTCAGGAACTTATCGTTCGTGAAACAGACTGCTGCGAAAACAGACCGGAAATCTCTGGTATGTATGTCAGAGGCTTCATGGATGGTAAAGAAGAGATTGAAAATCTTCAGGAACGTATCACAGGACGTTTCGCCTGTGAGACTATCACAAATAAAGATGGTGAAGTTCTTGTTAAAGCAAACCATATGATCACACCAAGACGTGCTGCACGTATCATGAGTGAAGGCGTAAGTGCAAACGGTGGTCCGATCGAAGAAGTTAAGATCCGTACAATCCTGACCTGTAAGTGTAAGGTTGGTGTCTGCGCTAAATGTTACGGTGCAAACATGGCAACTGGTGAAGCTGTTCAGGTTGGTGAGGCTGTTGGTATTATTGCTGCGCAGTCTATCGGTGAGCCTGGTACACAGCTGACTATGCGTACATTCCATAGTGGTGGTGTAGCCGGTGGAGATATCACTCAGGGTCTTCCTCGAGTTGAGGAGCTTTTTGAGGCAAGAAAGCCGAAAGGTCTTGCTATCATCACAGAAATCCCTGGTGTTGCTGTTATCAACGACACTAAGAAAAAACGTGAGATCATTGTAACAAATCCGGAAGATGGAGATTCCAAGACATATCTGATCCCTTATGGATCTCGTATCAAGATTGCAGACGGACAGGTTCTTGAAGCTGGTGATGAACTTACAGAAGGTAGTGTAAATCCACATGATATCCTGAGAATTAAAGGTGTTCGTGCTGTTCAGGATTACATGATCCGTGAAGTTCAGAGAGTATATCGTCTCCAGGGTGTAGAAATCAGTGATAAGCATATCGAGGTTCTGGTTCGTCAGATGCTGAAGAAGATTCGTATCGAAGACAATGGAGATACAGAATTCCTTCCGGGAACACTTGTAGATGTTCTTGAATTTGAGGAAGTTAATGAAAACCTTGAGAAAGAAGGAAAGAAACCGGCAGAAGGAAAGCAGGTAATGCTTGGTATTACCAAAGCTTCTCTGGCAACAGATTCCTTCCTGTCAGCGGCATCCTTCCAGGAAACAACAAAAGTCCTGACAGAGGCTGCAATCAAAGGTAAGGTTGACCACCTGGTTGGTCTGAAGGAAAACGTTATCATTGGTAAACTGATTCCAGCAGGTACAGGTCTGAAACGTTACAGAGATATCCAGTTGGATACAGGCATGCCGGAAGAGGCACCGACAGTGGATGAAGAAACTGCAGAAAGCCTTCCAGAAGACGAAAAAACGATCACACTGGAAGAAACTGTTGATGCTGCAGACGATGAAATCATCAATGCAGAAGAAAACACTGACGATACAGAGGAATAATTAATTATTGTTCACAGACATCCCCTGACCATTTTGATGGTCGGGGGATTTTTATATGGAAAAATATAAATATTGTATGAAAAAAACTGGAAGAATATCGAAAATTACAGACATGGATTTATTTGCATGCTATAATGAAGCTAATTAATATTTAAAATAAATAAAAAACTCTGAAATATAGGAGATTACCGGGAAAGGAGGGGGAAGATGGATAAGCAACTGCCGGTTTCTGTATGGCCGGAATGGAAGATTACAGAAAAGATTGGAGAAGGATCTTTCGGTAAAGTTTATAAAGCTTGTCGAAGTGAGCAGGGAACGACATTTTATTCTGCGATTAAAGTTATCACGATTCCCTCAAATCCCGGGGAATTAAGCAGCGTTCGTTCTGAAAGCCCGAATGAACAGTCAGTGAAAGAATATTTTCAGGGACTTGTTGATGAATGTATTCAGGAAGTCAGTACCATGGAATATTTCAGAGGAAATTCTCATGTGGTTTCTGTTGAAGATTATAAAGTAGTAGAATATCTGGATGACATTGGATGGGATATTTATATCCGGATGGAATATCTGACCAGCTTTATGGAATATTGTGCAGGACGCGCACTTTCGGAAGATGATGTGATCCGCCTTGGTATTGATCTGTGTAAAGCATTGGAATACTGTCAATGTCAGAATATTATTCACAGAGATATCAAACCTGAAAATATTTTTGTATCCAGGTTTGGAGAATTTAAACTTGGAGACTTTGGTATTGCCCGTGAACTGGAACGCACTATGAGCGGACTTTCAAAGAAGGGTACCTATTCTTATATGGCTCCGGAAATGTATAAAGGTGAAGCTTATGATTCAAGAGTAGACATTTATTCGCTTGGAATTGTTTTATACAAACTTCGGAATCACAACAGACTTCCGTTTATCAGCCTGGAAAAACAGCTGATTACATACAGAGATAAAGAAAATGCTTTGAATAAACGTATGGCCGGGGAGAAACTCCCTAGACCGGCAGAAGCAGGCGATGCGTTTGCGGAGGTGATTCTCAAAGCATGTGCGTTTGACCGGGAAGAACGTTATGCCAATGCAGAGGAATTTCGTGAAGCATTGGAGAGAGTAAAAACAGGAAGTTCATCTGCAGAAACAGTGCATGTACGTAAAACGCAGGAGCTTGAACATGCACCGGGGAAAATAAATCCACAGAAGGTGCAGCACAAATCTCAGCAAAGAACACCACAGAAAGACCGAAAACAAGCAATCCAGCAGTCCCAAATGAAAGCAGAGACAGAAGGGACAGTGATTGTACGCAAAAACAATCAGGAAAGACCGCTATCAGCCAAAAAAGCCAAAAAGAGAGCAAAAAAGAAATTTGAGCCACTGGTTGCTGCGGTTATTATCATGTTTGCTGCAGTCTGTGTGATCGTGGGTGTATTTATCTGGCTTTTGAGGGAAAATGCGGAACTGCAGCGTTTGAAACAGTCTGTAACGGAAACTGTTCAGACTGCAGAAAGTAAGCAGTTGCAGGAGACACTGGAAAAAATACAGACACAGGCAACAGAAATCAGTGATAATCTGAATGATTACAGCTGGATCGGTTCAGAAGAGGATGGAAAGATCAGCTACCTGAAACAGCTGGATGATGGCAGCTGGCAGGTAAGGAAGATCCTTATCTATCCATCCCTTTCGAAAGATAATCAGTATGAAGAATACTATTACTGGAAGAATGAACTGTTTTTTGCATATATATGGTCAGACAGCAGTACATCCGGAGATATAAAAGAAGGACAGCAGAAAATAGACCGTTATTATTATGATGATGGAAAGCTTGTCCGATGGATTGATGAAAATAACCGTTGTCATGATAATGAGACAAATAATGATGAATACGTCAGCAGAGGCGAAAAGTATCTGAATCGTGCAGAGGAATATAAGAATGAACTGAATCTTTCTTCAGACAGCAGCTCAGAAAATTCAGCATCATAAGAAAGGACGGAATATGGCCTATCAGATTGAATATGCATATACATGCCATATAGGAAAAATCCGCAATAATAATGAAGATAATTTCTGGTGCTGCGGTGATAGTCTGGAGGCTCAGAATCAGGGAATGAGCCATATTCGAAGCGGATATATGAAACAATCGGAATATCCGCTGCTTGCTGTTTTTGATGGCATGGGAGGTGAGAGCTGTGGCGAGATGGCTGCTTTTCTTGCGGCAGAAGCCTGTGGCGAACATTTTAAAACTGCAAAAGATGGAATACGGAATGATCCGGAAGAATTCCTGAATGAAATCTGTGAAAGCATGAATCAGGCTATCTGCGATTACGGCAGGACAAATAAGATCAACAGCATGGGAACAACGGCAGCATTACTTGCCTTTGCAGAAGATGCTGTTTATAGCTGCAATCTTGGAGACAGCCGGATCTATAAATCAGACCGCGAGAAATTTTATCAGATTTCACAAGACCACGTCCTGGGGCGCAGTTTGTTTGGAAAGGCACCATTAACACAGTATCTTGGGATGGAAGAAGAAAATCTGCAGCTGGAACCGTCGATCAGCAGGCAGGAAATTAAAATAGGGGATCGCTTCCTGCTTTGTTCTGATGGAATCACAGATATGCTTTCAGACGGAGAAATCGCGGATATACTCAGCAGGGATATTCCAGTGGCAAAAACCGTAGAGATTCTCGTGGACAGAGCTCTGAAAAAGGGTGGAAGAGATAATATTACAGTTGTTTTATGTGAGATCATGGAGCAGCCACGCAATATGTTCAGACGAGTGTTAAATTGGTTTCACAGGCAGAATGAGGGTGATATATAATGAAAAACAGAATGCAGGATCTTGATTTTGAGCAGACAGTGGCATTTGATTCTGTAAAAGACTTTGAATTTACGAGAAAAGCTGCACAGAGATTTCGCCAGGTTGTCAGTCTGGATGGCTTTGAGGATGAGGATGCAGATGTTATTTTTCATTATTTATATAAAGAAATGGAACTCGTGTCTTTCGGGGATCATCTGAAACGTTATATTTATGAACGTGCAGGATTGGAAGAACCTTATAACGAAGTTACACAGGATATTTACAGAGATATTGTGATCGAATCATTTCATGAGACTTGTACACCGAAATCTATGAATCCAACTTCGACAAAACTAACGTCGTTGGTAAATAACTGGCTGACACAGGCTTCCGTTAAAAGAGAGACGGTCTTTTTACTGGGGTTCGGTTTGCGTATGAGTGCAGAAGATGTATCTGATTTTCTGACAAGGGTTTTGCGGGAACAGGATTTTGATTTCCATAATCCGGATGAGGTAATCTACTGGTACTGTTATTCGCAGCAGCTTGGTTATCATAGGGCAGAAGAACTTAAGAAACGCTATGAAGAGCTGGAACCAGATGAGAGTTATACAGAAGCTCCACAGGTTTATTCGGGAAAAATCTGTCTTGATACAGAGGATAAACTGCTTCGTTATCTGGCGTATGTGAAAGTTGGAGCAGATGATCCGATGTCCGAGAAAAGTCAGGCCTATCAGGAATTTGTCCGTCTCCTTACTCATGCAAAAGAAATCATCGCGAAGATGTATCAGGGGGATGAGGTGGAAAAATCCCGCAATAAGGTGTGGAATATTTCAGATATTACGGATTCAGATGTGGAAAAAGTTATCTGCAGTGGAATTCCTGTAAATAAAATGGGAAATCTTAAAAAGATGTCGGCATCTATTCTGGCGAAACATTTCAGTCAGAAGCGATTCAGCAGACAGAGAATCAACAGTATATTGAATCATAAATTTCCAGTAGAGCGCTTTGATCTGATTACATTAGAGTTCTTTATCATTTCACAGGAGATGCAGGATGATGATCCGTATAATCGTTATCATCATTTTCTTGAGGAGATTCAGGAAATTCTTAAGAAATGCGGAATGAGTGAGATCTACATAGTAAATCCATATGAATGTTTTTTGCTGATGTGTCTTTTGACAGATTGTCCGCTTGCTGTTTTTGCGGATATCTGGGAAATGTCATATGAGGAAGATAAGCAAGAAGAATAAGAAAAACCTGTCAGACCGAAAATTCGGAATGACAGGTTTTTTGCTGTGAAAAATGATCATTCGTTGTAATAACCATAGATCAGACGAGAATCCTGTGCGATTACTGCCTGTGCTTCACTACTGTCGGTGAGCTCCTGCGACATAAAGCAGACAACCAGATCGATGTTTTTGGCGGTATTGTAAATGATTCCGGCATCATTTTCGACATCATCCAACTCTCCGGTTTTGTTGGCAACTTTTACTCCATCTGGAAGGTTGGCAGGAATTTTATTTCTGCGCTGCTGCATTTTGAGAAGAGAATACATTGCATCTGTATGCGCAAGAGTGGATTCGGCAGTGCCGGCATTGCTCTGATAGATTTGCTTCAGAAAATGACCGCAATCACTGACGGAAGTGTAATTATCACCATATTCATTACTCTGGAGAAGGAGACGTCCCATTGAAGTGCTGGAGTATCCATGAGAAGCACAAAATGCATTCACAGCACGCATACCGGCTTCATCATCGCCATCACCAAGCATATTTACAAGTTTATTTGCCGCATCGTTATCACTTACGGTAATCATTGAATTCAAATAACTGTTCAGTGTATCAGCACCATAAGTTTCGGAGAGAGATTCATAATTTTCGTAAACAGTACCCATAATAAAAAGTTTGATCAGACTGGCAGCCTGCATGGGCTGATCGTCAATCACACCTTCTGTATTTTTCATAAGGTTGCATACATATACGGACCAGGTGCCATTGTTCTGAGGAAGGAGCGGTTTAATCTGAGAGAGAAGACTGTTCAGACTTTCGTCAGTGGAAGACTCAGAAGAATGGGAAGGAGAAATAGTCCCTTCTTCCTGTACATCCTGTGAAGAATCAACGGAGGAATCTGGTTCAGAATCATTTGAGGATTCCAGTTGATCGTTCAGACTACCTAGTTCCTTTGCCTGACTGATCAGTTCTGCTGATGTATCAGAAATTTCCTGTACTGTATTCTGGAGATCAGTGACTTTTGAACGGAGAGAAGCAAGATCCTGAAAAGAGTAGAGTGTCAGCCCGCCAAGTGCGAGAATGACAAGCGCGAGGATGATGATGATCGTATAAAGAAGAAATGGCTTTTTGTGCTTGCTATTTTTCATTATATAAATCCTTTCTGTATGTAAGAGTTCTTTCTATAGTAAATGTTTTATAAAATATCTCTGGAATCAGCTGTGGTCCTGACTGAAAACGGAAGTGACAGCTTCGGATGACTCCTGAGTATCGCGATGCTCCTGCACAGCAGTCTGCGGACCGGAAGCTTTTTGCTGGCGATAATTCAGAAGATCTTTTTTTTCTTTGACAGCGGATGAAAAAGAAGTTTGTGCGTCGTTTAACGCCTGCTGTTTGTCTTTTACCTGGGAAATGAAAGCATCAAGGCTTTGCTCAGTATCCGAAATTTGTTGTCTGGCCTGGATTCCCATGAAAAAGATACCGGCAATAAAGAAGATCACGGTAATGATGAGCAGGATAACAGATGGGGTGATTTTGTTTTTCATAAAAAATCCTTTCCTATATTATAGATGTAAACAAATAAAGTGAAAATTACTTTTTTTTATTATAAGCAGAGATGTCTTAAAATGCAATAATAAGGATTTCGTAAAATAACGAAAAAATCCTGTAAAATGCCTTGACAGCTGCATTTTTACGGGATATAATGAGCAAGCGTGCAACAGGAACGCTGTTTTTTTGTGCGCAATATTCATTTGACAATAGCAACCGCGCTACCCCATGACTAACCATGGAGAAAATAATCGGGAGGTGAAATGGAATGCCAACATTCAACCAGTTAGTAAGAAAAGGACGTCAGACAGCTGTAAAGAAATCTACAGCACCGGCTCTGCAGAGAACATTCAACTCTTTAAGAAAGAAAGCTGTTGAACAGTCTGCACCACAGAAACGTGGAGTTTGTACAGCAGTTAAAACTGCAACACCTAAAAAACCTAACTCAGCTCTTAGAAAGATTGCCAGAGTTCGTCTTTCCAATGGAATCGAAGTAACAAGCTATATCCCAGGAGAAGGTCACAACCTTCAGGAACATAGTGTAGTTCTTATCCGTGGTGGACGTGTTAAGGACTTACCTGGTACCAGATACCATATCATCAGAGGTACACTGGATACTGCAGGTGTAGCTAACAGAAAACAGGCCCGCTCCAAATATGGTGCTAAGAGACCTAAAAAGAAATAAAGTAGAAAAAAGTAATCAATCGAAGATTCACTTATAACTATAAATATTGTACGGTATTCCATATACCCTGTCGGTTGCGGGTTAAATATAGGACTTTACCAGTGCGAACACCTTAGTTTTAATAGTGAGTACCGATGATTTAATCATTTTGATTAAGGAGGGAAGTAACGTGCCACGTAAAGGACATACTCAGAAAAGAGACGTTCTGGCAGACCCGATGTACAACAATAAAGTGGTTACCAAACTTATCAACAACATCATGTTAGATGGTAAGAAAGGTGTCGCTCAGAAGATTGTATACGGCGCTTTCGCTAGAATTGAAGAAAAAGCTGGCAAACCAGCTATCGAAGTTTTTGAAGAGGCTATGAACAACATCATGCCACTTCTCGAGGTAAAAGCAAGACGTATCGGTGGTGCTACTTATCAGGTTCCGATCGAGGTAAGAGCAGACAGACGTCAGGCACTGGCTCTTCGCTGGCTCACCACATATTCTCGTAAAAGAGGCGAGAAGACTATGGAGGAGAGACTTGCAAACGAGCTTCTGGATGCAATGAACAACACAGGCGCATCTGTTAAGAAGAAAGAAGATATGCACAAGATGGCTGAAGCAAATAAAGCATTTGCTCACTATCGTTTCTAATCAAGGAGGAAAATCCAATTGGCTGGAAAAGAAGGTAGAGAATACCCGCTTGAGCGTACCAGAAACATTGGTATCATGGCTCATATCGATGCAGGTAAGACAACTCTTACAGAACGTATCCTTTATTATACAGGTGTCAACTACAAAATCGGTGATACTCATGAAGGTACCGCAACAATGGACTGGATGGAGCAGGAGCAGGAGAGAGGTATCACAATTACTTCCGCTGCTACAACATGTCACTGGACTCTGCAGGATCACTGCAAGAAGAAACCAGGTGCTCTGGAACATCGTATCAACATCATTGATACTCCAGGACACGTAGACTTCACCGTAGAGGTTGAGCGTTCACTCCGTGTACTTGACGGCGCTGTCGGCGTCTTCTGTGCAAAGGGTGGTGTAGAACCTCAGTCAGAAAACGTATGGCGTCAGGCTGACACTTACAATGTACCGCGTATGGCATTCATCAACAAGATGGATATCCTCGGTGCAAACTTCTACAATGCTGTAGATCAGATCAAGACTCGTCTTGGTAAAAACGCTATCTGCTTACAGCTTCCAATCGGAAAAGAAGATGAATTCAAAGGTATCATCGACCTTTTCGAAATGCAGGCTTATATCTACAATGATGAGAAAGGTGAAGACATTTCCATCACAGATATTCCGGAAGATATGAAGGAAGAAGCAGAACTTTATCATACAGAACTCGTAGAGAAAATCTGCGAACTGGATGACGATTTAATGATGGAATATCTGGAAGGTGAAGAACCGTCTAATGAAAAATTAAAAGCAGTTCTTCGTAAAGCTACTTGTGAATGTACAGCTGTACCGGTATGCTGCGGTACTGCATACAGAAACAAGGGTGTTCAGAAACTTCTGGATGCAATCATTGAATACATGCCTGCTCCAACAGACATTCCTCCAATCGAGGGTGTTGACCTGGATGGCAACCCGATCGTGAGACATTCTTCTGATGAAGAACCATTCTCTGCTCTGGCATTTAAGATTATGACAGACCCATTTGTTGGTAAACTGGCATACTTCCGTGTATACTCCGGTACCATGAACTCTGGTTCTTATGTACTTAACGCTACTAAGGACAAGAAAGAACGTGTTGGACGTATCCTTCAGATGCATGCTAACAAACGTATGGAACTGGATAAAGTATATTCAGGAGATATCGCAGCAGCAATCGGTTTCAAATTCACCACAACTGGTGATACAATCTGTGATGACCAGCACCCGGTAATCCTTGAATCCATGGAATTCCCGGAACCGGTTATCGAACTTGCAATCGAGCCTAAGACAAAAGCCGGCCAGGGTAAACTTGGTGAAGCTCTTGCAAAACTAGCAGAAGAAGACCCGACATTCCGTGCACATACAAATCAGGAAACAGGTCAGACAATCATCGCTGGTATGGGTGAGCTGCATCTGGAAATCATCGTTGACCGTCTGCTTCGTGAATTCAAAGTAGAGGCTAACGTAGGTGCTCCTCAGGTTGCATACAAAGAGACTATTACTAAGGCCGTAGACATCGACAGCAAATATGCTAAACAGTCTGGTGGTCGTGGACAGTATGGTCACTGTAAAGTTAAATTCGAGCCTATGGATGCCAACGGAGAAGAACTGTACAAGTTCGAATCCACAGTTGTTGGTGGTGCTATTCCGAAGGAATACATCCCGGCTGTTGGCGAAGGTATCGAGGAAGCTATGAAAGCTGGTATTCTGGGTGGATTCCCGGTAGTAGGCGTTCATGCAAACGTATATGACGGTTCCTATCATGAAGTCGATTCCTCTGAAATGGCATTCCACATTGCAGGTTCTCTTGCATTCAAGGATGCTATGCAGAAAGCATCTCCGATTCTTCTTGAGCCTATCATGAGAGTCGAAGTTACTACTCCGGAAGATTACATGGGTGATGTTATCGGTGATATCAACTCCCGTCGTGGTCGTATCGAAGGTATGGATGATATCGGCGGAGGTAAGATGATCCGTGGATTTGTTCCGCTTTCTGAAATGTTCGGATATGCAACAGACCTTCGTTCCAGAACTCAGGGACGTGGTAACTATTCCATGTTCTTCGAGAAATACGAACAGGTTCCGAAGTCCGTTCAGGAAAAGATTCTTTCTAAGAAAGACTGATGATATAAAAAAGCTTGCAAATATCCTTGATTTGCAATATAATCAAGGATAGCAAGTCAAAAACTGATAAAAACGCTCTGAAAGAAAGAGCATAGTTTTTAAGGAGGACATTTTAAAATGGCAAAGGCTAAGTTTGAGAGAACAAAACCGC
>OHWG01001295.1_pt1 | contig 12861 bp, 11 predicted proteins | sample 1579621 | NCBI WGS metagenome assembly OHWG01 (sample SAMEA3882544, study PRJEB24775) | human gut metagenome | biome: human-associated habitat; feature: intestine environment; material: feces | place: Netherlands | collected 2009/2010
TTATAAAGGTTCTGCAAAGCTGGGGCATGGAATTGGTTACAAATACGCGCATGATTATCCGAATCATTATGTGAAGCAGCAGTATCTGCCGGACGGTCTGACCGACCGCACGTTTTATCATCCGTCGGAGAACGGCTATGAGAAAACGATCCGGGAATATTTTAATAAAATAAAAGGGATGCAGCCTTAGAAATAAGGTTCATATAAAATGTATATACAGATAGCAGGAGGAAGGAACAATGCAGTCATATCAGGAGATGAGCAAAGAGGAACTGTTAAAAGAGAAGGAACATCTGGAAGCAGAATACAAGAAGTTCCAGCAGCGGGGATTGAAGCTTGACATGTCCAGAGGAAAGCCATCCCAGGAACAGCTGGATCTGTCTATGGGCATGATGGATGTTCTCTCGTCCTATTCCGATCTCGCATGCGAGGATGGAACGGACTGCCGCAACTACGGTGTACTGGACGGAATCCAGGAGGCGAAAGTGCTGATTGGCGATATGATCGAGTGCAATCCGGAAAATATCATTATCTACGGCAATTCCAGCTTAAATATCATGTACGATACGATTTCACGCTCCATGACACACGGTGTGATGGGAAATACGCCGTGGTGCAAGCTTGACAAGGTGAAGTTCTTATGTCCGGTTCCGGGCTATGACAGACATTTTGCCATCACGGAATATTTTGGTATTGAGATGATCAATGTTCCAATGCTTCCGACAGGACCGGATATGGATATGGTGGAGGAGCTTGTCAGCAAGGATGAGGCGATCAAAGGAATCTGGTGTGTGCCGAAATACTCCAATCCGCAGGGAATTACCTACTCGGATGAGACGGTACGCCGTTTTGCCAGATTAAAACCGGCGGCAAAAGACTTCCGTATTTACTGGGATAACGCTTACAGCATTCATCATCTCTATGATGACAATCAGGATTTCCTTCTTGAGATCCTTGATGAGTGTGCGAAAGCAGGCAATCCGGATATTGTTTATAAATTTACTTCTACCTCCAAGGTAAGCTTCCCTGGTTCCGGTATCGCAGCAGTTGCTGCATCCAAAGCGAACCTGGATGACTTCCGCAAATATATGACTGTACAGACTATCGGACACGACAAGCTGAACCAGCTCCGTCACGTTCGCTTCTTCAAAGATATCAACGGACTGCATGAGCATATGAGAAAACACGCAGATATTCTCCGTCCGAAATTCGAGCTTGTTCTTGCAACACTGGATAAAGAACTTAACGGACTTGGAATCGGTGAGTGGACGAAACCTCACGGTGGATATTTCATTTCCTTTGATGCAATGGAAGGCTGTGCGAAAGCCATTGTTGCCAAAGCAAAAGAAGCAGGCGTTGTTATGACTGGAGCAGGCGCAACCTATCCATATGGAAAGGATCCGAAAGACAGCAACATCCGTATTGCACCAAGCTATCCAAGCGTTGAGGAACTTGGCAAGGCAGCAGAGGTATTTGTTCTCTGTGTGAAGCTTGTAAGTGTGGAAAAACTTCTGGAGAAATAAATCGATCACATCAGACTGCCCGGTATTTCAGCGTACGTAATACCGGGCAGTCATAACTATCGGAGAGAGATCATGGGTGAGGAAAAAGAAAAAATGAAAACCGGCAAAAAGGTGATCATTGCACTGATCATAATCCTGCTGATCTTTACAGCAGCAGCTTATGGATACGGTGTGCATTATTTTACAGATCATTTCTTACCGGGATCACAGGTAAACGGTTTTAACTGCTCCTATAAAACTGCAGATGAAACAGAAAAGCTTCTTGCAAAGGAAGTGCAGGCATATGTTCTTACTGTTGATACAAGAAACAACGGAAAAGAGAGCATTACCGCAAAAGAAGCAGGTTTGGTCTACAAACCGGATGGCGGAGCCAGGAAACTGATCAAAAAGCAGGACCGTTATAAATGGTTCCTTGCATTTAATCAGAAGAAAAAATATACACTGGCAACGGATACTGCTTATGAAGATCAGAACAAGCTGACAGAAACCGTAAAAAAACTGAAATGTATGCAGAAAGACAAGATGGAGAAACCTGTAGATGCATGCATTAAAGACACTGGCGAGTCTTATGAGATCCAGCCGGAAAAAGAAGGAACCACACTGGACACCAAGAAAGTGCAGAAAGTGATCCGAAAAGCAGTTTCTGCCGGAGATGTAACAGTCAGCCTGGAAAAAAACAACTGCTATAAAAAACCATCCGTATATAAAGACGACAAAACCCTGAAAAAAGAATGTGACCAGATGAACAAGCTTACCAGCTGTGTGATCACATATGATTTTTCAGACCGTTCCGAGCAGCTTGACCGGAATACTATTAAGGACTGGCTTGTTAAAGACGCAAACGGAGATTATTCTGTAGATAAAAATCAGGTTGCGGCATATGTAAACAGCCTGGGTTATAAATATGATACGTTTGGATGCACCAGGACATTTACTACTTACGATGGCCGTCAGAAGACCATCCAGGGCGGTGATTATGGTTGGGCTATCGACCAGACAACAGAGACGGAATGGCTTTATAATGCAATCCTTGCGGGAACTACAGAAGTAAGACAGCCTGCTTATGCTTACAGTGGCCTTTGCAGAGATACCAATGATATTGGAAATACCTATGTAGAAATTGACCTGACCAACCAGAGAATGGTATTTTATAAAGATGGACAGCTTCTGGTAGATACACCGGTAGTTACCGGCTGTGTGCGAAAGGGACATGCCACACCAACCGGATGCTTTGCGCTGGATGCCATGCGTTCACCGGCGGTCCTCAAAGGACCTGGATATGCGTCGCCGGTTACATACTGGATGCCGTTTTCCGGGGGAGTTGGAATCCATGATGCAAGCTGGCGTTCACAGTATGGCGGACAGATCTATATAACCAATGGTTCTCATGGGTGCGTAAATACCCCGAAGGATCAGGCTGCAATCATTTACAATAATATTAGCGTAGGAGTACCGATCGTAGTTTATGAATAAGAGACTAAAAGAAATATTAAAAGAATACGAAGAAAGAAAACATAAAATTATCAAGGGAGATGAAAGTATGAATATCGTTGTATTGGCAGGTGGAACCAGTACAGAGAGAGAAATCTCCATCGTAACCGGAACCGGTGTATGCAAGGCACTTCGTCAGAAAGGACACAATGCCATTCTCGTAGATATTTTCTGTGGCCTGGAGCCGGTAGACTGGGATGAACCTTTCGGAGATAAAGATTATGAAGTAGATTCCGCAGCGGAATATATGAGAAGCTTTGACGATGATATCGAAGAGATCAAACGAACAAGAAGAAGCTTTTTCGGACCGAATGTCCTGGAACTGTGTCAGGCTGCTGACATTGTATTCATGGGTCTTCATGGCTCTAACGGAGAAGACGGAAAGGTTCAGGCAACTTTCGATCTTCTGGGAATCCGCTACACAGGAACCGGATACTTAAGCAGTGCCCTTGCCATGGATAAAGGCCTCACCAAGAAGATCTTTCTTATGGACCAGGTACCGACACCCAAGGGTGTTTCCATGCTGAAAGAAAACTGTACAAGAAATATCCAGGATCTTGGCATGGAATTTCCTGTTGTTGTAAAAACATGCTGCGGTGGTTCCAGTGTAGGTGTTTATATTGTAAACAACCAGAAAGAATATGAGGATGCCATTGACGGTGCCTATTCTTATGAGGATGAAGTCGTTGTTGAGGAATACATCAAAGGCCGGGAGTTTTCTGTTGCAGTTGTAGATGGCAAAGCTTATCCAATTATCGAGATCGCACCGAAGCAGGGCTTCTACGATTATAAGAACAAATATCAGGCAGGTTCCACAGTAGAGACCTGTCCGGCTGAGATTTCTCCGGAACTGACAGAGAAGATGCAGCACTATGCGGAGGCCGGTGCAAAAGCTCTCTGCATCGAAGGCTACGCACGTTTTGACTTCATGATGAAGGAAAACGGCGACATGTACTGCCTGGAAGCAAACACACTTCCGGGAATGACACCGACCAGCCTGATCCCGCAGGAAGCAAAAGTTCTGGGAATTGATTACCCGGATCTCTGTGAAGAGCTGATCCGCATTTCTCTTAAAAAATACAGCAAATAAAATATCTGACCATAACTCCTCCTGTTGACCGAAGCAGTTTCAGAACATGTTGATCTCTGAAATGCTGTAAATACAACAGGAGGAGTTTCTGGCAAAAGAAAGGATTTTATTCATGAAAAATCTTACATTGGAAAATATCACAAAAGTCTGCAATGGTATTTACCACGGCCCGCAGGAAAAACTTCAGGAGGAAGTGACTGCGATCACAACGGACAGCCGTAAGGTGGAAAAAGGAGGTCTTTTTGTACCGGTAGTAGGAGAGCGTGTGGATGCTCACCGTTTTATCCCGCAGGTAATGGAAGCAGGTGCACTCGCGACCTTATCCGAGAGAACTCTTGAAGGGGCGGATCATCCGTATATCCAGGTAGGCTCTTCCCTTCAGGCAGTAAAAGACATTGCGGAGTTTTATCTGGAGCAGCTTGATATTCCGGTTGTGGGAATCACAGGAAGTGTTGGAAAAACCAGCACAAAAGAGGTGATCGCCTCTGTACTGAAAGAGAAATACCGCACCCTGAAAACCCAGGGGAATTTCAACAATGAACTGGGACTTCCGCTGACTGTATTCCGTCTCCGTGACGAGGATGAGATTGCGGTTCTGGAAATGGGAATCAGTGACTTCGGCGAGATGACCCGCCTTGCAAAGATCGCGAAACCGGATACCTGCGTGATCACAAACATCGGAACCTGCCATCTGGAAAATCTTGGAGACAGAGACGGTGTCCTGAAAGCAAAAACAGAGATCTTTAAATATGTGAAGAAAAATATCGTACTCAATGGTGATGATGATAAGCTTTCCACAGTAAAAGAATACAACGGTATCCGGCCGGTATTTTTTGGAAACGGAGAAAATGCTTCTGTCACCTGTGAAAATGTGGAGAGCCGTGGATTGAAAGGAATGAGCTGTGACATCTGTCTGAAGGGAAAAATGGCAGAGAACGGAGAGTTCCAGAAATTCCATGTAGATATCCCAATGCCAGGACGCCATATGGTTTCCAATGCGCTGGCAGCAGCAGCCATCGGCAGACTTTACGGACTGAATGCAGAGCAGATCAAAAAGGGTATCGAAAGCCTGGAGCCGGTCAGCGGAAGATTCAATATGATCGAGACCGACAAGTTCCTGATCGTAGATGACTGCTACAACGCAAACCCCATGTCCATGAAGGCATCTCTGGATGTTCTGCAGGACGGACTTGGAAGAAGAGTTGCCATTCTTGGAGATATGGGCGAGCTTGGAACCGACGAAGTTGCACTTCATGAAGGCGTTGGCGTTCATGCAGGTCACTGTAAGATCGACGCCTGCATCTGTGTTGGACCGCTTGCGGCACACATTGCGAAAAAGGCATCCGAGACCAATCCGGACCTGACAGTTATCCAGGAAAACGATCTGGAAAGCCTTCTTAAAAATCTGAACACCTATGTAAAAAAAGGAGACACCATCCTTGTAAAAGCTTCTCATTTCATGAAATTTGAAAATGTAGTCAAAGCACTGCAGGAAATGTAAAAAGACCGAAAACCAGGCGATCATTTGACGAACGAAAATTCTTTCCAGCCAGGCGATATAGAAGTATAATATTCCTAAAGCAATGAGCAGTGCGTCCGGAACCGGTATCCGGTGCGTTGTAAAGCAAAACAGAATGACGTGTGGGTACTGCGGGCAGTGAAAAGGGAGGGGCTTATGCTGGAGATGATCATGAAGCTGAACATTCCGCTTTACGTCATGACATCCATGGGATGTATCGGTGGCCTTGGGATGCTGGCAACAAACCTTACCTACAGAAGAATGATCCGAAATACACAGCGATTACAGAATCTCAAAGAAAAATGGCTGAACCTGTGGAAGTCAAGAGACAGGCTCTGGCACAGAATGAACCGTTTTGTGTGGTATCCGTCTCTGCTATGTACGTTTCTTCTGGTCCTTTCTGTGATCCTTAACAGCAGGCTGGAACCTGGGGAAGGTCTGCCTATGCTTTATCTGTATATTGGTGCAGCTGTGCCTGTGACATTGCTGCTTCTGAGACAGGGACTGGATTTTTCCTACAAAGAAGAACTTGTGATGGCTTCCCTTGCAGATTACGTGGAACAGGTACGGACCTGGGTGGAAGAAATTCCAGTTTCCCAGAAGACAGATCCCGTTTTGCAGGAAGAGATCGTGGATCGGATCACAAGGAGCATCCGTCAGACTGCGGCAACAGGAAGCCATTTCAGCAAGATGCTTTCTCCGGAGGAGGAAGAGATCATGAGGGAGATCATAAGAGAATTTATGAAGGAGTAGAAGTGGACGCCGGAAGTTCAGAGAATGACACACGGCGATACCGGAATTACGGTGTGATATATAATATGATGAAAAAATCTCCGGCAGATACGGTTCCTGGTATCCTGCCGGAGATTTTTTTGTGTATTTGTGTAAGATAAGGATTCTTTGGCTGTCTGACTCTGCGGACTGGTTATCAGCCCATGGAGATCGGGCCGCCGCGGAGTTTGCCTGCAGTGGTGATTCTCTTGATGGCAACCATGTATGCAGCCATACGGAGCGTTACGTTCTTCTCCTGGCTGAGAGCATAAACTTCGTTAAATGCGGTAAGCATGATCTTCTGAAGCATCTTGTTAACTTCATCAAGATCCCAGGTAAGGTTCTGGATGTTCTGAACCCACTCGAAGTAGGAGACAACAACACCGCCTGCATTGGAAAGGATATCCGGGCATACGATGATTCCTCTGGAATTCAGGATCTCATCTGCCTCAACAGAAGTCGGTCCGTTGGCTGCCTCGATGATAAGTTTAGCCTGGATGCGTCCTGCGTTATCTTCTGTGATCTGGTTCTCAAGGGCGGCCGGGATCAGAACGTCGCATTTGCATGTGATCAGGCCGTCGTTGGTAATATGGGAAACGCCCTCTGCCTCGTATTTATCGAGAGTATTTCCTTCGGAAATAAATTTACGGATCGCCGGAATATCAAGTCCGTCCTCACAGTAAAGACCGCCGGTGTAATCACTGACCGCAACAACTTTCTGTCCATTCTTATAAAAGATCTCAGCGGCAGTTCCGCCGACATTTCCCATACCCTGAACAGCGATGGATGCTTTTGCCGGATCAATGTGGTTTTTTTCCATGCACTGGTAGGCGATGATGGTAACGCCACGTCCGGTAGCTTCCACACGGCCTACGGAGCCGCCGATCTCGATGGGTTTTCCGGTAACAACACCTGGAACCGTATGGCCGGTAAACATGCTGTAAGTGTCCATGATCCATGCCATAACCTCGCCATTTGTATTAACATCCGGTGCAGGAATATCCTTATCTGGTCCGATGATCGGAAGGATACGTGTGGTATAACGACGGGTAAGACGTATAAGCTCCGCTCTGGAAAGCTTGGACGGATCAACTTTGATTCCACCCTTGGCACCGCCGTAAGGAATATTTACAACCGCACATTTAAAGGACATCCAGGCTGCAAGCGCTTTTACTTCGTCCATATCGGAATTCTGATGGTAACGGATGCCGCCCTTGCACGGTCCACGTGCGCTGGAATGCTGAACACGGTATCCCTCGAATACCTTAATGGAGCCGTCATCCATACGGATCGGGATAGAAACCTTAAGTTCACGTTCCGGGTAGCAAAGTGTTGCGTAATCTTCGTAGCTGAGACCAAGAGCCTCTGCAGACTGCTTCAGGACAGAGAGCATATTGTCATAAGGATTATACTTTTTATCTGCCATTGTTACCACTCCTTTGAAAATAAATATTTTTTCTCTTTAATTTAAGAATAATATTATTCATCTGATGAGGTGAGTATATCATGCTATATCTGAAAAGTAAATAATTTTATTCATAAAAATATATACAAAAATATTTATATCTTTTTGGGCGTTTTCACATAAGCCTGTGATAAAATAAAAAAACTGAAACATGCAGGTTTCCCAAACTGCTGTGACCAGTGATAATTATGACGGGGAGGATATTTCATGGAGAATCGGTTACAGAATCTGATCATTTCAGCACAGCTGACACCAAAGGAAAAAGAGGTTGCGGATTACGTCCTTGAGAATCTGCAGAAATGCTGTTTTATGACATCAACAGAGCTGGCCGGAGAATTGAATGTGAGTTATTCCTCCGTGATCCGGCTTACCAAGACGCTGGGATTTACCGGATATCCGGATTTTCAGAATTTTTTGCGGGAAACTTATGCAGAACAGTCCAGAGATGTGGACACCGGAATTCTCATCCCCGCGGAGCGCATTGAGGCGATCAAGAAAAAAGAGCACAAGGCAACAGTCCAGGATACGGTATGCGCCTATACCCTCAGCAATATACAGAGCACCATTGCCAGTAATACCGAAGAACAGTACCGTAAGGCCAGCAGTATTCTCATCAACAGTGGGGTGAAATACATTTTTTCTTCAAGAGGATCTACCTGTGTGGGGGAATTTCTGAATACGATCCTGCGGCAGACGCTTCCCCACGTATACAATTACGGAAGCCACGGGCAGAACATGTTTGACTTTGCCAGCGACCTGGGGAAAGGCGATGCGGCGGTTTTTATCACCTATTCCCGGTATTCCAGGCTGATGTATCTCACTGCGGAGATGGTACATAAGCAGGGGGCTTCCATTATCCTTCTGACAGACAAACCTACCTGCGAAGCAGCCAAGTTCGCGGATGTGGTACTGACTGCCAGAGGTGACAGCAGTGAATTCTATAATTCCTATGTTGCAGGAATGTTTGCCGCAGAAATGCTCTGCGCCTATATATGCAGGGAAACGAATTACTCCAATCAGGAGCTTCTGGAGCGCATTGATGAATATACTTCCCAGATCGGAAACTTCTGAAAAAAGCAAACGCAGGATAAGCATTTGTAGCTTTCCTGCGTTTGCTTCAATCTTCCTCGATCACCTGGATCTCCAGATAATCAAATTCAATATGTTCAATGAAATTATCCTGATAAAAACGTGCCTTGTCATGTTTCTTGAAATCCCGCACCGTGGCATCCAGCCAGATCGGGTTTCCCAGATCCATCTGATAGCAGATTTCCTCAAGTCCGTGAAAAATCTTGTGTGTTCTGGTATCATCGCTGTCATCACAGACTACCGTGTCCTGCAGCATATGATTATCTTTCCATATTTTTCCCCATAAACGAAACATAAATATTACCTCCGTATCGTAACTGCCCAGGCCGGCAGAAGTTTTTGGATCGATCGTCTGACATGCCCTTCAGTATAACGGATTTTGCAGGGAAAGTAAAGCACAGGGCAATAACGCTTGTACGCAAAACAATGCACCAGGTGTGTTCACTTTTATTGACTAATGTGTAAAAATCCTCTATAATAAACGAAATTGTGAAAAAAGAATTATAATAGATTGGAGGAACCGAAATGAAACTTTACGATACCGGCGTTTATCTTCAGAACGGACAGGAAATCACTCCCGAGAACCAGGCTGATCTGCCTGTAGCGAAAGAAGAGGCTGCTAAGAATACCATCGCATATTCTATTCTCAAAGCTCATAATAAATCCGATAACATGGAGAAACTTCAGATCAAATTCGACAAACTGACTTCCCATGATATCACATTTGTAGGAATTATCCAGACTGCAAGAGCTTCAGGACTTGAGAAATTCCCGGTACCATATGTACTGACCAACTGCCACAACTCTCTCTGTGCAGTAGGCGGAACCATCAATGAAGATGACCACATGTTTGGTCTCACCTGTGCCAAAAAGTACGGCGGAGTTTATGTACCGCCTCATCAGGCAGTTATCCATCAGTTCGCAAGAGAAATGCTTGCCTGCGGTGGAGCAATGATTCTTGGTTCTGATTCTCATACCCGTTATGGAGCACTTGGAACAATGGCAATGGGTGAAGGCGGACCAGAGCTTGTAAAGCAGCTCTTAAACCAGACTTACGATATTAATATGCCAGGTGTTATTGGAATCTACATGACAGGAGAGCCAATAAAAGGTGTCGGTCCACAGGACGTAGCTCTTGCGATTATCGGAGCAGTATTCCAGAATGGTTATGTAAATAATAAAGTTATGGAGTTTGTTGGACCAGGTGTTGAGAAGCTGAGTGCAGACTTCCGTATCGGTGTTGACGTAATGACAACAGAGACAACCTGTCTTTCCTCTATCTGGAAAACAGATGATGTAATTAAAGATTTCTATGATATCCATGGAAGAGTAGAAGATTACAAAGAATTAAATCCTGCAAAAGTTGCTTACTATGACGGAATGGTTAAGATTGATTTAAGCAAGATTCGTCCAATGATTGCTATGCCATTCCATCCAAGTAATACATATACGATTGAAGATATGAATAAGAACCTGATGGATGTTCTTCACGACTGTGAGCAGAAAGCACTTGTCAGCTTAGATGGACAGGTAGACTTTAAACTTACCGATAAAGTTCGCGATGGAAAGCTCTATGTAGAACAGGGAATCATCGCAGGATGTGCCGGTGGTGGATTTGAAAATATCTGTGCTGCAGCAGACATTATCAAAGGACATTACATTGGTTCTGATGAATTTACATTCAGCGTATATCCGGCAAGTACACCGATTTACATGGAACTTGTAAAGAACGGTGCAGTTGCTGACCTTATGGAAGCGGGAACGATCGTGAAGACAGCATTCTGCGGACCTTGCTTCGGTGCCGGAGATACACCTGCCAATAATGCGTTCTCCATCCGTCACTCAACCAGAAACTTCCCGAACCGTGAAGGCTCTAAGCTTCAGAGCGGACAGATCGCATCCGTTGCACTTATGGATGCACGTTCCATCGCAGCAACAGCAGCAAATAAGGGATTCCTTACACCTGCAACTGACATGGATGTGGAATACAAAGGACAGAAATATCACTTTGACAAAAATATTTACGCAAACCGTGTCTTCGACAGCCACGGCGTAGCAGATTCATCTGTAGAGATCAAATTCGGACCGAACATCAAAGACTGGCCGGCAATGGCAGCACTTCCGAAGAACTTACTCCTGAAAGTAGTATCCGAGATCCACGATCCGGTTACAACAACAGACGAATTGATTCCGTCAGGAGAGACATCTTCTTATAGATCAAATCCTCTGGGACTTGCAGAATTTGCATTATCCAGAAAAGACCCTGCTTATGTAGGCCGTGCAAAAGAAGTGCAGAAAGCCGAGAAAGCAATCGAGGCAGGACAGTGTCCGTTAGAAGTATTAGACGAACTGAAACCAGTTATGGCAAAAGTACGCAAGACGTATCCGGAAGCAGGAGAAGGCAACCTTGGAATCGGAAGCACGATCTTCGCAGTAAAACCGGGAGACGGTTCCGCAAGAGAACAGGCAGCATCCTGCCAGAAGGTACTCGGCGGCTGGGCAAATATTGCGAACGAATACGCAACCAAGAGATACCGTTCGAACCTGATCAACTGGGGTATGCTTCCATTTATTACAGAGGAAGATCATGAGAACTTAAGTTTCAAGAACGGTGATTATATCTTCGTGCCGGAGATCAGAAAAGCAATCGAGGATAAGAGTGCTGAAATTAAGGCGTATGTGGTTGGAGATACTTTGAAAGAGATCACTCTGAAGCTCGGTGATATGACGGATGCGGAGAGAGAGATTGTCTTAAAAGGATGCCTGATCAATTATTATAGAGGATAAGGTAGATAGAGAATAAGAAAGACAGAAAATAAGACAGATAGAAACACTCCGGGAGGTCTGATAGACAGCCTGGAAAGTTTTGATTTTTCAAAAGTCCATTATGTATTTACGACAGTGCCGATTACCAAGGAGATTCCTGTACCAATCGTAGAAGTCGGAATGTTCCTGGGACAGGACGATGTACAGATCTGGTGCAGAAAGAAGCGGCCGGTGAAGACGCGAAGATGAGTCTCATCCTTGCACATGCAGAAGACCAGATGATGAGTACGGAAGTATTCAAGGTTTTGGCAGAAGAAATGATCGAACTTTATCAAAAAGTGAACAAATAAATTAGAATTATTTTAATAACCTTTTTTCTCTCCAATATAAACAAATAAAAACTCTTCAGAATTCTGAGACATGAAAGATTTGTCGGGATTTTGAGGAGTTTTTTGACGTCATAATAAAATAGGCAGATGAAAAATAAAATTAAATTTACTATATACAACCTGAGTGCCTTATGCTAGAATATATCCAAGCATTATATTTCTATATTTTCTAAAGCAGAAAAACTGTTTCTATATTCAAGCAAAATACATATCAGAGATTTTCAATGCTTAAGATTCACAACATATTAAAATGAGCGGGAGGATTTCTGAAAAAGTATAGATCCTCCTGAATTGCAAGTGGAGGATAATGGATGGAAGAAAACAAAAGAGAACGATGGAAAAAAGCAGTATTACCGGAAAGAGACACAAAGATGGGATTTTATCTTAACAGTAGAGCACCATATGTTTTGTACGAAGGGGAGACGAAGTCACGATATTTTATTGATAAGACATTGATGCTGGAAAAAATATTTGGATTTATAGAAGAGGAAGTAGACGGGCTATATGAGAAGTATCTTGCGGATACGGTGAATCCGAATGGGAAATTATTGGACAAATTCTGGTCCATATGATGAGATCTAAAGGTTGATGATACAGCAGAATCAGCAGCGCGTCAGATCAAAGAAAAGGGTTATGCGTTACGTTTTCAGGGAAAACTGGGTGATGACGAAATATACACGGGTGACATTCTGGCAATTGGAATCGGTTATTGGAAGGACTCAAAGGAACATGAATGTAAGATAGAAAAACTTTCAATT
>OHWG01001310.1_pt1 | contig 12768 bp, 25 predicted proteins | sample 1579621 | NCBI WGS metagenome assembly OHWG01 (sample SAMEA3882544, study PRJEB24775) | human gut metagenome | biome: human-associated habitat; feature: intestine environment; material: feces | place: Netherlands | collected 2009/2010
CAGTAATTTTTGTATAATCAACCATTTTATTTTCCTCGCTTTCTATCCTGAAACAGTTCTTTCCTTTGGAATTTAATTCATACAACCAAGCACTATATTTAAATCATCACTATTCAATGCAGAATGATTCATTATTGCATGTATCTTTTCTGGCATTTTTGAAATAATTTCTTTTCGTTTTGCCATTTCCTTATCTCTCTTGTCTTTCTCGTATTGTAAATCATCTTCATTCCATTCAAGAAATTCCTTAAAATATTCAACCTGATTATCTTTTATATCTTTGATGTACTCGTACACCTTTTTAACATCTTCAATTTCTTTCATAAAGTCGTTATACATTTCTTCAACAATATACAGTAATGCGGGTTTCAGTTCTTCAATCCATTCTTCTCTTGTATAGTAATCTTCATTACACTTAAATGATTCTTCTTCGTCTACATTTCCCTCATCATCAAATTCAATTAACTGATAATAATTTGAATATCCAAGTTCATTGAAAATGTTATACATTGTCCAAGACCAATTGATTTTTCCATTTTCTCTTTGTATAAGTTCTTTTTCATACAGATAAAATGATGAAGTTCTGTCAATATGATGACACATTGCTCTAAAATCAATTTTTTCTTCTGCACACCAATCTGTGAACTGGTCATACGTTGAATCACAAAATCTATAGAAATAGGAGTTTTCACTGCATTCTTCATTATTTGCATAACAAAGTGGAAAATCTTTTTCCATATCTCTATATTCATAAAAACTTGCATTATGCAATTTCAGATCCATTGAATCAAACATACCTTCGTTTTCTGCAATATAGTCTTTTATTCGTTTACACTGTTCGTTTGCTTTTGCAACTAATTCTTTGATTTCTACCATATCAATCAACCCCACTTTCTATTTAACTAAGTCGTAATCTCTCATTTCTTTTTCAGTAAGCTCTCTGTTGTAATACAACTCAGCCCACACCATTTTTCCATCAACTTCCGTTCTGTCATCATAATTTACAAAATCCATAAATCCATCTTTAGGCTGCGTTCCCATACTTACAGGACGCAATGTGGAATAATATTTTTTCCACCCATATTTATCTGCACTCTGTCTTACATAGTCTGTATTACTCATTTGCAATCTCCTTTACATATTTGTTAAATATTTCTTCAAACTGCTTTCCCATTCGCTTGATAAATCCACTCATCAACTCATTGGATTTTTCAAGTTCTTTTGTTTGCATATCATAATTACGCAATCTGTCATAAGTATCTCTGTCTATGATTCTTCTCATTTCGCTTTTAGTACAACAATGCGGTTCACAATATTCTTCATAAACCATTTCATTGTCTATAAAAATCTGTTCCCACATTTTAATATCAAAGCATTCATCGCTTACATACCAAACCATGTAATACTCTAATGCTTTCTCAAAGCTGTCAAAATCTCTATTTGTGTATAACTCCCAAGGTGCATCGCTATGTGAAACATTAAGACTTTCCGTTGCCTTTACAAATTTATCCCATGTTTTTGCATCATTGATAATTTCAATGTGATAGTTAATCCGTAAATTACTTTTATTCATTTCACATTCTCCTTTACATTCCTTTCACTTCACTGTTAGAATATTTATTCCATTTACCAGTCGCCACACCATTCATTCTTTCTTCAAAGGTTCTCTTTCTCATTCCATACATTTCTGTTGCAACTTTATACATGTCATAAACAAGATCCTTTTCCGTATCAATAATCATAAAATCTTTGGGATTTTTCACATTGTCCAATACATACTGCATGAAATCTCTGAATGTAATTAGTCTGTTTGTTGTACACCATACAAGAATTTTATTTTTGTCTTTGGTGTCTTTTGTTACAAATTTCATCAACTGCATTTCACATTCTCCTTCCAAATAAATAAGACAGACACATTTGTTTGCGTCTGCCTTATTATTCTCTGTATTAAACCTCAATTACTTCCCAAGTCCATTCATATTCTCCATCGTAAGATGAAAGATATGCTGTACCGTCATCACTTATAGTAAAGTCAATAGAATCTTTATCTTCTTCGCTTGCGTTGTTCATTTCTTCTTCATAAGTATTCTGTGCATCCTTTTCAAGAAATGCATAAGCACCATCCTCATTATCGAATGCATCATGGCTTGCAATTTCTTTTTCATGAACTGCATAACAAATTACTACATATTTTTTCATATAAATCACCTTCATCTTTCTAAAAATCCACTGTAAATTACAATTTCCTATGCTTAGATATTCTCTAATTCTTCATTCAAGTCTGCAATTCTTTCTTTGAGTTCATCAATGTCTGGCTGATAACCGTCAATAATTTCTGCTCTCTCTTCTGTTGTCAGATCTTCGTCATCAAGTTCATCTTCCAAATCGCTTTGAATATCAGCAAGTTCATCTTCTGCCTCCTTGATTTCCTTTCTAATCTGTTCTTCACTTCTAATTCCAAGCCATTCATACACCTGTTCAGAATCGAACCACAGTAAATCATTAAGCTGCGTTTCTGTCATTCCATCAGGATATAAATCTTCAAGAATGTTTTCTAACTCTTCACATTTACCTTCTCTCTGTATTCTGTCAAGCGTATCTACTGCACCACTCCATGCATTGAAGCTGTCTAAATCTAAATCATATGTAATTGTCATATTCTTCACTCCCTTCTAATAATTCAGACTTACAACTCGTCCGTCATCAAGTTCGAGATAATTTTCATCCTCATTGACTAAATCCTCTCCAAACTTTTCATAATCGAAATATTTATCTGCAATAGAATCTCCATTTTTAATATATCCAAGACTCCATGCTTCCTCATATCCTAAGTCTGAACTGTCTTTAAATACACTGCCAATAATTCCTCTGTCTCTGTAATCCAAATAATATTCATCAAATATCTTCTCAATATCTGTATCATCCAATGAATATTCATCCTTCATATATTCGATTTCGCTTTCAATGATTTTCTGCTGGAATTCTTTTGCTTCTTCAGATTTGAGCTTATCATAAATGTGCTGTACTGCTTTTGCTAAAGCTATTCCTTTGTTATAACGTTCATCTCCCTTTGCAATTCCATAACCTAAATCATTGATTGCCTTATTGAACTGAATCAATTCGTTATATTCTGTCTCAGTTAATACTGTTTCAATATCTTCATAAGCAGGAAATTCATGCCCACTATAACAAGCTCCGTTTAAGTTCACTCTTCCAAAATAGTGATTGCATTCAAATCGTGGATTCTTTGAATCAATGTATGCACAACAATCTCTGTCATCCGAATCCTTTTCTCTAAATAAGAATAAATAACTCATAATCATACCTCCTACTGAATTTCGCTTAATTCTTCCATCTGTTTTTCTGTGAAAATTCTTGTCAAGTCTTTATATTCCTTAATAACTGCAATGTAAATTCGCTCTGCCGTTCTACTGTCTTCGTCATATCCAAGCTCTGAACAAAAATCTTCAAAAGTTCCTGGATCATATTTCTCTAAACAAGCAAGCACATCATATTCGTTTGGTACAGCATCTGCCTTTAATCTTGCTAAATCATTTTTGGCTTTTACCTTTTCACCATATGACATATCTTCAACTCTGTTATATTTGAGTTTCTTTTTTGCATATTCCTCAAATGTCATTGTGAAAATCTCTGTATTGTGAATGCTATCCCAGAACGTGAACGTCATTTTGCCTCTTGGCGTTGTGATTGTTACATCATACCAATTTCTTTTTTCTTTCTCTTTCCAGTTCTCATTCCGTGAAATACCACCATACACAATTTCACACTTTGCATTTGCCTTATTTAAGAAGTTCTTTGCCTGTTCTAAATATTCATTCATAATCATTTCCTCGCTTTCTTGTAATAAAATAGGCAGCTAGGTATTTATTCTCCTAACTGCCTTTGCGTTTGCTATAAATTAATTGCGTTTCCATCTTCATCATATTCAATCGGTGTAATATGAACTGCATAACCGATTTCTTTTTCTTTGTCATAAATCTCCATTGTGCCACCTGCACAAAATTCAAATGAGAACCGCCTGTCATCCGATTCAAGTAATTTAATCAAATGATCCGTGAGTTCATTTAAGTTCCGTGCGTCCTCTTTTGACTTTTCAATTCTTGTCATTTCGCTTCACTCCTTTTTATAAATCTCTAACTTATGTAACAAATCAAACATTGCTACATATCTGCCCTGATTCCGTTCTTTGAGTTTATCATTGTCGTTCTGCATTGCATCATCATAATCTTTATTTACTTTTCTAAATTCCTCTACAATAATTTCAAGGATTTTATCCTTTGTCTTGCTGCATTTATATTTTGCCATTTCTCTTCACTCCTTCCTAAGAAATCTTAGTTTACTTTGACTTTATGCTACAATTTTTATATGCCCTTCTTTAATAAGAGATACAAAATCCGTAGTATAATAATCACGACTACTTGTAACACTATCATCAGGCTCCTCTGGTATCAGAACAATTTTGTAGTTCTGTTTAATTTCTCGATTCCATCTTTCTTCCACCTTGCATAACGTGTCTTTAAATTCATTTCCATTTAAGAAAAATAAACCACATGTTGTATTTAATGGAACCATAAATCTGACATTTTCAATTCCATCAGTCATAATTGCTTGGCATAAATCATCTGAAGTAATCCATTCTCCATTTTCTATTTTCTCTTTCAACTCCTTCATAGAAATTTTAATCCAATCATTAAGATAAATTTTGTTGCGATTCCAAGTAAAGAATTTTCCATTTTCATCTTCTCTGATTGTACGATCATATGATTTCCGTGTTTTTGTATCTTCAACTGACACTTCATTATGAAAATCATCATTCCATACAAATACTCTAATTATTTCATTTCCACACTTATATTTATAAGTCATATCTGTTATCCTCCATTTCCTAGTAAATGCGAATTTACTCTGTTTCTACTTCATATATTTTCCAATCAATATTGTGTGAATCCGTCTGAATGTTCGCATCATATTCATCAATGGACGCTTCATCTCCTTCTTCTACTAAATTCTCATATCTGCTTTTCATTTCATCATACGAATTGACTTGATTCCGTCTTTAATTGGTGTAAAGATGCCTACCTGGTTTTCAATTGGATCTCCCTTTACAGCTACATTATGATTATTACAAACTTCTTTTAACTGAATATAATTTTCGTCTCCATACTCGATTGCAGCTCTGTAATAGTCAACCTGAGACATCTTACGTCTATCAATACCTTGACCAAGAAATAATTTAATTGCTTCCTTTTCTGAACATTCAATAATCTCACAAATAACGGATTCGATTTTCCCTTTAAAAGCCCCATAAATTCGATGCATACCATCTACACACCAAAGTTTTCCATTAAGATATAACAGCTTCGGTACTTCCCATTTATATTTGTTGTACTTTGTTCCGATTTCCGTTGCTGCAACCACATCACACATTCTCTGCCATGATGGAATATGTATATGTAAAGGATTGATATTGACAAGTATCTTGTCGCCAAACCGTGAATTTACTTTTGCATTTTCAACAATCTGCTTAATTGTGATTGTTTCAACCTTATCTGTAAATTCTTCCTTATTCCGTGCTTCCTGCATTTCTCTTTCAATTACTGATGGTTCTACTTTTCTTGAATAACACATAACTTTTACCTTTTTAACCTTTCTTGTTTTAATTTTTTACATAAAAATAACGGCTTGCTTTCCTTGTTGGTACATCGTCCAATAAATGTGTGTATCTTGCACCGTTTTCTGTTTCCAATAAGACCATTGTTTTCATGCTAATTCCTCCTTTTTCTTTTTATTCCACCACATTAATAAAGCAAAGCCAACTGTCTTGCTAACATTGCCTTGCTCATGTTGTGTGTTTTGACACCGCTTTTAGTTTTAATTTCTACCCGGACTGAATAGATCCGTGATGGTTGTTTTGCCTTTGCAACTTCATAATCACAATAGGCATTGTGGATTGCTTTTGCTTTTTCTGACATAGTTTGCCTCCTGTTTTTGGGTATAAAAATAGCACCCGAAAATTGGGTGCTTTGGGTTCGTGGTTGTATTTGACGCGTTGTTATTTGCCTTGTAGTTGCTTTTTCTTTGCTTCAAGTTCTGCTATTTGCTGCTCGATTGAGGCAATTTCAGCATTTGCCTTGTTATATTCTGCATCAGGTATCCATTCCATAATTTCTGAAGGTTGGACTTGGAGATATTCGCAGACTTTATTTATAATGTCCGTATTCATTGGTTTGTTTTTTGAAAATTTAGCTGGCATATTTACAGAAATTCCAGCATCGCACAATGATTTCCATTGCATATTTCTATCTTTCAATATTTTTTCTAATTTTTTATATACAATCATATTATTTTACCTCCATTAGATACACCTCCATTCTATCACATAACTGTGTGATTCACAAGTAATTTGTGATAATGCACACTATAAAAGAGCAGACCTTTTACGTTGATCTGCTCCTCTAACTATGCACTATTCTTTTATTGTGTCAAGTTCCGTTACATTTACACCCAAAGCGGATAAAATGACTTTTAAATCTCTGTAACGTGTTTTCATGGATTTATATAATGCGCTTTCTTTTTCTGCCATTTCCATCCATTCCTGTAAGCGTGAAAATTCTTCTACGCAAATTTTTATTGTTTCCTGATTATTCATTTCTTCCATCCTTCCACCGCCTTCCTAATTGTAGTATAGCGGATTTGTTGCGTGTTTACAAGTTTCTTATTTGATATACATATCGCAGAATACAGCCATGAAAAGTTTGTTAAATGCAGCCTTATTGATTGAAGTGTGCATAACTCCATCATTGACAATCTTCTTTGATGTAGCATATTTTGCACCGAACATATCAGACATGTTTTCAGCAAGTTTGCTGATTTGAGCCTGTGAACAATTTTCAATACCAAGATTTACAAGGAACTGTTTGATAGCTTCTAAGAAGTCACCACGCTTATGTTCATCAATCTTTTTCACATAAGCAGAGTGCATGTTATCCGGTACAAACTTATAAGTTTCTTTCATATTTTTATTCAATGGTTCAATAATGGCATTGTGTGCAGTTTCAGCCTTGCGGATAGCATTGTCAACTTCAATGCGTGGGAATTTTGCAGCCACTTCTTCTACAGATAACCCATTGTTAAGATCGTTCTGACGGTTCGCAAGAATATTTTCAAGTTGAGCCTTGAGTGGTTTCATCTCTGCTTTATACCGTAAATCCTCTGTAGCGATTGCAAGAGCAGAATCCTTGAATGTGTTTAATTGTGCAGTTGCTTCCTTACTCATTTTTGTAAAGTTAATCTGATTTTTAGCCATAATGTACTCCTTCTCTACGCCTTTAGTTGGGAGTGATTGCGTAGTTCCCATTATTTTTATTTGTTGGAATCCTCTGCTTTTAGCCGACTTGGAACGGACTTTGAGCGTAAAACTCAAAGGTAGCATTATTCCAGACCTCCTAACCTTCCTAGCTATGCCCTTTAGCCGTTTTCTCACAATCTCCTAGTGGTTTTACTACTGCTTTATAATGACACTACATGTAGTTGTTCACGCTTGAACCAACAAGCGTACTTCTAGCGTTGTGGTATAGATACAGTCCTATATTCATTTATCAATGTACTTTCTACAAGTGCATAGTGTGTAATACACCACTTCCTAGTTAAAGGTGTTATGTAGATTAAAATTGTTGTGGAATTTGTGCATGAAATATGCTAGAATATGTAATGCGTAAAGGTTAGTATTTTCATGCAATCCACTATGTAAGGGTGTAAGGTGTGCTAGACTTTGCACCCTATTTTCAAGTCGTTGTTTCTTGATTTGCTTAAAGTGTATCACATTTTTGTGTGATTGTCAACAAAAACTTTTGAATTGGCAACTATGTGAGTTTGCAGTGCCTTAACACTTTGTTGTGTGGTTCTTTGTTTTGTTGAGATTATATTATCACACGTATGTGTGTTTGTCAAGGACTTTTTTGAAAACTTTTAAAAATGTTTTTATGTGTTGATATGTCCTATTGACATTATCTATACTATCACATGATAATGTGATTGTCAATAATAATTTCCAAAAATTACGATAAAATTATAATACAAACATATGTTCGAATATGTTCTGCTCAGATGGATCAGATCTGATTTTATCGAACGTTTGTTCTATCTGAAAAGAATGGATAATATATATCTATTATCCACTGTTTTTGTCTAACCCGGGGGTAGTTAAAACTAATTAGATGGGCTGGAAATGCAGTAAACTTTATAGCTGATTCATCCATACACCAACTCAAAAATCTAACCATCTCCCAATCCATTAAATTCCAACAAAATCAAGCAAAATCCCAATTTTACTATCTCAAACCACTTATCGTACCCCATATCGTTAAAACCCACTAAAATCAAGCATTTCAGCCACTTCCAAACCAAAAAATCAAACTTCTATCTTACCAAAAATCACACCCACAATCCTATTTTCTTCCTTATATATAAGCGTTTTCACCGATAACAATTTTTCCATCAAAAGTCACACTCAAGAATCTCAACATATGGGGGGGGGTATATTGAAACCTTCGCACAAATCACCTTTTAAATAGAGATATCCATATATAAAACAGCAATAAAAAAGGACTATAGCCAAAGCCATAGTCCAATAGACAAATATTCAACAATATACAACTAATATAAATAAATCTCAATTCTCTGGATATCATATTTTTCTTTCATATCCAATAAATAACGATCAGATATTTTTATTTTTTCACCTACAGGTATTTTATTTGTTTTTATACTATAAGAAGTGTTTATGCAAATTGGTTTATTATCACTATTGTAATACAATATAGAGCATGATGCTAATTGATTACGATTTGAATTATTATTAAATATAATATCTCTATATTCAAAGTTTTCATTAGTATATGGATTAGATATGCTATATTCTATATCTATAGGATCGGCTCTATAAACATTGCTTAAGTTTATTTTTGTATATTCATCATATGATATTGGAATAATAATATACCTGTTAGAATTTACAACACCTCTAATTTCACCATTTCCAATATAAAATCCGTCTTTATCGTAACGTTTACATTTAATTCCAGCTTCAACAGCAATATCATTGTTGTTTATTATCTTAATAGCATTGGTATTATTTCTATTAAAATCTTTGTTTTCAGGAATATCAATCAACTCATAACTTACATGATCTTTTAAAGCATCCTTGACAGTAACCTTACAAACATAATTTTTATTATTATATTTGGCGATTATTTTAACAGAACCATGTTTTAATGCTTCTATATGTCCATAATTAGTAACTTTCACAACATTTTTATTAGAAGAAGACCATCTAGCAGAATATATTTCCGTTTTTCCTTCATGTATTTTCAAATTCTTTACTTCGCCAACATACAAAGTAAGCTTTGTATAGTTCAATTTAACCTTATTGGCAGCATAAATATTTTGTGGTACTAATTGAATAACGGTAATAACCATTACAATGCATAACACAAAATTAAATATCCTCTTTAATATCTTCAATTTCTTCATATACAATTCCTCCTTTAAAATTAGATATATTTATTTTACTACCAAAAGAACAATAGTGCAATAATCACATTTTTATAAAGAGAGAATAATACATCAAAGGAGGAATTAAATATGATACAAGAAAACGAAATACCAAAATATCTCAAGTCAACAGAAAGCAACATCTCAAAGAGTAATCGCAAATCAAAACACAAACATCAATATGAAGAATGTCTTATTCAATATAAATGAAATTTTAAAAGTAACGCATTTACTCAAGAAGAAAAAGAACGTATACATACTTCATTAAGCAGTTATTGTACTATCTGTGGAAAAATTGGAGGAATAATTAAAAATAGTAAATATCAGAAAGAAATTGACGTATTACAGAAACAAAGACAAACAGGAAATAATTTTTGGATAAGTATATCAGGTGAAGAATTTTATGAAATGTATCATGATAAATTACCAGTATTCTTTGTAGATGATATTTACAAAGAGAAGTATGTTGATTTAGAACAAAATTGTAATTCAGATTGTAATTCAGAAGGAGAATAATTAAATGAAAGAGTAAAACAAAAAATAAGAGTTTAATTAAAATCATTGTAATTGAATATCATAGTAAATGAACTATCTGCAAATTTGTACATTTTTGAGCACATTTTTTCTCTACACTTGGGGAGTGTACGTGCATAAATTTGTACATTTTTGCACCATGGTTATTCATAGTCATTGATTTTTAAGTGTTTTACTCTTCTGCACTCCTGTTGGAGAATATATAAGCGAAAGGAAGTGAACAGATGCAATTATGGCTAAGTGAAAAAATATATAAATCAGACAAGCTTTCTATATATGGCTTAGCAGCCTATTGTGCCATAAAAACCCTTTTGCCTAATGAAGATGTAAAAGAAATATGTACATCTTGTGAAATACTAGCATATCAGCTTACAAAATCATTAGACTATCCACGTAGATTTTATACTGGTTTGAAAACTGGCTACGATGAGTTAATTGATCAAGGTATTATAAAGCGAGTTAAATCAAAAGGTAAATTTGACATAATAGATTGTTCTGATCTTTTTATTACAGACGAAGGTGAATATTTTACAATTATTACCTACGAAGAGATTTTAACGATATGTCGGCTAAAGGATGTTAATACTCTTCTATTGTTGAAATACTTTATCTTCCTTATTGGAACTATCAGTTCAACGATTGATGTATATATAGACGCATATCAGCACAAATGTCGAGTTGTTGGTAATCTTACTATAGAATACATATCTCAACTTTCAGGTATTTCAGAAAGATCCATTATTGATTACAACAAAATATTAGAAAGCATTGGTCTTATTTATATTTATAGGCAGAATGATTTTATGATCAATAAAGATTCAGGTGAAATAACTCGTTTACCAAATGTATACGGCAGACCTGAAGATCAGTTGTATATTGACGCTTTTGCTATTAGCCAACGAAAATATAAAGATTCATATAAATATGTGGAGAATAATATAAGGAAGGCTAATGCCAAAAGACGACTTGCTCAAATGTATAATCAAATCTGTAAAAATAAAGATTTTAAATATTCTGAAGAAGATATCCAACAAGTCTATGCATATGTCTTGCAAGAAAATCACAAATATGAAGCAACTTACAAAAAGAATAATGATGAGTCATGTTTGGAAAAGATTCGTGATATACGAGTATTTGATAAATATGACTTCATAACAAAGGAGGAAAATTAAATATGGGAAGAATGGTAAAAATCGCAGGAACAAATGAGATAGGTGACTCAAATCAATTATATAAAATTGGTACAAAATGGTTTAAGAACAAAGAACATTATATCAATACACTAAAATCGTCCGACCTATCATATCAGACCGTATTAGACTTATTGGAGTCAGATAAAAATTGTTTATTTTCTGATAATGTTAAAACAAAGATAATTAAATTATTAGAGCTATTGTGATAGCTGCTTATACAAACGATTCAGATTCTGGTATTGAAGTTGCTATTGTGTCTGTAGAAGATGGAACTTATTTTGCTAGATGTTATGATAAGTCGAACGGATATCTTACCGACAAAAAAATAACAATACATATTGATTACATTTTACGCCGAATGGAGTAAATTTCGAATCTTGTTTAATACCTTTATAGTAATTGCTTATATATTGTTTGCAAGATCAACACTACACACAATTACTTCTCCATCAGAGGTTTCAGGAACAATCTCAACATTATCATAGGCTTTTGCAGATGTGATATATCTGGGTATTGGAATATTTAATAATGTATATGTGCCATTATCATAACCTCTGCTTAATACATCAAAATATAAAATATTGGATTTTCTAACGACCCTAACTTTTGTTAAATTGAGAGTTCCAATACCCGAACTAGAAATTTTAGCTATATCAGAATGTGCAAGAATTATTTTTACTTTGTGAAAGCATCCGACTTGAGTGTTCCATACTTGATTTAACATGATCTCTATAAATGTCGATATTGCACCTTTTGCCGCAGTATCACTTGCAAAAATAACTTCTGCAACTCTATACCATCCTGCACCGAGCATGCCAATACTAAAATTAGTGAATAATTTAATTCCAGATGCTGGATTTAATGCACTTATATCGTTTTTAGTAGCAACATTATTTAAACTGCCGTTTAACCAAAATTATCGAATATATGTTCGTATACTTACAATAATTCTGTAGACATACGAATATGTATTCTGTTATAATGTCATAATATAGCAGAGGTGATAATATGAAACAAGGTGATGTTGCATGGATTATAGAAAACAATAGAACTGTTCGGGAATGTAAAATAGTTCGTATTAGTGGAAGTTTGGCAATTATACGTTTTGTAGACGGTAGTGGTACTCGGCTACCTTTAAAACGCTTATATGAAACTCAGGAAGACGCTTATGAAGAATTAAGCCACAATGATACTCTAGTTCGGATTCATGATGAATATGACACAGAGAATAGTCGGAAATGGAACGGACAGATGTTGTAATTGGATGTAAAAATAATTTAGGGACAAGTAGATGAATTTCTACCTGTCCCTATTTTTTACGATTTTGCAAAAGTTCTTTGCGGTTGAATTGTTATATTATTTTGTCTCCATTTGATTCTTAGTAATCTCCATTTTGTCTCCATTGATATATAAAACTATATCAATTTATACGAAAATATATCAACTTATCTTGGTTTTCATGATTTTT
>OHWG01001315.1_pt1 | contig 12728 bp, 8 predicted proteins | sample 1579621 | NCBI WGS metagenome assembly OHWG01 (sample SAMEA3882544, study PRJEB24775) | human gut metagenome | biome: human-associated habitat; feature: intestine environment; material: feces | place: Netherlands | collected 2009/2010
AACAATTGAGATTGGCTGTCCGTGATGGATAGCCTTTTTTTGTATAGAGGCATGAATACACGAATTTTTGAGAACACTGCTTAAGCGCCCCTTTCCGAGGGTAACATCCATACTTTCAAAGTAAGCTAATTTCATCGGCAAAGTAAGTTAACTTGCTTTGGTATTTCAGCTAACTTACTTTGTCAATGAAGCTAATTGTATTTTTATGATCTTTTTCGGTTATTCTTTGTCTGTTTCGATTTTGTATACAATTGATGTGTTTTTGTACGCTTTTAGTTTAGTTATGCATTTAATAGTCAATTTTTTATTATATAATTTTGTCTTGTGTTTTTTTATGATTTCCTTGGTTAGCTGTTAGCATCAATTGATATATAAGGTTTGATGGCTAATAGAAGAGGGGGTAAGGAAAGAAAAATATCAAACGAATATACTTGGGACCTTAACGGACAGAACAAAATATAATATTATTTTGTTGATTGTTGTTGGAGGTAAGATTTCGTATTCCCTTAATTTATAAGAGTATATGCAAGAGAATAGGTATAATACATGTGATCGTTTTTTAGGCGGATTAGAAAAAGACTTTATTATTACGGAACAGATTGAAGATAGTCCATTGACTTCAGAACCTTCTTTTTTGGATTACGGGATAATAGCAGTATGTAATAGAGGTAGTGCGATCATTCATTTGCTTGATAATAAGCATGTATGGAATAAGAATGAATTGATTTTCTTATTTCCGAGACAGTTATGCTCAATGCGGAACGTGAGTGAGGACTTCTCGGCGAAGTTTATCATCATACCACATGTACTACATGGGGATGTATTAAGTTCCTTACGTCATTTTGATCCGGGATTTCATTTTTTCGTGAAGGATCATTTTTACTATAATATAGAGGATAATAATGGTATTGAGCGTTTTCAATCATTTTGCAAATTGATAGAGAATGAGCTTGAGCGGTATCGGGGTAATGGGCTTCTGAGGGAGCGGATTATATGTTACTTGGGGATTTTTTACATGGATGTTTACGACTATTATGTGAAAGTGCGTAAGAAAATCCCTTTCAGGACTAGTTTGAGAAAAGAGCAATTGATCTATGATTTCTGTAGTCTCGTGGCAGAGAATTTCAAGAATCACAAGAATGTCGGATTTTATGCGGATAAATTGAATATAACGACAACTTATTTAAGTGCGATCATGAATGAAAGGTGTGGCATTTCAGCCAAGGAGTTTTTATCTATCTATATAGTGTTAGAGGTAAAGTCGTTGCTACGTGACTCTCGATTAAATATACAGGAGATCGCTATATTGACTAATTTTCCGTCTCAATCGACATTGAATCGCTTTTTTCGTCAACGGACGGGAATGACTCTTTCTCAATATCGAAAACATATATTTTCAACATGATTATGTTTGATTTTCATATTGTTTCTATAACTTTAAACTTCTGCTGCAATCGTTATTATCGTTCATTTGTTGTATAAATAACAGAGGAGATTGCTTGATTGATTTAAAGTAGGGAATTAGTGGTTATAATTTAATATGACGATGGGACAATGTAATAAAATGCTAGAGGAAATGAGCTTTAATGCCCTATTCCAGAAATTACCTGTTGGAATTGAAGTTTATGACGAGAGGGGGCAGCTAGTGGATCTCAATAGGACGGACGAGAATTTGTTCGCTATAAGCCGGAAGGATATTATGGGAATAAATCTTTTCGAGAATCCTAATTCCAGAGGACAAGATCGCTCGTCTGAAACAGGGAGAAATGGTTGTGTTCGATTGTAATTATGAATTTGATAATATACAAACGAATGAGTACTATAACATAGACCCAAAAAAGGAAGGTATAAATTTACGTCTGTCTATTAAATGTGTGCCGTTGAAAGGAGAGGCTGAAGATATCTGTGGATATGTACTAATGTTTACGGATGAGACGGAAGAATATCAAAAGTCGGAGAAAGTAGAGGAACTGTTCACGAAGTTGAAAACGGTTATGCGTTGCAGTGATTCCTTGCTGTGGGAATATGATGTTAAAACCGATAAGATGCATATCGATCTGGATTTACGTGTTTTAGGTAATAAATCCAGATTGAGAGCAAGTAACTTGACAACGAAAAAAGATTTTTGTGAGATCGTACATCCGGAAGATCGGGAAAGGGTACTTGTACAAGGCTTTGAAAAGATTGTTACGGGTGAGATCGGTGAATATAGTATTCAATACCGACTGCTTTTTGAGGGGCAATATGTTTGGGTGAGAGCGTATGCGTACCCTTATAAATATGATGAAGCGGGAAGACCTGCGAAAATCCTTTATTACTTGATGGACATAACGGATGAGATCGCCATGCAAGATAAATTGCGCTGGGCGGAACGAGAGCGTCAACGGAAAGAATATGAGTTAGTTAAGGCTAAAGAGGCGAATCGGCTTAAGTCTATGTTCTTGGCGAATATGAGTCATGAGATCCGCACGCCTTTAAATGCTATTGTTGGTTTTGCGAATATACTGGCAGAGACCAAGGAGATAGAGGAGGAGGAACGAGAGTTTTATGTGGATATCATTGACAAGAATAGTGAATTGCTTCTGCAATTGATTGAGGATATCCTTGATTTCTCAAAGATTGAGGCGGGAACCTTTGACATTACGAAGAGAAATTTCGATTTTAAGGAGATCTGTGAGGAAACCTATGCGGTACATGCCTTGAAGATTCCGAAAAACGTTCGATTTGTTTTCGATCGGGGCTCACAACCCGTGACTGTTTTCTCAGATCCGAAACGAGTCGTGCAGGTTATTTCTAATTTCTTGACAAATGCGATTAAGTTTACTTCGGAAGGTGAGATCAAATTAGCCTATAAGGTATCGAAAGATGAAATACGAGTTTCGGTCTCGGATACGGGAATGGGAATCTCGGAGGAAGATTGTAGAACTATATTCGATCGCTTTGTTAAGTTGAACGCTTGCAAACAAGGTACCGGATTAGGATTGGCGATTTGCAAAAATATTATCGAGAAACTAGGGGGACGAATCGGGGTAGAATCTACATTGGGAGTAGGTTCCACTTTTTGGTTTACCTTGCCTTTGAAGGAGATTAAAGAGAATGAACCTAAGTTCTAAGGGGATATATATTGTTTACGGATATGTTTTAAAGCATAGTTTTGTTAAATCTGGTTAAGTAAATGAGATTTGCAAATAAAATATTATGCTACATAACATAAAACCGCTATATTTGCACTGTGTTTTTCATGGTATTAGATTTAAGGTTAACAATTGAGATTGGCTGTCCGTGACGGATGGCCTTTTTTGTTTCAAAAAATCATAACCATGAGATTTTAGGAGTGTAGCTGAAGGTTTTTTCGTAAATTTGCGCTCCGTTTGTAATACTAGATCCTGTATTTAAGTGTATGAAAAGAGTATTCTGTCCAAAATGTGATAATCAGTTGTCTTTTGATGAGACCAAATATCCGGAAGGGAAGGTATTAGCCTTCGTCTGTCCGCAGTGTGGAGCGCAATTTAAGATTAAATTGGGCCGAAAGGTGGTGAAGACGGCTACCGGTGAGGAAAAAGAGGTGAAGGAACCGGATTTCTCTTGTGGTTATATTACCATTATCGAGAATGGTTTTGCTTTTAAGCAAGATCTACCATTAGTGATGGGAGATAATGTGATTGGTCGCCGTAATAAGGATACGGAAGGTGTAGATGTCCCTATTATCACGAGCGATCCAAGTATGGGGCGTAAGCATTGTGTGATTAATGTAAAGAAAGACGCTAATGGCAAGTTCGTTTATATGGTGCGTGACTTTCCTAGCTTGACCGGGACTTTTGTGAAAAATGTGTTGGTTGGTAAAAAAGAACAAGTACGTATCGGGGAAGGTACGATCGTAACGATTGGCGCTACTACTTTTATCTTACATTCGGCGAACGAGGGAGAAGAAGAGGAATAAATATAAAAAACTTCAGAGGCTGTTCCCGTTAATGATCTCGATCTTTAACTTCGGGTCGGAATGATGGCAGATAAGGGATTTTGGCGTTTGTTTTGGGAGTGAGTTATAAGATATATGCTCATTCCGGGATACAGCTCTGAAGTATCACTGAGAAAACAAGGCTCATAGGTATTAAGATTAAGCCGATTAACATAAAGAAATGAAAAGAACCGAAAGAATAGTTGTATTAACTATAGTTAAAATAGGCTCTTAGGGTTTGTTTTTCTAGAAATTAGCTAACTTTTTGTGCGGTTTTTGAAATGTTAATGAGCACGAGGTGAAATAGAAATATAGATAGTTATGGAGCAGGTTTCTAAACAACAGCCGGTAAATAAAACAGCATTTCGGGTATTGGTGGCGTTAAGCGTTACGCATTGTTTGAATGATTCGTTGCAATCCGTTATCTCGGCGGTTTATCCACTTTTCAAGGATGATTTAGCGTTGAGCTTCGCCCAAATCGGGTTGATTACGCTTGTTTATCAATTATCCGCTTCTGTTTTCCAGCCTATAACCGGTTTGGTTTTTGATAAGCGTCCCGTGGCTTGGTCGTTACCTATTGGTATGAGTTTTACGTTGGTCGGCTTGTTGAATCTCGCTTTTTCCTCTACGCTCCATTGGGTCTTGATCTCCGTATTCTTGATAGGTATCGGGTCTTCGGTTTTGCATCCGGAAGCGTCCCGGATCACCTCGCTAGCGTCGGGAGGGCGTAGGGGATTGGCGCAATCGCTTTTTCAAGTGGGTGGTAATTTGGGCGGATCGTTAGGTCCGCTACTGGTTGCTCTATTGGTGGCGCCTTATGGACGGACTCATATCGCTTTGTTTTCTATACTAGCATTCGTCGCTATTTTGGTGATGATTCCTATCTGCCGTTGGTATAAGGCGTATTTGAGTCGGGTGAAATGGCAGAAGAAGTCGGGTGAGACGCATGTGGAGATGCCTCTTTCTTTGGGAAAAACAGTCTTTTCGATCTCGATATTGCTGACCTTGATTTTCTCTAAATATATCTATATGGCTAGTTTGAATAGCTACTATACCTTTTACTTGATCCATAAATTCGGGGTGAGTGTACAGACTTCGCAGATCTGTTTGTTCGTCTTCCTGATCGCTACGGCCATAGGAACCTTGGCGGGTGGTCCTATCGGTGATAAGATAGGACGGAAATATGTGATTTGGGGATCGATTCTAGGGGCAGCCCCATTTAGCTTGTTGATGCCGCATGTGGGATTCGTTTGGACGATCGTGCTTAGTTTTTGCGTGGGGTTGGTCTTATCATCGGCGTTCCCGGCTATTTTGTTGTATGCGCAAGAGTTGCTTCCTTATAAATTAGGTCTTATCTCGGGACTTTTCTTTGGATTTGCTTTCGGTGTGGCGGGTATAGCCTCGGCCGTATTAGGAAATATGGCGGATCATTATGGAATAGAGGCTGTCTACAACGTATGTGGCTTCATGCCTCTTTTAGGACTGGTTACTTGGTTCCTTCCCAACTTGAAAAAGAAGTAAAAACAATCCTCCCTTTTTCGCTGTTATTACTCCAACTGAACGTCAATTACTAAATGAGTTTATGGTGAGTAATATAGTATCTTACAGTATTCTTTTGCTGTATCTTCTTCCATGTGCTTCATGGAGCCAAGGGAACGATGTGGATTTAAGCTTGGAACAATCTCTCGACCTGCTTCATAAGGAAAATAAAAGCTTGAAAATAGCAGGGAAAGAAGTGGAATGGGCTCGGAATGAGCATCAAAAGCTAAACGCTTTTTGGTATCCGTCGGTGAACGCCGCGGGTGCTTTCGTACATATGTCGAATCCGATAGAGGTACGGCAGTCGCTGAGTAAATATACGGAACCGGCGAAGGAGTTTGTCCATAATTATATCCCGGATAATGAGCTGATCATGTCGGTATTGGATAAGATCGGGCAAGGTACTTTCTCGCTTCCGCTGATCTCCCAAAACATCACTTCTATAGACGCTACGGTGACGTGGCCTGTTTTCACGGGAGGAAAACGTATCTACGCGAACAAGATCGGAAAGACGATGGTCTCTATAGCGGAGGTGAATAGGAATCAAGTGGATGCCAACCAACAATCCTTATTGATCGAGGCTTATTTCGGGCTTCGTCTGGGACAAAGTGTGGTGGACGTAAAAACGGAAGTGTACAATTCTTTGAAAACCCATTATGACCAAGCCCTTAAATTAGAGCAAAACGGGATGATCAATCGGGCCGAGCGTCTGTTCGCTCAGGTAAGTATGGACGAGGCGAAACGAGAACTGGAATCGGCCCGTAAGGATTTAACGGTCGCTCAACAGGCGTTTAAAAGCTTGATTAATATGGAGGAGGGGAGTGACGTACGTACCACGACTCCTTTATTCATTAATGAGGCGCTTCCTCCGGCTCAATACTTCAAGGATCTGGTTCCGATGAATAATTATATAGTCAATCAATTGAAATTGCAGCAGGTTGTAGCCGATAATCAACTAAAGATCGGCCGGTCCGCTTATGTCCCGAATATCGCTTTATTCGGCAAACAGACTTTGTACGCTGATGGACTGGATAAATATTTGTTGCCTCGTACGATGGTGGGAGTTGGTTTTACGTGGAATATTTTTGATGGCTTGAACCGGGAGAAAACCATCCGGCAGGCAAAGATCGCTAGTCAGTCGCTTCGTTTGGGTAAGGAGAAGGCGATTACGGATCTGGAGGTCGGTATCGATAAATTCTACAGCCAGCTACAAAATGCCTTGGATAACGTAAAGGCTTTGGATACGACGATCGAGATGAGCCGGGAACTGGTCCGGGTGCGGAAGAAATCCTTCCAAGAGGGAATGGCTACTTCTACGGAGGTAGTCGATGCCGAGGTTATGCTGGCGAAGGTGAAGACCGCTTTTCTTTTGGCTTATTATCAGTATGATGTAGCCTTGATTAATCTGCTGTCTGTCTGCGGTACGCCGGAGCAGTTCCACCAATACAAGATGGAGGGAAAGACCGAGGAGCTTTTGGGGAATTGAAAATTGAGAATTGAAAATTTAGGAGTTATGGATAAAACTAAGAGATATTTGAGTGTGGCCTTCGTCGCAGTCTTGGCGATTGTTATAGTTGTCTCGTTGATCGGGATGATCTTGTTGAAAAAGAAGCCGGTGATCTTGCAAGGGCAGATCGAGGCAACGGAAATACGTATCTCCGGCAAGTTACCGGGGCGTATCGATACCTTTCTGGTAAAAGAGGGACAGAATGTACGCCAAGGCGATACCTTGGTAGTCATCAATAGTCCGGAGGCATTGGCTAAATATCAACAGGTGAACGCCATGGAGAACATAGCGAAGTATCAGCACCAGAAAGTGGATGAGGGTACACGAAAGCAAATCATCGCTTCCTTGCAACAATTGTGGAATAAATCCAAATCGGATTTACAATTGGCGAAGATTACCTATGATCGGGTCAATGCCTTGTATAAAGATAGCGTGGTAACCTCACAGCGTAAAGATGAGGTGGAGGCCATGTATAAAGCGGCTGAGGCCGCCGAACGTGCCGCTTATAGCCAATATCAAATGGCGGTAGACGGGGCGCAGATACAAGATAAGGAGAGCGCCCGCTCGTTGGTGACGGCGGCGCAAGGAACCGTGGAGGAGGTGGCGGCTCTCTTACAGGACGCTCGGTTGACGGCTCCGGAATCCGGACAAATCTCAGCTATTTTCCCGAAACGGGGAGAGTTGGTTGGGGCCGGGATGCCAATCATGAACTTAGTCGTATTAGATGACGTGCATGTGGTATTGAACGTACGTGAGGATCGTTTGCCTTTATTTAAGATGGGAGGAACGTTTGTCGCCGATGTACCGGCGATCGATAAGAAGGATATTGAATTCAAGATCAATTATATCAGTCCGTTGGGCAGTTTCGCTACTTGGAAATCTACCAAGCAGACAGGTAGCTATGACTTGCGGACCTTCGAGATACATGCCTTACCGGTGGAGAAGGTGGAGGGATTACGTCCCGGTATGTCCGTACTCTATCAACTCCCTTGATACTATCCGGTTGTAGAGACGGGGCGTGCCCCGTCTCATCCCCTCGAAATAGTATTTAAAGTTACTGTCGGACGGTGGGAGACGGGGCACGCCCCGTCTCTACAACTAAATAATTTATTGTCGCTATGCTAAAGAAGAGTCCTTTCTATATGGTTTTACGTCGGGAACTGGATCGCATGGTTTCCCGGAGGCTATACTTCGGGGTGTGTATCGTGTTGCCTTTGTTCTGTATATTCTTCATGTCTACGATTTTCGGAAGCGGGCAGATGGAGAACATACCGATAGCGGTAGTGGACCAAGACAACACCTCCATGTCCCGGGAGATCATCCGGCAGGTAGAGGCGGTACCGACTTTCCGGGTAACCCGGCATTATACGGACCAAGAGACCGCTCGCCGTGCTACCCAAGCAAAAGAAATCTACGGTTATCTAGTGATCCCCAATCAGTTTGAGGCGGATGCCACGGCGGGGCGTGACGCTACTTTATCGTATTATTACCACTATGCCTTGTTGAGCGTGGGCGGTGAGGTACGTGGGGCCTTCGAGACCCTGCTGCGTACGCTTTCCCTCGCCCCGGTGGTTGTGCAAGCTACGGCGATGGGGCTGGGGGAGAATCAGATAACCACCTTCCTATTACCGGTACGATCCAGTAGCCACCCGCTGTTCAACCCGGATCTGGATTATTCCGTTTATCTGAGCAATCCTTTTTTCTTTGTCTTTTTCCAAGTGATCATTTTGCTGGTTACGGTGTACGCTATCGGTAGCGAGATCAAGTTCCGGACAGGCGATGAATGGCTGGAGGCGGCACGGATGAATATGTTCGTGGCGGTGGTGGGCAAACTGCTCCCTTATACGATTATCTTTTGTATCATGAGCGTCTTCGCTAACTACATCATGTTCGGGGTCATGCATATTCCTTTCGCTTGCGGTTTCTGGCCGTTGAACTTGACGGCGATCTTATTCGTGGTCGCTACGCAAGCGTTGGCGGTATTCCTGTTCTCGTTGTTTCCCGCTATAGCGATCGTGATTAGCGTGGTGTCGATGGTCGGTTCGCTGGGGGCTACTTTATGCGGCGTTACTTTCCCGGTCGATTCCATGTACGCTCCCGTACATTACGCCTCGTACCTGTTTCCGGTACGGCATTTCGTGGAGATCAACCAGAACTTATTGTATGGCGATTACGGATTCCCTTATACATGGGTAAACGTAAGTTCGTTGTTTGCGTTTATGTTATTGGCATTGGTGCTGTTGCCACATTTGAAAACCGCTATTTTAAGTCATAAATATGAGAACATCCGATAATATGAAAGGAACCTTGGCGGATATCGCTTCCTTGGTCAAGGACGAGTTTAAGACGATCTCCACGAGCTATGCTATCTTGCTCGTCTTGGTAGGAGGTATATTTCTCTATGGCCTGCTGTATAATTATATGTATGCCCCGGATCTGGTGCGTAACGCCCCGGTAGTAGTCGTCGATGACTCAAAGACCGACTTGAGCCGGGAGTACATCCGTTTGCTGAACGCCACTCCGCAAGTCTCGGTAATCGCCGATGGTTTGGATTACGCTGAGGCGCAGGAGTGGATGAAGGAGGGGGATGCCGTAGGTATCTTGTATCTTCCCTCTGATTTCGAGACCCGGGTGGCACGAGGGAATGAATCCCTGTTTATCATGTACCAGACGACAAGCGCCTTCCTATATTATATGGCGATGCAGGAGGCGTCCAGCGGTGCCATGTTGGCGTTGAACGATCGGTATCGTCCGGAGATGTTGGTGTTCTTGCCCCAGCAAGACGCTTCCAAGATCGTTTCGGCGCAACCCATATCAGTGGTCGGGACGGCGTTGTATAATTTTACGGAAGGATATGGAACCTATTTGATCCCGGCGGTATTGATCGTCATTATGTTCCAGACCTTGTTGATGGTGATCGGTATGATAAGCGGGGAAGAGCGGGATTCGGGTACCATCGTTCGTTTCGCCTCCGAGGGATTATCCTTTGGCCGGATCGCTAGGGTGATAATCAGCAAGACCTTTGTGTATTGCGTATTGTATACGATTTTCGCTTTGTTCTTGTTGGGCTTGATACCGCTATTGTTTGGCCTGCCGGATATCGGTAATTATCTGAACACCTTGATCCTGCTGATACCTTTCTTGCTGGCTACCAGCTTCTTTGGGCTGGCCGCCTCTTATTTCTTTACGGACTCGGAGGCTCCGTTATTGATGATCGCTTTCTTCTCGGTAGGCTTGATCTTCCTTTCCGGAGTCTCTTATCCCTTGGAATTGATGCCTTGGTATTGGCAAATGGCCCATTATATCATTCCGGCGGCTCCCGCTACGCTGGCCTATGTACAGCTCAACTCGATGGGAGCGTCGATTGAGCAAGTCGGTGTGGAGTACGTGACGTTGTGGGTGCAATGCGTCGTTTATTTCCTCTTGGCTTGCTGGGTGTACCGGCGGAATATCTTAAAGGCGAGCCGTGCCTTGTCGTCATTGTAGCTCCCGTATCCTCACGTCGATGCCGCTACCTTTCAAGGCATCTTTCAACTCGCCGATCTTCGTATCCCCGTAATGGTAAGGGTATAGGATTTTAGGCGAGAACATCTTGGCCGCTTTCGCCGCTTGCGGGACGGTCATGGTATAAGGCTGGTTGACGGGAAGGAAAGCGATATCGATGTCTTTCAGGTCTTTCATCTCCGGGATGTCTTCCGTATCGCCGGCTATATAGACTCTTAGTCCGTCGAACGTGAGGATATAGCCATTATCCCGGTGGCGGGGATGATATTTATCCCGGCCGGGCGTGGTGTTATAGGCGGGGACGGCCTCTATCTTCATATAGCTGATGGAGGTATCCGTATCGCCGTTTTTTAGGACCTTCCCTTTTCCCAGCTTCTTTTGGCTGTTCTCGTTGGCGATGATTTCCGTACCGCTTTTCTCGACGGCTTGTATCGCTTTCGGGTCCAGATGGTCGCCATGCTCGTGGGTAATCAAGATGATATCGGCTTTCGGGAAAGTCGTATAATCGGCGTATTCGGAGACAGGATCTACCTGTATCGAATGATTGTCGTACGTAAGCATCAGGCTGCCGTGCTTGATGAACGTGATGATCAGTTCTTTTCCGCTCTTGGTCTTGAAAGAATCCGAGGCGAAGTTACTAGCGGAGGCTAAGCTCGCCATGAATAAACTACACATAAGCATACATGATTTTAGTCTCATAATCTTGCGGTTTTTTATAAGTGTTTCCGCGAATATACTCATAATAGATTAATTCCCTAATTTGTTCGCCTATCCGGTATAAATATTTACATTTGCGACGTATATTCTGATAACATGAAAACGAAATGAGAAGAATTGTTCTGTTGATTACGATTTGTTGCCAAGTATTTTGGGTGGCGGCGCAAAAGAAAGCGCCCAAATGGATGGATAAGCAACGAAAGGCGGTGGTTACCGTTACTACTTATGGAAAAGATAACCAGAAGAAAGCGTCCGGTACGGGATTTTTCATTACCGAGACCGGTGAGGCGTTGTCCGGCTATTCCTTGTTTAAGGACGCGGCGAGGGCGACCGTGACCGACGCCGACGGAAAAGAATATCCGGTAAGCCGCATCTTGGGGGCTGATGAATTATATGACGTGATCAAGTTCAAGGTAGAGGTTCCGAAGAAAGCTGTGTTCTTGCCGATCGCCCGTGAGCCGATCTCGCAAGGAGTTATCGCTTATCTGATGCCTTACTCGACCGGTAAGATCACGAAGTTCGGGGAAGGACCGGTCTCTGAGGTCAGTAAGTTGAAGGAGCCGTTCAGCTATTATAAATTGTCGATGGCGCTGGAGAGCGGGCAGGTAAACGCTCCTGTATTGACGGCGGACGGCGAGGTGTTCGGCTTGGCGCAGGAAGATGCGTCGGGGAAGAAAGAAGATTCCTATGCGGTCTCGGCGGGATACGCGAATAGCCTGACGATCCAGTCGGCGGACGCCTTTAATTCCACCTATAGCCGGATTGGTATCCGGAAGGCGTGGCCGTCGGACGTGAGCCAAGCGCAGGTTTCCTTATATCTGATGGCAAGCTCGCAAGACCCAAAGACGTATCTGGCTACCTTGAATGATTTCATCGCCACTTTCCCGGATTCTCCCGACGGGTATTTGAACCGTGCCAATCATTACGCTTACCACCGTGCGGATCTGGCTCCTACGGAGGCCGAGCAGGGGGCTTATCTGGATAAGGCGTTGGAAGATATAAACACGGCTTCCCGCTTCAGCGAGCGGAAAGGGGATATCTGGTTCAACCGAGCCAAGCTGATCTACGGCGTGGCCGCCGCGGATACGACCTTGAATAAGGAGCAGTGGACCGTCGATGCCGCTACCGAGGCGATACAAAAGGCGATCGGGGAGGAGGACTTGCCGGTCTATCGCCAATTGGAAGGGGACATCCATTTTTATAAAGGAGATTTCGAGCAGGCGTTCGCTGATTATATGAAGGTGAACGATAGCGATATGGCTTCCTCTACCTCTTGGTATTGGGCGGCGAAGGCGAAGGCGAATATCCGTGGCGCTAACTTCGGGGATATCATCGCCTTGCTGGATAGCGCCATCGCCAAATGCGGGAACCCGCTAACGAACGAGGCCGCTCCCTATATCTTGGAACGGGTGGATCTCCGCTTGAAACTGATGCAATACAAGGAGGCCGTGGACGATTATGATTTATACTACGATCTCTTGAAAGGACAGGTTGGCGACCGCT
>OHWG01001316.1_pt1 | contig 12728 bp, 13 predicted proteins | sample 1579621 | NCBI WGS metagenome assembly OHWG01 (sample SAMEA3882544, study PRJEB24775) | human gut metagenome | biome: human-associated habitat; feature: intestine environment; material: feces | place: Netherlands | collected 2009/2010
TGGGGGTATCTATAGTTATATACCCCTCCCGGGTATTTGTCAAGCACAAAAAATCTCCCCGGGCGGGGAGATTTTTGTGTTATTGATAGTCCGACAGCAGGAACATGGGCTTCACGGCCACCACCTCGTCATACTCCCACTGCTCCACCTGGACATCGGCGGTCAGGGCCTTCAGGTCCCGCTTCACCACGTCCAGGGCCTCGTCGGCGGTCTGGGCCCGGCCCTCCCGCAGAACGCGGATCATCCGGGTCAGCACCACTGGGTGGGCATAGCGGGCAGGCAGGGGGAAATCCTTCGGCAGCACCGCCGCCAGGTCCGCCTGGGCCTGCTCCCACTCCCGGGTCAGGGCCGTTTTGTTGTTGCGGGCGGTAGGCAGCACATGGGCCCCGGAGAACAGGAACACCGCCGCCAGGCCGAACAGGGCAAAGTAGATGCCCACGCTGTTGGTGCCCCGGATCATGGACACCACGCCGTATACCAAGGCAATAAGCCCGGCGATGACGATGGCCAGGGCCACCCACTTATAGCTGGGGTTGGAGCGGTCGTTGACCCGCTTGGCCTTGGCCGCCTGGGACAGGCGGCGGGTCAGGAAGGTGCGGGCCTGCTCCAGGCGCTCCCTTTCGGCCTGGGCCTGGGGCGTCAGCTCCTTGAGATAGCGGCGGGCGTTCTCGGCCCGCTGCTGGGCCATGTGCTGCTCCACCTTGCGGCTTTGCAGCGGCAGGTCCGGGCAGAGCTTGGAGAGGTAGGCCAGCAGGTTGTCCACGTCCTCCTCGTGCTTGAAATTGCACTGCTTTTCGCCGCCGTCGTACTCCACCACCAGGTAGGGGATGGAGCCGAAGGCCCCCTTGCCGGTGAAGCCGCCCTTGCTCATAGCCACACGCTTGAACACGCGGCGCACCGAGGACAGCGCCACATAATAGTGCCGGTCGATGAAAAAGCTGTTGAGATACAGGGCCTTTTCGCCCACGCCGCAGGGGCCGAAGCGGCGGCAGCCCTTCTTATCCGCCGCCAGGGTCTCGTTGTCAAGCGTGACGCTGCCAAGGCGTGCAGGTGCAAAAATCATAGCAGTTCCTCCCATAGGGGCAAAGCGGCAGGAGGGGCCTGCCGCTTTGCGAAGTTTTGAAAAAGGGGCGAATTACTTGCCCAGCGTCTCGTAGTGAGGCTGGGTATGGCGCTTCTTGATGGTGTACAGGAAGATACCCAGGAACAGGACGGCCACGGCGATGCCGATGGGATAAGCCAAGGCGGTGTTGTACACGGTGACGCCCTCGGCGGTCTTGTGGTTGATGAACTGGCCCAGGCACTCGTTGCCCAGCAGGAAGTAAGTGGCGGAAACGGCGCTCATAAAGGTGGCAGGCACGGCGGTGATCCAGTAGTTCTTCTTCTCGTAGTACAGGTACATGGAAGCGGCCCACAGGACGATCATGGCCAGAGTCTGGTTGGTCCAGCTGAAGTAACGCCAGATAACGGTGTAGTCGATGAAGCCCAGGGCATTGCCCACGCCCAGGACGGCGCCCACGCCCAGAACGGGCACGCACAGCAGCAGACGGTTCTTCCACTTCTTCTGGTCGATCTTGAACCAGTCGGACAGCACCAGACGGGCGCTGCGGAAGGCGGTGTCGCCGGAGGTGATGGGGCAGGCAATCACGCCCAGCATAGCCAGGGCCACGCCCACCTTGCCCATGGTCTTGACGCAGACATCATAGATGGCGGCAGACTGACCATTGGCCAGGATCTCGGCCAGGCCGGTGTTCAGGCCACCGGTGACCTCATACAGAGCGCAGCCGGCAGCGGCCCACACCAGGGCGATGACGCCCTCGGAAACCATGGCGCCGTAGAACACGAAGCGGCCCTGCTTCTCGCTCTTCATGCAGCGGGCCATCAGGGGACTCTGGGTGGAGTGGAAGCCGGAGATAGCGCCGCAGGCAACGGTGATGAACATGAAGCTCCACACGGGAGTTCCCTTGGGATGCATGGAACCGAAGTGATCCCAGATCTCAGGAATGGTGTACTCAGGCTTGACAAAGATGCCCACGGCCACGCCGACAGCCATGACGATCAGGCAGATACCAAAGATAGGATAAATCTTACCGATGATCTTGTCAATGGAAATAAAGGTGGCGATGAAATAATACACCAGGACGATGATCAGCCAGAACAGAGTGGTGGTGACAATGCCGGTGGAGCCGCCGTTCTTGAACAGGGTGACGATCAGGCCCGCAGGACCCACGGCGAACACGGTGCCCACCATGATCAGCAGCACCACGCTGAACACGCGCATGACGTTCTTCATGAAGCCGCCCAGGTAGATACCGGAGATCTCGGAGATGGAAGCGCCGTTGTTGCGCTCGCTCATCATGCCGGAGAAGTAGTCATGCACTGCACCGGCAAAGATCGTACCAAAGGTGATCCACAGGAACACGATGGGGCCCCACAGAGCACCCTGCATAGCGCCGAAGATGGGACCAAGGCCCGCGATGTTCAGCAGTTGGATCATGAACAGCTTCCACTGGGGAAGGACCACATAGTCCACGCCGTCGTTGATCTTCACAGCGGGGGTCTCGCGGTCGTCCGGCCCGAAGGTGTTTTCCACCACCTTGCCATAGACGAAATAACCGCCGATGAGCAAGGCCAGGCAAATCAGAAAGCTAACCATTTTTCTCCTCCTCTATTCATACATCATAATGTTTTGGAGCAAAAGGACGCAACTCCTCTTGCATTCCGTCCAATATGATAATTATTTTACAGAAAAAATCAATTCTCACTTTGTACAAAAATTCTTTACATTTTCGTTACGATGTTCACGGAAAATTCGCGGATTCTTTATTGTGTTGAAATAATTTGCAGGAGTTCGCGCGAGGACGGCGCGGATTTTTGAAAGATGATACATCGTGCGGAGGTCAGCGCGGTAACGTTTGCGGTCGTTAATTCGGTTTGCGGGGATGAAAGAAATCCTGCACGGCGTGAGCCGCGCAGGATTTCTTGAGACTGTCGAAAAACTCGGAAATCTTCCGCCATCGGAAAGGAAGATCGTTACGAAAGAAACCCATCAGGGGTGTCTTTCGTTTGCAATCACAGGTTTTTCAGAACTTAAAAAGTTCTGAAAAACCGCACACAGCTTGTCAAAAAAGGCTTTTTTGACAAGCTGCGAAATCCTGCACGGCGTAAGCCGCGCAGGATTTCTTGAGACTTCTATTGCTCCCGCTTCAGGAGGCGGATGTCCTGGCCGGTGAAGGGCAGAAGCTCAAACTCCCCCTCCAGCCGGGACATGATCTGGGCCGAATAGCGGCGGCCGATCTGGTCGGGGTCCAGGTTGGTTCTGATGATTGTGCTCTTTCCCGCCAGCAGGCGGCCGTTGAGCAGCTGGTACAGGGCGCTCTGGACAAAGGCGGTGGTCATCTCGGTACCCAGGTCGTCCAGGATCAGCAGGTCGCAGGCCATGCAGCGCTCCACGCTTTCGTCCGGCTCGTCCACGTCGTCCCGGCGGAACTTGGCGGCCTCGAACTGGGAGAAAATATGCCCCGCCGTGTCGTACACCACGGAGAAGCCGTCCTCGCTGACCACCCGGGCGATGCAGGCGGACAGAAACGTCTTGCCCAGGCCCGGCGCGCCGAACAGCAGCAGATTCTGCTTCCCGGGGCGGAAGTCCCGGGCGAAGGACTGGCAGATCTCCAGATTCCGCTGGGCCGCCTCCCGGGGGGAGCGGGGCAGGCCGCCCCGGTCCGTGGAATAGTAGTCCAGGCGGAAGGTGTCGAAGCTCTGGGAGCCGATGTCCAGCATGTGGGACAGCTCCGCGATCTGCTCCCGGGCGTAGTAGCTGCGCAGGCAGGCGCACATGGAGCCGTCCGGCAGGAACCCGGCGTCGCCGCACCGGGCGCACCGGGGCTTCTCCTCCAGATAGTCGGCGGGACAGCCCAGAGCCGTAAGGATCTCCCCCCGGCGGCGCTGGAGGGCCAGATTCTCGTCCCGGATGGCGTGGATGGCGGGCACCGGGTCCCGGCCCCCCTTCAGGGCCCTGGTGATGATCTGGCTCATGGTGCCGCGCAGGCGGCGGTCGATGTCCGCCAGCTCCGGCTCCCGGGCAAACAGCTGCTGCTGACGCTCCCGGAACTGCCGGGCCCGGTGCTGCTTATCCTCGTCAAAGCGGGCCATGGCCCGGCTGAGAATTTTTCCATCGTAGGGCATGGGGTTCCCTCCTTCACCGATTTATATTACCACTTCATGTATTTTTCCATGCGGGAGTTGTCCTGATCCGGCTTGTCCGGCTTCTGGGACGGCTGGGCGGGCTTTCCGGCGTCGCCCTGCTGGACCTCCTCCGGCGTGTGCCAGCCGTTTTCGTGCCAGCGGCGGAGGATGCCGTTGAGATACCGCCACTCTAACTGCTTCTTATAGAATATGGTCTTGTCGTAGGCCAGGGCCACCGTTTCCGGCGGGAAGCCCTTGTCCATCCAATCGGAGATGTACTTTTCCTCGCTGGCCACCGGACGGCGCTGGCCCAGGCCCAGCACCTGCATATAGGCGGACTGGCCCTGCTGCTTATCCCGCCAGGTTTTCAGATAGCGGGCGGCGCTGTCCTGGTCGAACAGGCCCTGGCGGGCCCAGTAGTAGCCCTCCTTCTCGATCTGGCGCAGGGTGGGGCGGCGGCCGGGGCCGTAGCGCTCCTCGGACCGGGTGATGCAGTGGTTCACCAGCAGATAGATCACGTCCGCCGGCATGCCCAGGTCGTCATACAGCCCCGCCAGCACCTGCAGGTCGGCGGTTTTCAGCTTGCGGCCCAGCTTCTCCTCCACCTGGGGGATCAGCATCCGGAAGGAGCGGTCGTCCTCCAGAAGGGCCGCCAGGTCCTGGGCGCTGTATACCGGGCGCTCCTCCGCCGGGGCCGGAGGCGGCGTCTCCGCCGGGCGCTGGATCAGGCCCAGCCGCTGCAGGCCCGTTTCCGCCGCGTTCAGCCGCAGCTGGCTCCAGCGCAGCCGGGACTGAAGCTCCTGCTCGGTGATGCCCCGGTCCGCCCGCATCAGAAGCAGGTATAAAAGCGCGGCGTCGCCGTCGCCGTTTTTCACCAGGCGGTCCACCTGGTCCGCCGTCAGCACGATGCTGGGGTCATTTTCCCGCAGGATATAGCCGCTCATAGCCGCGCCCTCCCTTCTGTTTCCTTCGGAACCCCTTTATTTTACACGAAATCCCCCGGTTCGTAAAGCCGCCCAGGCAGGTTTTTCACAAAATTCTCCTTTTCGGCAGAAAAGGCTTTTCCCGGCGGGATTTTGTGGTATAATGGATTCTGTATCGGTATGACTCTTTTTGCGGTTTACATAAATAGGAGGATGACATGGCAAATAAGGTGACAATGAACATCTGCGGCCAGGAGTATACCCTGGTGGCAGACGAGAGCGCGGCATATATGGAGAAGGTAGGCGCACTGGTGGACGAGAAGATGCGCCAGGTGCTGGATGCCCTGCACGTGAGCCAGACGGACGCGGCGGTGCTGGCGGCGGTGAACCTGGCGGATGAGCTGCTGAAAAATCAGGCGGCGGCGGAGAATCTGCGCCGCCAGGTGAAAAACTATCTGGACGAGGCCACCCAGGCCAAGAACGAGGCCTCGGAGCTGAAGCGCCAGCTGTTCAAGGCCCAGCAGGGCCGGGGCCAATGATGGAGCTGCTGAGCCCCGCCGGGGGCTGGGAGGCCATGGTGGCCGCCGTGCAGAACGGGGCAGACGCCGTGTACATGGGCTTCGGCGGGCTCAACGCCCGGCGCAGCGCCCGGAATTTCACGGACGAGGAGTTCCGGGAGGCCGTGGCCTACTGCCATCTGCGGGGGGTGAAGGTGTATCTGACCCTGAACACCCTGGTGACGGACCGGGAGTTGCCTGCCGCCGCCGAGGCCCTGAAAAAAGCCTCGGACATGGGGGTGGACGCCATCCTCATCCAGGACTGGGGCATCTGGCGGCTGGCCCGGGAAATTGCGCCGGAGGTTCCCCTCCACGCCAGCACTCAGATGAGCCTGCACACCCTGGGCGGGGCGTGCCGGGCGGCGGAGCTGGGCCTGGAGCGGGTGGTGCTGGCCCGGGAGCTGAGCCGCCGGGACATCCACACCATAACCCGGGGCTGTCCCGCGGAAATCGAGGTGTTCGGGCACGGGGCCCTGTGCATGTGCTACTCGGGTCAGTGCGAAATGAGCGCCGTGATCGGCGGACGCAGCGGCAACCGGGGAGCCTGCGCCCAGCCCTGCCGCCTGCCCTACGGCGTCAACGAAAAGGCCGCCGGAGGCCATCCCCTGAGCCTGAAGGATGCCAACCTGGCGGACTATGTGCAGGAGCTGGAACAGATGGGCGTGGCGTGCCTGAAGCTGGAGGGCCGCATGAAGCGGTCGGAATATGTGGCGGTGATCACGGGGATCTATCGCCGTCTGCTGGATGAGAAGCGGGGACCCAGCCGGGAGGAGTCCCGGCAGCTGGAGGCCGCCTTCTCCCGCAGCGGCTTCACCGACGGATACTATAAGGGGCGCACCGGGCCGGAGATGTTCGGCACCCGGCCGGAAAACGCCCCGGAGCCCAAGGAGCTGTTTGCCCGGGCCAAGGCCGGGTACAGCAGGGAGGACAGCCGCCGGGTGCCGGTGGACATGGTCTGCACCCTGCGGGCCGGGGAGCCGGTATCCCTGACGGCCAGCGCCGGGGGACACGTCGTCCGGGCGGAGGGTCCCACCCCGGAGGAGGCCCGGAACCGGGCATTGACGGCGGCGGAATTGCAGGCCCGGCTGGAGAAAACCGGCGGCACCGTGTTCCGGCCCCGGGAAACCCGGGTGGAGCTGGAGGAGGGGCTGATGCTGCCGGCCAGCGCCGTGAACGCCCTGCGGCGGCAGGTCCTGGAGGGCCTGGAAGCCGCCCTGGCCCAGCCGCCGGTGCGGCGGACGGGTACCCCCTCTCCCCTGCCCCAGGCCCAGCCGGGGCCTGACGCGCCGGTGCTGACCTGCTCCATTATGCGGCCGGAGCAGCTGACGGAGCCCCTGGCCCAGTGCGAGACGGTGTATGTTCCGGCGGAGCTTCTGGAAAAGCTCGACCTGAACCGCTGGGCGGAGATGACCCATATCTGCGCCGTTCTGCCCCGGATTTTCCGGACGGAGGACCAGGCGGCGCTGCGGGCGCTTTTGCAGCAGCACCGGGAGCAGCTCTCCGCCGTGGCCATCGGCAATCTGGGGCACCTGCCCATTGCCGAGGGGCTGGGTCTGCCCCTGTGGGGAGACCTGGGGCTGAATCTTTTCAACAGTGAGTCTCTGCTTTTCTGGAAGGAGCTGGGGCTGGAGGCCGCCGCCGTGTCCATGGAGCTGCGGTGGCAGCAGATCCGGGATCTGCGGAAGGTTCTGCCCTGCGAGGCGGTGGTATATGGCCGCCTGCCGCTGATGATCATGGAAAACTGCGTCATCCGCAATCAGCTGGGCTGCCGGGACGCCGGGCGGGACTATGCGGACCGCTCCCCTGCCTGCCGGTGCGGCCAGGAGAATGTCCTGGTGGACCGCACCGGGGCGCAGTTCCCCCTGGTGGGCCAGTGGGGCCACCGGTGCGAGATCGAGAACAGTAAAGTGCTGTTCCTGGCGGATAAGCCGGAGTGGCGGCAGCTGGGGCTGACCCGGGCGCGGCTGCGGTTTACCACGGAGTCGCCGGAGGAGTGCGTCCGGGTGCTGCGGGCCTATCAGGGCCGCAGCGACTACCGGCCGGACCAGCTGACCCGGGGCCTGTTCTACCGGGGTGTGGAATAGATACGCCCGGTTATCAACCTTTACAATCTTTTCACAGTTTGTTTTCATATTCAATAGGAGCAAGTGGTACAATGGAGTTTAAAATCAAGGCGGTGTCGCCGAAAATAGGCCGGGAGTTCCCGCTGCCCCAGTATAAGACGGCGGGAGCGGCGGCCATGGACCTGTGCGCGTGCATGGAGGAGGACGTGACCCTGGCCCCGGGCCAGCGGATGGGCATCCCCACGGGAATTGCCATTGCCCTGCCCTCCCCGGACTATGTGGCCCTGGTGTTTGTGCGCAGCGGCATGGGCTTTAAGCACGGGATCGGCCTGAGCAACGGCGTGGGCGTTATCGACAGCGACTATCGGGGGGAGATCTCCGTGGGGCTGATGAATCTGTCCGGGGAGGACTATACCATCCGGCCCGGGGACCGCATCGCCCAGCTGATGGTGGTGCCGGTGGTGCGGCCGGAGCTGGTGCAGGTGGACGCGCTGGACGAGACGGAGCGGGGCGCAGGCGGCTTCGGCTCCACCGGGAGGTGAGGCCATGGCAAGGATCGTGCTGGCCTCCGGTTCCCCCCGGCGGCAAGAGCTGCTGACCCGGATCGGCATCCGGGATTTCACCGTGCGGGTTCCTCAGGTGGAGGAGTGGTATCCCCAGGGGCTGACGCCCCCGGAGATCGTGTCGTATATCAGCCGGGAGAAGTCCCAGGCGGTGCCGTCGGAGGAGGACGAGATCGTCATCACCGCCGACACCATGGTGTTTCTGGACCAGCAGCGGCTGGGAAAGCCCAAGGATGAGGCGGACGCCCTGCGGATGCTGACGGACCTGGCGGGGCGGCGGCACACGGTGTGCACCGGCGTTACCCTGCGGCAGGGACAGCGGTCCCTGACCCGGGCCCAGTCCACAGACGTGTATTTCCGGCCCGCCGGCCGGGAGGAGCTGATGGCCTATATCCGGGGCGGCGAGCCCATGGACAAGGCCGGAGCCTACGGCGTGCAGGGCCAGGGGGCCCTGCTGGTGGAGCGCATTGACGGGGATTTTTTCAACGTGATGGGTCTGCCGGTGCTACTGCTGAGCCGGATGCTGGCGGAGTTCGGCGTGACGCTGCTGTGACCAGTTTATCAAAAAAGGCTTTTTTGATAAACTCGACGATAAGGAATACGCTATGAAACGATTTTTTCAGAAAAACGGCATTATGATGCTGGCCGCCGTGGTGGTGGTGGCGGTGGGGCTGTGTATCGCCAGCGCCGTCAGCAACCAGACGGGATTTTTGCAGAACGCCGCCGGGGTAGTCACCTATCCCTTCCGGGCGGCGGGTTCCGCCGTGGCCGGATGGTTCCAGAACATCGGCCAGCGGTTCGAGACGGTGGAAGCCCTGCGCCAGGAGATCGAGGAGCTGCGCAAGGAAAACGCCCAGCTGAAGGAGGATGCGCGCCAGGCCAAGACCGACAGCGAGGAGAACCAGCGGCTGCGGGACCTGAACGGTCTGAGGCAGCAGCGGCGGGACTTCACCTTTGAGGCGGCCCGGGTCATCGAGCGCAGCACCTCCAACTGGTCCAGGACCCTGACCCTGAACAAGGGCACCGGCCTGGGCGTGGCCATCGGCGACTGCGTGGTGGATCAGTACGGCTATCTGGTGGGTGTGGTCACCGAGGCGGGCGCCAACTGGTGCACCGTGACCACCATCCTGGACACGGATTCCCATCTGGGGGCCCTGGTGTTCCGCACCGGCGAGGTGACGGTGGCCATGGGGGACCTGGCCCTGATGGGGCAGGGAAAGCTGAAGCTGTCGTACCTGGAGGGGGAATCCAGCCTCATCAACGGCGACATGATCGTCACCTCCGGCCTGGGAGGCTACTATCCCTCGGGACTGGTCATCGGCTCCGTGGAGGAGATTAAAACCGATGACAACGGCTTGACCCGCTACGCCACCATCGTCCCCAAAACCGATATCACCCAGCTGGTGGAGGTGTTCGTGATCACGGACTTCACCATCGTGGATTGAGAGGAGCGGCCATGAATCAATCCATGAACCAACGGGATATGTTCTTCAAATGGCTGTACTACGCCGGGGCGGTGCTGCTGCTGGTGCTGGTGCAGTCCCTGGTGCTCAACCGCATCTCCGTGTGGGCAGTGCACCCGTTTCTGCCGCCGGTGATCGCCGGGATCATGGCCATGCTGGAGGGTCCCGCCGAGGGGGCCGTGTTCGGCGGCATCTTCGGCCTGCTGTGCGATCTGACCATGCCGGGGGTCATTCCGTGCTTCTATACCCTGGCGTTTCTGGCGGCGGCGCTGCCGGCGGCGATGATCGCCAAGCGGCTTCTGAGCCAGGGATTCCTGTGCGCCGTTCTGTGCGCGGCTCTGGCCCTGGTGATCACGGACCTGCTGCACACGGTGCTGCTGACCTTCCGGCAGGGGGTGGAGCTGAGCGTCGCCCTGTCGCTGACGGGTCGGGAGCTGGCCGTGACGGTGGTGCTGTCGCCGCTGGTGTATCTGCTGCTGCGCAGCGTGCACAACCGGATCCTGAGATAGGAGGCGTGCCATGAAGAAAAACGCATTTGACCCGGTGCGGGCCCGCATCTGGGCGCTGACGGGGCTGATGGGCCTGTGCCTGCTGGCCTTCGCCGGGGTGATGTACTATACCCAGATCCTTCACGGGGAGGAAAACCGGGCCAAGTCCCTGGCCAGCAACGCCGCCAGCGAGACGGTGGAGGCCTCCCGGGGGATCATCACCGACCGCAACGGCAAGGTGCTGGTGTCCAACCGGCTGACCTATACCCTGATCTTCTCCGCCAAGGATTTTGAGAATGACCAGGACCTGAACGCCGCCATCCTGCGGCTGACGGACCTGTGCACCGAGAACAACACCGTTTGGAACGATACCCTGCCCCTGAGCAAAACCGCGCCCTACAGCTATACCGACGCCCAGGACAGCGAGGGCTTCGCCCTGTTCCTGAAGAACAAGAGCATCCCCTATTCCAAGCTGTCCCAGGTGACCCCCACCCTGCAGCCGGACCGGTTCATGGCCAAGCTGCGGGAGCTGTTCAAAATCGACAGCAGCTATACCGACGACCAGGCCCGGACCATCGCCGGGGTGCGGTATGAGCTGGCGGTGAAGAGTCTGACGGACGCACAGTACGTCTTTGCCGACGACGTGTCCGTGGAGCTCATCAGCCAGACGGCGGACGGCCAGTATCAGGGGGTATCCACCGGTACCTCCTCCGCCCGGGTATATAACACCGAATATGCCGCCCATGTGCTGGGGCGGCTGAGCCCCATCTACTACGAGGACTGGGTGGGCGACCCGGAAAACGGCGTCACCGGCTATCGGGACATGGAGGGCTACTCCATGAACTCCCTGGTGGGCCGGGAGGGCGCGGAGAAGGCCTTTGAGTCCTATCTCCACGGCACCAAGGGCACCCGGATCATCACCACCAACGAGGAGGGGAAGATCACCGGCGAGCTTTACACCAAGGAGCCTCAGCCCGGCGGCACCGTGGCCCTGACCCTGGACATCGATGTGCAGGAGGACACGGAGAAATCCCTGGCCCAGACCATCGAGGCCATGACCGCCAAGGACGGCGTCGTCCGGGGCGGCGCGGCAGTGGTGGTGGGAGTAGGCTCCGGCGAGGTGCTGGCCATGGCCAGCTATCCCACCTATAACCTGTCCACCTTTGACCAGGATTACAGCAAGCTGGTCAGCGACACCGTGGGCACTCCCCTGCTGAACCGGGCCATCGGCGGCGCATACGCCCCGGGCTCCACCTTCAAGCCCTGTACCGCCGTGGCGGCCCTGGAGTCGGGGATCATCACCCCCTCCTCCACCATTGTGGACCGGGGCGTGTATGACTACTACAAATCTCCCCAGCCCCGGTGCTGGATCTATAACGAGTACGGCGGCACCACGGACGGGTCAACGTGTCCCAGGCCATCACCGTTTCCTGCAACTATTTCTTCTATGAGGTGGGCCGGTTGACGGGTATCAAGACCCTGGCGGACTACGCCAGGCAGTTCGGTCTGGGCGAGTATACCGGCATCGAGATCGGCGGGGCGGGAAGCGCCGAGGCCAAGGGCTCCATGGCCACCCCGGAGTTTGCCGAGCGCAACGGTCTGGAGTGGACCGACGGCCAGACCCTGACCGCCGCCATCGGCCAGAGCTATGACCTGTTCACGCCCCTGCAGCTGGCCAACTACATTGCCACCCTGGTGGGCAGCGGCCAGCACTATGAGGCCCATCTGCTGAAAAACGTGAAATCCTACGACAACTCCTCGGTGATCTACGCCTATGACAAGGCACCGCTGAACACCGTGGAGATGAGCGACAGCACCTTGCAGGCGGTGAAGGAGGGCATGCACAACCTGACCACCGGGAGCCTGTCCTACTACTTCTCCAATTGCGTGGTGTCCGCCGGCGCCAAGACCGGTACCGCAGAAACCGGTATCGCCAATACCAACAACGGCGTGTTCGTGTGCTTCGCCCCCTATGACGATCCCCAGATCGCCGTGGCCGTGGTCATCGAGAAGGGCGGCTCCGGTGCGGCCCTGGCCTCCACCGCCGTGGACATTGTGAACTCCTATTTCTCCCAGGAGGAGATCGGCGCCGTGGTCATCGGCGAAAATACCCTGCTGAAATGAGGCATTCCATGAGCAAGATCTTTGACTCCCGCGATACGGAATATAAGTCCCCCTTTGGCGCCGCCGTGTGCGGCGCCACTGTCCGTTTCGCGGTTCGACCGGGGGATGAAAACGTTACCGGCGTGACGCTGCTCCTGCGGCGGGAATTTGCGGGTACGGAGCAGGAGGTGGCCCTGTCCCCCGGCGATGACGGCCGGTGGCAGGGGGTATACACCGCCCCGGAGGAGCCGGAGCTGGTGTGGTACGCCTTCCGGTTTTCGTATCCGGAGGGGCAGCGGCTATACGGCCTTCACGGCTTCGATGACCAGGCCCGGTGGCAGCTGACGGTTTATGACGACAGCCGCCCTACCCCCGCCTAGTTT
>OHWG01001323.1_pt1 | contig 12714 bp, 7 predicted proteins | sample 1579621 | NCBI WGS metagenome assembly OHWG01 (sample SAMEA3882544, study PRJEB24775) | human gut metagenome | biome: human-associated habitat; feature: intestine environment; material: feces | place: Netherlands | collected 2009/2010
GGCACGTTAAATCATATCAGGCGTAATACCACAACCCTTAAGTTAGCGCTTATGGGAAATCGCCCCGCAGTTGGGCAAAATAGTGCGCCAGCGCAGAGGGTAATGCAGTTTGCTGGCTTTCATCTTCGAACAAGTGATCCCACAGGGTATCGCTGTTATCCATGCGGGTGGCACGCAGCAGTAAGGCCTGGCTTTCATCTTGCGTATCAGGCGAATCGTCCTCTTCTTCACTCTGCGCCCAGCAAGGCAAATCGATGAAGTAAGTTTGTGCCTGAATACGACGTGCGGCTTGTAGCGCCTGCCACTCCGGCGAAAATTCAGCAAATGGCGTCCAGGCACCACGCCCGGGGGCTGCACCGTCCTGATACTGGCAATAACTGTAAATAGCTACCGGAAGCTGGTGGGCTAAAAACAGTTCGTCTACCCGGTCATTAAAATCAGCCGGGCCTTCAATCAACACGTATCGTGGCCGCTGGCTTTCGATTAACGATTTCACCAGCCGGGCGCAGGCCGGACTATGATGCCGGATGCCGACAATTAACGGCTCGCTCATGCATCTTTCCTCACGGCAGGCGGTGGCGGGCTTGATAATAAGCCTGCCAGTGAGCTTCTTTATGTGTGGCGACACGCTGTTCGAAGTAACGGCGCAGACGCGCGCGATCTTCTTCGTTATCTTTGACGATGGTTCCGGCAATACAGTCCACCAGGTCGGCAGGCTCCCCCGCGCGATTCGCTAAAAACCAGGCGCGGACGCCCACGGCGTGGGCCACGTTCACGGCTTCAGCGGTGGACATAATTGCCGTCAGGGTATCCATTGACGTTTTCTTTTCGCCGTTGGCACGCAGATCGCGGAAGGTGTGGACCAGTAACTCCAGTACCGCGTCAGGCACTTTATGCGGAATACCGCTATGGGCCAGCAAACGCGCCGAAGCACTGGCGACTAGTTCCAGCTCCTGAGCGAAATCCATAATCGGAAAGACAGTTTCAAAATCGAAGCGACGCTTTAGCGCGGCACTCATCTCATTGACGCCACGATCGCGCGTATTGGCAGTGGCAATAATATTAAAGCCTTCTCGCGCATAGAGTTGACTGGCTTCACCAGTGAGTTCCGGCACCGTCATAACCCTGTCAGAAAGCATACCTAACAGACAGTCTTGCACTTCCAGCGGTGTACGCGTTATCTCTTCAAAACGGACGATTTTGCCGTCGCGCATTCCCTGGTAAAGCGGGGCAGGAACCAGCGCTTCCGTTGATGGACCATGATTGATAAGCAGAGCGTAGTTCCAGCCGTACTTGATTTGATCTTCGGTGGTAGATGCGCCCGCCCTGGATGGTTAACCCGGCATCGCCGCTAATAGCGGTTGCCAGTAATTCAGACAGGAGAGATTTTGCAGTACCCGGTTCCCCCACCAACATCAAACCGCGCCCGGTGGCAAGAGTGACTAACATACGTTCGACAGCAGAGGGACTAATCACCACTTTACGGCTAATATTTTGCGCGTTATCGCCAAGGATAAAAGCACGGGCCGCAGGCAAACTTAACTGCCAACCGGGCGGGCAAGGTGCGTTATCATTTTGTTTTAATTTTGTTAGTTCATCGGCGTATAACACAGCAGCAGGCGGACGCTGCAGATGATTATTCTGCGGTGACATATATTCATCCCTGAAATGTATTAATGAAATAAACGATATTTTACGCGCAATAAATGTTTGGCGCATTAGTTGTTTGAGTGAAAAATATCTGGAAAGCAGATCACAGTAAATAAAAAAACCTGCTGGTGAGGCAGGTTCTTTTATTTACTATTTTCAGGCCTAACACCACAGCCTGTGCAACATCGTGTTCCAACGAACGAATTATAACCACGGCTGGACCCCGTTGCAATTAAGATAATGAGATTTATAATCCAGACCGTTGGGACGTTGCGCCGGATCGAACCTATTTCAAGTCTTGGCTACCGGACGGGTGGTGCTGCAGGTGGTGCCCTGATCCGGAGTGCAACATCGTGGTCCAACATACGTAAACCAGTATCGACAGGCAGTGTAAGGGTAAGGTGCTGGTGTTGCGCTCCTTAATAAGGAGAGCGGATGGACACGCTGACACAAAAGTTAACCGTGCTCATTGCCGTACTGGAGCTATTAGTGGCTCTGTTACGGTTGATTGATTTGTTGAAGTAACGGGCAAATTGAAACGCATCTAAGGGGGAAAACCGCTTCCCCCTTTAATAAAGTAATATTCTATTAGTTGGTTGAATATATTCTGTAGTTTACGATTAAAAATTGCTATTACAGTTTCAGGTGATTCACCTCGTAATTTTCGCTCATCAATACACTCATCTCTTATATAAATCAACGCATCATTTATTAGCGGGTCAGCATCTTCTCGATCACGTTGATGAAATGTTGGACGTAGCCGGAATCGCTCCAGTCGATAGACGGAACCTGTAAATAATTCAGAGCATTTATGGATCTCAAGTCTGAAGGAAAACGGATTTTCAGGTACAGGGACCTCATAATCGTAAATAGCAACCAGCTCTTTTTGCACGATCATCGCTTTCCCCGCTGGTAAGTCGTGTTGATAACGGGCAGTTGCATCACTGCCCGCTGTGTTTTAATGGAAAATGACGTCAGGTGCGCTTAACGCCTCACTCAAATCAAACACATCAAGTTCGGCAAAAGTGACGGATTTATTGTCACGGTACACTCGAAGAGAACGGAAGCTCATTAGCGCTTTGCTATCAACATTGTAGTGGTTAAAACCGGGTGAAAACTTAAGGACCAGCCGGTACTCACCCAGGTCATAGACAAATGCGTCCTCATAGCCTGACTCCCAGCCTTTGTATCGCATTCCCATAAGTTGCCCAACGGTAGCGGATTTACCTTCCCAGCGAGTCAGGCTGTTACTGGTTGACTCGTCAGGTGTGAGCAGCACCGTGCGGCGCGACAACTGGCGAAAAGGCGGCATAATTTCGTAATCGGCAAAAAGCTGTGCAAATTCACTGCGCATTTCTGCTGTCATTTCTAACGGGTGGGCAATGCCAATCAGAGCGTCCGCAGGCAGGTCAATTGGCTCATCTTGCGCATTGCAGAACTCCCCCTCTGCGGCCACACGAAAGGCTTTGAGTAAACAACGCGGTTCATTTGCCGGATAAACCCCCCATATTAATCGCTGGGTAACCAGACGGGTAAAGGGATGATTAACAAACAGAGAATGAAAATCTGCCAGCGACCAGCGTCGGGTGGTACGTAGGGCCGTTTCAAGACGCGGGAGCAGGTTTTTGCTCACCTGAGTAGCATCTTTTTTTAGCCCTTTTAGTCGGGCCAGTGCCTCGGGCGCTTTCAGTTGATCGTCATCGGCGCGCAAACGGGGAACGCTTTTCTGGCGAACGTTTTGCTGATCAAAGATAACAGGGTTGAGGTTTTCATCGAAGCGAACGGTAAACTGCCGGGGACCAAAATCAAAACTCAACGCCTGCGGATCATCAAGGCCCAGGGTTGGGACTAATCTGTCCGCTAGCTCTTCCTGGCTTAGCCCGCGATTTTCTGCGACCACCTGAAGAAATTCCGCCGCGTTATCACGTAAGGGGCGGGATTTAGCCCGTTGCGATATATGATGCAGCTGTATCAGCGCCATATCATTATTCATCAGGGTAAGGATGTTCAGGCCGCTGACAGCACGGGCAGATTTGCCTTCTTGTGGCCAGGCGAGGATCTGTGTCGTCAGATCCCGTGCCGTGCTTTCGTCACCAAAGAGACTTAACGCCAGAAATGCCCAGTTGTCTTTTGCGGGGGCACCAGCTTGTTGCCACGCAGTGAAGAGATCCCAGGCAAAAGCTGCCAGCGTTTGTGGCTGGCAGAACGTTTTCAGTTGTTCCAGCCCGCTATAAAAACGTCCCCCCTGGGTAAAGCGCAGCATTTCGCCGATAATTTCCAGAGCGTCACCGGTAACAGGCTGATTATTAGTGATAAGTCGAGGCCTGGACCACATTGCCGGATGCCAGAAATCAGGGGCTTTTGGAATGCGTGCCGGGTAAATGTCCATTGGACCCTGTTTAAGCAACTGCTCCAGGGCAGACCATACATCTGTACGCTGCCAGCGGTTTGCCACGGTTTGTAGCAATTCGCCATGTCCCTGTTCGTACAGTAAACGCAGGGCAAGTAATGCGGCTTCGCTATTATCGCTGGGTTTGGTAAAGACAAGAGGGATAAGTGCACTAGCCGTATGTTCCGGCCATTGTAAAATCCACTGGCGAGCCAGATCACGCTGCGCCGCGAAACGTCGCCAGACGTGGGCAACAGGCAGCGCCAGTTCTGTTGCGCCAAAATTTAAAATTAACGGAAATGTTTCTTTTGGACGATGTGAAAAAGCCAACAGCAGACCTGGTAGCGCATCCAATCCGAGGATACTGAGAAAATAGTCCTCACCCGCGAACAGATGCTTTTTCTCAATGATACGCAGCCAGAAGGTCAAAGCCATCTCACGCGGCAACTGTGCCAATAAATACAGGTTCCAGACACTCTTTTCCGGACGATAACGTGAGAAGTTGTCATTTTCCCATATGTTAATTAACGCTTCTATGTGACCGCTGCGGAGCGCCTGTTCTGCTAATTGTGCTTGCGGGGAGTTCCAGCCATTCAGGATCTCTTCAACCCGCCCCTGGTAGTAATGCCACTGAACAATGAGTGAATTGCGTGCAGCATCCAGTTTTCCGGGGAGTATATAATTCAGAAACAGCCATACATCATCCCCAAAACCCAGTTCCTGTAATACAACTCGTCCACTTTTTTGTTCCATGCGTTCCGCAAGAGATTCCGTGCTGAAATAACGGGCAGACTCAGTGGCGGCAAGCCTCTCTTGTTCGCCTGGTTGCCAGTAAATTTGCGGAGTTAATTCGAGCGGTGCCAAATCAAGACGTGGAGCTGTCATTTTTTTCTTACTACGCCACGGTGGTGAAACGAGCATTTCAGGCAGACTGCTGTTATCGGTGCTATCAATAACCGGTTTTGGCGGTGCCGATAAATAACTATTCAGCACTGCCCTGGCTTGAGTACTTAACCACGGCATCACTTCTGCTGCCAGTTGTGGCTGCGATGCCATCAGCGTTTGTAACAGCGTACGCCAGTATTCATCGCGTGCTTTTTGCTGTGCAGGCAGCTTTTTGTCTTCGATGATTGGATAACCTGGGCGGGCTGGTGGTTCTTTTAACGCCAGCAGTTCTGCCAGTGCGGCGAGCGTCGCGTGGGGGAAGTTTTTACTGTATTTAGCCACACGTTGCAGGCTGGGTTTGTTTTTATCAGCCACCAGTAGCAAGGTGCGGATGACTTGCGGATGGTTAATTTGTACCAGCAGACTGCCGCAATCTTCTTTATGGGCATACATTGCCAGGCGCGGAACGGCTGCCAGTCCTTGTTCGCGCAAAAGGGAGGCGCAGGCCGCGTAGCCGAAGCGGTTTTCTTGTGACATGTAGCTGGCTTCGCGATCGCTAAATACGTCCAGGCCCCAGTATCGTTCGAGTTTTTTTACCGCCGTATTATCAGTAGCAATGACCTTTAACCACTCCTTTGAATGGAGACTTGACCGGGAGCTTTCAAGACTGGCGAGTTCATTGGCTATTTCAGGTTTTTCCGGGAGGAGTAGTGCAATAAAAGGACGGCGAATTTTGGGTATTCCTGGCAGTGCGGCAATGAGTTTGTCGGCGCAACGCTGCCAGCTGCTTTCCTCTGCCAGAGAGAGATGCTTACGCAGTCGGAGATCGAATTCGTTATAGGTTTCTGAGCGATAACCATAGCCATAATCCTCGTCCTGATACTGCAATGTCACTAGCAGAGGATCACTCTCATAACATCGTGTAATAAACTGGCGTGCAATCACCACCTCAGTCGCATATTCCAGTCCCTCTTGTTGGACGATTTCGTCGAGCAACTGTTGGCTGTCATTTTGCGCGATACAGACTAGCGCCGCCATTGTCCGGGCCGGGATTGAGGGTTTGTGTTCGCCGATCAAGTTGATGGCCTGCGTGATGGCGGACTGCCACTCCAGTGAAAAATTTTCATAACGCCAGACAATGTTTTTTTTCTTCTCAGCTTTTTGTAGCAATTTATCACCCAGTGTCTGAATGATGCTTTCAGTGATAACAGGCACCGGTTCGCCCGGCCATTTGCGATGACTGAGTGGTGTTTTGCCTTTTTTATATTTCAGTTCCAGTTGGGCGTTATCCGCCAGCCACGGTAATTCCTTGTCCATGCTCTTTCCTTATTCAAACAGGGCTTCAATATCGTTAATTAGCTCGCTGGCGGTGATGGCATCGAGTACGGAGAACTGCGCTTCCTGTGTTGAATTACTCCCCCAGCCATAGCTTTCCGCTTTGCCTTCCCATAACCACAGCTTGCTTAAGAGCTGCTCAGCGCTAAGTTCGGCTGGTGACATACCCACCGCAAAACCTTCGTCGATTTCCATGATTAACGACCAGCGACCCAAAGGTTTGATCATCCATCCGATCCAGCCTCCATCCTGTGGTTCGCCCTTTATCCAGCCTTTATTCGCCAGCCCCATGACCCGACCACTCGGGCATTTTCTGCCTGCCCAGCGGGTCAGTTCACTGGCATTGCGCTCGGCTTCTGTCAGGGCGTAGCTGTTACGGTCGAGCTGGCGGAACGGTGGTAGCAGTTCGTAGTCGGCAAAAAGCTGACCAAAGGCGGCAGCATCCGTTGGTGATATTTCCAGAACGTGAGGAGTGCCGATAGAGATATCGCCTTCCGGCAGGGTGAAAAGATCATCGTCAGCGGTGCTGTAGCTGTTATCTTCTGCTACGCGAAAGCAAGCCAGTAGCTGGTTTTCGGCGCTATAAACGCCCCAAATCAGACGGCGGGTTAAGTGACGAACCAGCGGATGCTCAACCAGGAAGAGCTGGAAGTTTTCCAGCGACCAGCGGCGGCGCAGGCACATGGCGGATTCCAGCCTTGCTACCTGCTGGGCGGAGATGGTACGCGCATCTTTTTTCAGCAATTTGTAGCGGTTAACCGCATCGTTCGCCCGCGTTTCATCATCGCTTTTGTTCGGTTTGGGCAGGTCTTTCAGGCGGCTGCCGGAAACATCACGCACAAACGGTTTTAAGGTTTCATCAAAGCTGACGGTGAACTGCCGTGGGCCAAAATCCAGCAGCAGCGAACCGTTATCATCCAGACCGAGATCCGGTGCTAACCGATCTTCAAGCTCCGCCACCGTGAGTTCGCGGCTCTCGGCAATGTCGGCAATTTTTTCTTTTGCCCGCTCCTGTAATGCTTTGAATTTCAGTTTCTGGGCGATGCCGTTAAGCTGCATAAGGGCGATATCACTACCGATAGCAGCGAGAATATCCAACCCAACGGTGGCGCGTTTATGCTGGGATTCACCAGGCCAGGCGCGTATTAATGGCGTCAGTTTGCGGGCGGTGTCATCGTTACCGAGAACGCCTAACGCAGTGAACGCCCAACTCTCTTTCGACGGCGCGCCAGCGGTCTGCCAGGCGGTAAACAGATCCCAGGCAAATCCCGCCAGTGAGTCGGCGGAACAGACGTCTTTCACCTGCAATAATCCCGGATACAGAGCCTCTTCCTGAGGGAAGCGGAGCATTTCACCGAGGTGGAGGAGGGCGCTATCTGGCAGTGATTGGGCATTTGCTTTTAATACCGGGCGCGTCCAGAGCGATGGCTGATAAAAGGCCGGAAGAGTGGGGATTTTTGTCGGGTGATTATCTAAGGGATCGAGCGCAAGCAGAGCGTTCACCGCATCGGTTACTTCCGGCTGGTTATAACGTCGGGCGATTTCTTGCAGTAATGGCTGATGACCGTTTTCGGTAAGCATACGCAAGGCAGCGCGGGCGTTATCCTGTGCTTCACCGGCTTTGCCGAGCGCCGCAGGCAGCAGGCCGGTAAGGGCATGTTCCGGGTATTTCAACAGCCAGCTACGGGCGTTTTCGCGTAGCGTTTTCAGTTTGTTGAAGGCACGGGCGACGGCAGGAGCCAGCTCACTCGCTGCGAAGTAATTCGTGATGGGCAAGGCTTCTTGTGGATAGCGTGCAAGTGAGTTTACTAACCCAGGTAACCCTTTGAGTCCAAAATGTAACATGGCGTATTCGGTATCGGTATGTGGAGATAGGGTAAGGGCATTCCATGCTTTTACTGCTTTCTCCAGCGGCAATGTTGTCAAAATCCCCAACTGCCAATAATGCCCGGTAGGTGAATGAAACACCTTAAATTCACTTAGTAAGGTTGAATAATCTTCATTTAGCCATGCCTCAACTACCGCTTCGGGAGCTTTAATATATGTACCAGCGATCCGTCGTTGAAAACCCATCCTTGCCAACAGGTTGGTAGTACTTTCTTCATGGCTAACCGTGATGTGTTTTGAATACCAGATATATTTCGCCAAAAGTTGATTACTGATTTCTTCTGTCAGATAACAGATTGGCTCAATGCCTAATGGCGCTAAATCCAGCACCGGAATCGGCGATTTTTTCTTTTTCGAAAGCCAGGGAGGGGAGACTACTACGGCTGGCAGTAGATCGGCGCTGGCATGGTTTGAGGGCTGTGTCAGTTGTTGCTGGCATGATTTCAGTACGGCAACTGCGGGTGTCGAGAGCCAGGGAATGACCTGTTCTGCCAGTGCTGGTTGTGAGATAAGCATTGTCATTAGCATAATGCGCCAACTGTTCTCTTCTTTTTGCCCAAGAAGTTCCGTCAGTGCCGCCATTGCTGCATGTGGGAACGCAGCGCAGGCTTTCGTCATCCGATCGTGACAGCGTTTAGTATGCCCGGCTACACGTATAAGCAGTGTTAATGCGAACGGATGATTGATATGACGCAACACATCGGCGCAGTAGTCACTTGCGGCATAGGGAGCAAATCGGGGCAGGGCTGCAACACCTTGCTCCTGTAATACGGTGGCTGACCATATCGCACCACAATAGTAATCATCAAAAATGGCATATGGCTCGTGATATTTTTCTAATGAGGCAAGAATGTGCTCATCAGTCGCCACTATTTTTAACCACTCAAGCGAGGGTAATTTTTTTTGCCCCAGTAGACGCTGGGCAATTTCATGTGCAATTTCTGGTTTTTCGGGTAATAACAAAGCAATTAATGGTTGCCGCCATTCTGGAATATGTGGAATTGCGGCAATAAGTTTTTGTGCACATTTTTGCCAGAGAGACTCTTCCGCCAGTGATAAATGTTTACGTAGGCGTAATTCAAATCTGGAATATTGCTCCAAGTAGTCAGGTGCAATGCCAGACGGCAGAATAATAATGACATTATTCGCATAATCCCATTTAATATCAATCTGTTGAAGGTGTATTATTACATCAGTAGCATATTCCAGACCGCCTTCCTGGACGATCTGATCCATAACATCCTCACGCACTTTATATCTTGTGCATTTCATTTCAAGTGCCGTGAGTACAGCCATTACTGGTGATGGTAGCTGTGTTGTTTTCAGGCCGTCGATCTGACTGATCGCCTGGGCGACGGTGTTTTGCCATTCTAAAGAACAGGCGCTGAAGTCAAATGTGGCTGTTTTATTATCCCGTTGCGACACACTACAGGCTAAGCGACGTAATTGGGTCAATTTGTCTGCTTGCTGAACAGGAACTCCGGGAAAGCGGCGATGACTTAACGTGGTGTGTACAACTTCGGGCGGAAAAACGACAGCAATATCTTTCGCCAGCCACGGTAAAACAGCATCTGTATTTTTGTCAGGCGCACGGGTTTCTGCTACGAAAGAGGGTTGTTCCTGAATAATGGTGGATAAGTCCGCTACCTTGAGAGAGCCCGTTACCGTTTGGGAAGGTTGCAAAGAATTATCCTTCGCTTGCTCCACATACCCCTTCTTCACCTTCTCCGCAATCAGCTTAAGCTCCGCTTTTGCCGCTGCCGCAGCATCTGAAAAACTTTTTATCTGGCTTTGCCCTTTGGTGCCAACTTTTCCCCAACTGATATGCAACTCGTTTCCCTGTTGCTCAACTGCCCAGAATTTATGTGATTTTTCGTCCTGATAGATAAAGTGTCTCATTCTGCATCCCTGTAATTTTATCCAGTTGAATGCAGATGCTACCAGTATTTATGCGGGTTAGAGAGAGACAAAATCGCAAGAAAACAACTTTAGGAATTTATAAAGAAAAGGCGCTGTCGATGCAGCGCCTTAAAGGGGGATTATTTCACCTGATGGCCTGGTTTAGCACCAGCATCCGGGCTTAGCAGGAAAATATCTTTCCCGCCAGGACCGGCAGCCATCACCATGCCTTCAGAGATACCGAAGCGCATTTTACGTGGTGCCAGGTTAGCCACCATAATGGTGTGACGACCAATCAGTGCCTGCGGATCCGGGTAAGCAGAACGAATACCGGAGAAGACATTGCGTTTTTCACCGCCGAGATCCAGCGTCAGGCGCAGCAGTTTGTCAGAACCTTCAACAAACTCTGCGTTTTCGATCAGCGCCACGCGCAGGTCAACTTTGGCGAAGTCGTCAAAGGTGATGGTTTCCTGAATCGGATCATCTGCCAGTGGGCCAGTAACTGGCGCGGTAGTGGCTTTCACTTCTTCTTTAGAGGCTTCCACCAGAGCTTCAACCTGTTTCATATCGATGCGGTTATACAGCGCCTTGAACGGATTCACTTTGTGGCCCAGCAGCGGTTGCTGGATACCATCCCAGGTCAGTTCCGTATTGAGGAAGGCTTCTGCACGCTCGGTCAGTTTCGGCAGTACCGGCTTCAGGTAAGTCATCAGCACGCGGAACAGGTTGATGCCCATTGAGCAAATCGCCTGCAGGTCAGCATCGCGACCTTCCTGTTTTGCGACTACCCACGGAGCCTGCTCGTCGACATAGCGGTTAGCCAGGTCAGCCAGTGCCATGATTTCGCGCACTGCTTTACCAAATTCACGGCTTTCCCACGCTTCACCAATCACTTCAGCGGCATCGGTAAAGGTTTTGTACAGCTCAGGGTCAGCCAGCTCGCTTGCCAGCACACCGTCAAAACGCTTGTTGATAAAGCCCGCATTACGGGAGGCCAGGTTAACCACTTTGTTCACGATATCGGCATTCACACGCTGAACGAAATCTTCCAGGTTGAGATCGATATCATCAATGCGCGAAGAGAGTTTCGCAGTGTAGTAGTAACGCAGGCTGTCAGCGTCAAAATGATTCAGCCAGGTGCTGGCTTTAATAAAGGTGCCGCGAGACTTGGACATCTTTGCGCCGTTCACCGTCACATAGCCATGAACAAACAGGTTGGTCGGCTTGCGGAAGTGGCTGCCTTCCAGCATGGCAGGCCAGAACAGGCTGTGGAAGTAAACAATATCTTTACCGATGAAGTGGTACAGCTCGGCGGTGGAGTCTTTCTTCCAGTATTCATCGAAGCTTACGCTGTCGCCGCGCTTGTCGCACAGATTCTTGAAAGAACCCATGTAGCCAATCGGTGCGTCCAGCCAGACGTAGAAATATTTGCCCGGCGCGTTCGGAATTTCAAAACCAAAGTATGGCGCGTCGCGGGAGATATCCCACTGTTGCAGGCCGGATTCAAACCACTCCTGCATTTTATTTGCCACCTGCTCCTGCAACGCACCGCTGCGGGTCCATGCCTGCAACATTTCGCTGAAAGAGGGCAGATCAAAGAAGAAGTGTTCAGAATCACGCATTACCGGCGTAGCGCCAGAAACCACCGATTTCGGCTCGATCAATTCAGTCGGGCTGTAGGTCGCGCCGCAGACTTCGCAGTTATCGCCGTATTGATCCGGGGATTTACATTTCGGGCAGGTGCCTTTCACAAAACGGTCCGGCAGGAACATGCCTTTTTCCGGATCGTACAGCTGAGAGATGGTGCGGTTTTTAATAAAACCGTTCTCTTTCAGGCGAGAGTAGATAAGTTCTGACAACTGGCGGTTCTCTTCGCTGTGCGTCGAGTGATAGTTGTCATAGCTGATGTTAAAGCCTGCGAAATCAGTCTGATGCTCCTGACTCATTTCGCCAATCATCTGCTCCGGGGTGATACCAAGCTGCTGAGCTTTCAGCATGATCGGTGTACCGTGGGCATCGTCGGCGCAGATGAAGTTGACCTCGTGGCCGCGCATTCGCTGGTAACGGACCCAGACATCAGCCTGGATGTGCTCCAGCATATGGCCGAGGTGGATTGAGCCGTTAGCGTACGGCAGTGCGCACGTCACCAGAATTTTCTTCGCGACTTGAGTCATAGTAGGCATTACTTCTTAATAGTGAAAAGGGGTTAGATAGTACCAAATGGGAAAATGTTAAGTAAGTACTTCTCTATATTCTTCAGGTAAACTATCAGCTGATGGTTTATCTATACAAAAAAGGAGTCGGGATGAACGAACAATCCCAGGCCAAATCACCAGAAGCCTTGCGCGCAATGGTCGCCGGGACACTGGCCAATTTTCAGCACCCAACCCTGAAGCATAACCTCACCACGCTGAAAGCGTTGCACCATGTCGCCTGGATGGACGACACGTTGCATGTGGAACTGGTTATGCCATTCGTCTGGCATAGCGCGTTTGAAGAGTTAAAAGAGCAATGTAGCGCCGAACTGCTGCGTATCACCGGGGCGAAAGCTATCGACTGGAAACTGTCGCACAATATCGCCACCTTAAAACGCGTGAAGAATCAGCCGGGTATTAATGGTGTGAAGAACATCATTGCGGTCAGTTCCGGTAAAGGCGGCGTGGGTAAAT
>OHWG01001328.1_pt1 | contig 12638 bp, 9 predicted proteins | sample 1579621 | NCBI WGS metagenome assembly OHWG01 (sample SAMEA3882544, study PRJEB24775) | human gut metagenome | biome: human-associated habitat; feature: intestine environment; material: feces | place: Netherlands | collected 2009/2010
TCAGATGTACTGTCATCGGACTCTTCTATGCTCTCACCTGGCATATCTGTTGAATCTGATTTAGTATCATCTGTTGTTGCTTCGTCTGAATCTGTCTTATCTGAACTGTCTTCTTCTGTTCCGACAACTGATTCAAATGCTGTGAACAGTTCTTTTACATTCATCTTATTTACGAGATATACTTTATTATCCACCACTGCCGCATAATAGTTTGTATCGTAGCTATAGTATGCAACTTCCTGTGTATCACCGTCTTCTTCTGTAAATATAGCTGTCAGTTCTGCATCACCGTCAGGTTCATATTTATCTGTCAGACGTTTCTGAGCCGTCATGTTGATCAGTTTATTGTAGAATGTTGTAAATGTTGTTTCATCCAGATCAGAACCATTCAGTTTATAGGTAACTGTTTCTGTATCGTTTCCATCATCATCTGTGGATGTTTCACGTGAAACATTTACTTTATAATCACTGCCCTGATAATTTACTTTGAGGCTTCCGAGGCTGTTTAAAGATACATAACTTACTGTCATATCCCAGAAGTCTTCTTCTGATTTATCAGTTAGCGCGGACAGAGTATCCGTTGACATCGTATAGACTTCATTGCTGTCATTTACCATGACATATCTGCTGCTGTCATCTGTTTCATTTCCAACAAGAATTGTAAGCTGCTTATCTGCCATCTTAGTTTCTTCTTCCGAAGAATCCTCATTGTCTGATGCACTGTCTGAGTTTTCTGATGTTTCATCTTCTGCTTCTTCACCGTCAGTATCTTCAGCCTCAGATGTTTCATCCGTAGTTTCACTTACACTTTCGTCTGATTCTGTATCCTGTTCAGCATCGTCACTGTTTTCTTCCACAGATGAAGCATCTTCATCTGCCGTCTCACCGGAAGCTGTCGTATCATCTTGTGTGTCTTCATCAGTGTCATCATCAGCAACTTCTTCCTGATAATCTACTGTGATTGTTGCATATGGTTTATCCAGACCATATTTGCTCTTGTCGTCACATTTATAATCTGCAAGTGAACTATATGCCATGCTTCCGAATGAAGATACCAAAGAACTTACGGTAGCTGAGTCTGCTTTTTCTTCATCCTCGCTGCCTTTTACTGACCAGGTACTTGTATCTTCGTCTTTTGATAATTCATAGGAATTATCGCCGTTTACAGAAATTTTTGTAATGGTATCTGTATTGGAAATTGCAGGGAAATCTTCCATCTGCGCATAATCATTCAATGATTTGGCAAACGGCTCTACGCAGGAAGAATCTATCAGGTATACTGTCTTCTCATCATCATCTTTTCTTACATAATACTGACTGGTGGAGGAATTTTCATCTCCCACATACAGTGTAGTTGTTATGTCATCGCCATCTTCCTCATCAGATTTTGTTACAATCTTAATCGTGTTTGACGGAGAGTCCAGACCATATTCTGAAAGATCATCTACGTCCTCCAGAACTCTGTCTGAATCGACAGATGCAATAGCAGATGCTGCACTGTCCAGAGTAGTCTGATTTACCGGAAAATCTGTTTCGTCTTTCTTTACCCAGCTGTCATCATCTTTTTCAAATGTTGTCTCTGTATCATCAACCATAAAATCCAGAGATTTAATGTTATCTGTTGATGCAGTAAATACAGTTGTGCTTTCTTCAGAATCTTCTTCGGATTCTTTCTGCTCCTGATGGGCTACGTAGGTTTTTACACCTGCGTAAGCCCCGCAGCAGACACCAAGAACTACAACTGCAAGAACCATTTTTACAGTTTTATTCTTCATTTAAGCTTTTCTCCTCTTCATCCAAACTGCAAACCCTACAACAAGGAAGAATCCAGGAATCAGACCGATGGTGCAGATCTTCCAGAATGCAGCATCATAGTCTGTAAGTGTCAGATTAGATACAGACAGGCTCTTGGATGGGATAGATACGGTTGCACTGTCTTCTGTGTCTGTCATCCACTTCAGAGATTCGATGATCAGCTTCTCATTTCCGCCGGATACCATCTGATTTACCTGTGATTCCATCAGATTGGAAGTTGAATAGTATACGATCTGCGTTTCTTTGTCATCATCCAGAGTCTCTGTGATGCTTACTCCCAGATCAAATGGGCCAGCTTCGTCTCCGTCTTCTTTCTCCAGAGTATCACTGTTCAGATCTGTCTTGGAATATGCCTGGTCTGATGTGGTGAGGATACTGTTGATCGTTACGGTATCTCTTACATCATCCATTTTTTTGATTCCCTGTGCATATGGTACAAGTACATAATATCCTCCGGAAACAGTCTCAGAGCTTGCATCTGTGCTGTTTATAGTCGGAACCAGATAATATGGCATCTGCATTGCATAATGCTGATTATCACCTTCAAATACGATTCCAGCTTCTCTCTGAACACCATAGTTTTCCAGAACTGCATCAAAGTTTGGCAGGTCTTCTGTTGTATAATCAGAGAAAATCATCGCCTTTCCGCCATTTTCAAGATAATCAATAATAGCAGTCTTTTCATCTTCTGAAATATCTGTGGATGGAGAATCAATGAACAGGCAGTCTGCATCATCCGGAACACTTCCCTCTGTAAGAAGATTCAGAGACTGAATATCCATGTTTGCCTTCTCGATGTCTTCTTTGATAGTAGAATCCATCTCCTTCTCACCATGTCCCTCGAGTGTATAAAGGATCGGGAGATCTTCGGATGTTACATATCCGATCGCACTTGTGATCTGACCTTCACCGTCGAAACCGGTGGTCTGAGAGCTGTAGGTCTGATAATCAATTGTGCTCTCATAGATATTGTTGTAATCAATGACTTTATTTCTGTCGCCGCATACAACGATCAGACTGTTTGCAGAAAGATCATCACTTGTATATTCCGTTACAAATTTAGGATTTACTACAGGATCCTTCTGCTCTACTTTAATATGCTTGGATTCATCTTCATATTTCTTAAGCAGATTGGTAATATTCTCATCTTCAGAACCGCTCTGTGCAATCTGGTAAATTGTTACGTCCTTGTCCAGATCTTTCAGCATTGCTTTTGTATCATCACCAATACTGTAGAGTTTCTGGCTGCTGATATCAATTTCTGAATATTTGGACGGAATCGCATTTACGATCATGTTGAGCACTACAACTACTGCAATAAATATCACTGACATAACCATTGTGTAAGAGCCGTTTTTGATATGCTTCTTACTGATGGTGCCAATCAGTTTCTTTTTGTCAAATTTTTTATGGTTATTATTTTTCATCTTTTCTTTCAGTTTCATTTTCTTTCACCTCCCCACTAATTCCAGCGTCTCTTCAAAATAGACTGTGTTGTAAGGAACAGGCATACTGCGATCACAGAAAGAAAATATACAATTCCTTTTATATCAAAGATGTTACTTGTAAAATTATCAAAGTGTCCGCTCAGATTAAACACATCCAGGACTTTCTGAATACCGCCCTCAAAAATACTGGATTTTACTACATAAATAATAATCAGTGCCACTTCTCCGATCACACCGATCACTGCTGAGATCAGAATATTCTTGATCATGGTATAGATAATGATGGCTGCTGCCAGGATCAATAACCCAAATGTCACGCATGTCGACATAGATGTCTGAGAGAAGAATGAAGAAATACCATTCATCATGTAAAATGCAAATAAGAAAACAAATGTGAGTACCGCTGCAATTACCTGGCTCTCAGTTAATGCTGACATAAATACACCGATTGCAATATTTGCACATCCCAGGAGAAAGAATCCCAGGACTGCTGTATATGCAGATGCAAACTCTACTGTGCCAAACCTGGACATAATCAGCGGATAAGTACACATAACTGCCATCGGAACAGCAAATACAGTTACCAGTGCAAGATATTTACCTATTACAATACCGCTCACAGAAACCGGTGCTGTCAGAAGCAGCTGATCTGTTTTCTGTTTTCTTTCCTCTGCAAGTACACGCATAGTCAAAATCGGTACTCCGATCAGGAATGCAAAGGTAATTGCACTTAAGGTGTATTCAAATTTCGGATATGCTGCTGAAAGCTGATATGCTGAAAAATAAATACCTGTCAGTACAAGAATGAAAAAGATAAATAAATATCCTACCATGGATGTCAGGTAACTTTTCAGCTCTCTTTTATATATAGCTGTCATGGTTATTTCTCTCCCCCTTTATCATTATTCTGTTCTTCCGGTATTTCTGCTGATGTCTGTTTTACGTTTGTCTCGTTTGATTTACCGGCATCAGTATCTTTATCTTCAGGTGTATTTGGGACTTCGTCTGCAGATATTGGTTTATCGGATGCAGTAAGTTCAAGGAAGATTTCCTCCAGTGATACTTTCCTGGACTTCATCTCATAGATTGGGCTGTTAATCTCCGACATTTTGTAGAATACTTCTTCCCGAATGTCATTCTGCTCCTCTGTTGAAACTTTCACACTCCAGAGATTCTGTTTCTCATCTTTTTCCATTGTTACGCTGTTGACTCCCTCGATTCCCTCGAGAGCCTGCCTGATCTGTGTTTTTTCACCTTTAATAAGCATCTCCAGAGTATTGGATCCCTCTGCAAGTTTTCCAAGATTCTCAGGAGTATCGCTTGCTACCAGTTTTCCATGAGAAATGATCAGCACGTAATCGCATACCGCGCTTACTTCAGAAAGTATATGCGAGCTGAGAATAACGGTATGTTTCTTTTTTAATTCTTTAATTAAGGTTCGGATTTCAATAATCTGTTTAGGGTCAAGACCTACTGTCGGCTCATCCAGGATGATCACCTCCGGATACCCCATAATCGCCTCAGCAAGACCAACTCTCTGTCTGTAACCTTTTGACAGGTTCTTTATCAGACGGTTTCTCATGTCTGAAATCTTTACCATATCCATGACTTCTTCGATCATGTTTGCTTTTTTATCTTTTGGGATTTTCTTGAGATCTGCCACAAATTTCATGTATTCCAGGACAGTCATATCAAAATAGACCGGCGGCTGTTCAGGCAGATAACCGATACATTTCTTTGCCGCTTCCGGTTCTTCGAGGATATCGTGTCCGTCAATTTTGACGGTTCCTTCGGTGGATGCGATGTATCCGGTTATCATATTCATTGTAGTGGATTTTCCTGCACCGTTTGGCCCCAGAAATCCATAGATTTTGCCTTTCTCTATTTTAAAGGAAAGGTGGTCAACTGCCGTATGGTTACCATATCGTTTAACCAGATTGTTTACTTCAATCAATGTGTTCTCCTCCTCTTAATTTTTGCCAAAATAAAATATAGAAAATGTCCCCAGGTGAAACAGAGAATGGGGGAACCCGAGGACATCTCTATAAAAATAGTTTATGATGAAGTTGTGATGAAATTAGGATAAAAGTGTGATTATTCTGTGATGTTTGTTTGAAAAAAATAGCTGTCCCGAAATCTCGGCATTTTTTGCCAGAAGATTTCATGAGACAACTATACATAGATTTATTATGACAATGGTTCTTTTAATGGTGTTCCTGCTTTACGCGGATACTTTCCAGGTGTAGATTTTTTCTTATTTATAATGACAAGGGATCGGTCAATCTCGGAGTCCGGCAATTTAAAGTATGTGATGTCTTTCACCTGACCACCGAGGATATTGATTGCTTTCTCTGCTTCTTCTGCCTCTTCCTGTACAGTTCCTGATTTATAGGAAATGAAAGTTCCTCCTGTCTTTACATAAGGAAGACAATATTCTGACAGAGTTGCAAGGTTTGATACTGCCCTGGATACACAGAGATCATATTTCTCACGATACTCTTTATTTTTTGCATACTCTTCTGCTCTTCCATGAATCGCCTTAATCCCTTCTAATCCAAGAAGCTCAAAACTTTCCTCAAGGAAGTTTACCCTCTTTTTCAGAGAATCCAGCAGACATGCCTCCAGATGTGGAAAAGCAATTTTCAAAGGCACACCTGGAAATCCGGCACCTGTACCGATGTCCATAATTGTTTTTACTTTTGTCATATCAATGGCTTTTACACAGGCAAGACTGTCAAGAAAGTGCTTTGTAAGAACTTCCTCAAACTCAGTAATACCTGTCAGATTCATAACCTTATTTTTTTCTACCAGAAATTCATAAAACTGGATAAACTGATTTTTCTGCTTCTGGCTCAGCTCTATACCCAGTTCTCTGCATCCATTTTCCAATGTCGTCAGATTATACGGCATGTATTATTCTCCTTTTTCTACCTTTATTTATTATTTTTGTATATTTTACAGGGTTGTTTTATGTGCTTTTATGATTTTATCTGTTATTTATAGTCCGTTATTTTACTCTTTTATGTACTATTTTAATATTTTTTGCCAATTTCTTGTTTTTATAAGCACATTAAAGCGTATTATATTAATTATTTCGTACTGGAAAGATACACCAGTAAAACTGATATATCAGCAGGAGAAACTCCTGAAATTCGGGAAGCCTGTCCGATTGAAATCGGTCTGTATGCTTCCAGTTTCTGACGTGCTTCGATTCTCAGACTTCCAACTTTCTCATAATCAATATCTGTCGGGATTTTCTTTGCTTCCAGTTTCTTAAACTGTTCTACCTGTTTTAACTGTCTGCGGATATATCCATCATACTTGATGTTAATGTCAACCTGTTCCTGTACATCCCATGGCAGCTCCGGACGTTCTTTATCAAGTGGTTTGATTGCTTCATAAGAAAGTTCCGGACGGCGGATCAGTTCTGCCAGAGTAGTTCCGGATTTCAGCGGTGTGCTGTTATAGCTTTCCAGAAGGGTCTGAACCTCTTTGTTTGCTCCGATATTTGTATGTTCTACTCTGCTGATCTCTGTTTTTATCTGTTCTTCTTTCGTAAGGATTTTCTGATAATCCTCTTCACTGATGAGCCCTGCCTGATATCCCTTTTTACGAAGTCTCAGATCCGCATTATCCTGTCGGAGAAGTAATCTGTACTCCGCTCTGCTGGTCATCATTCTGTATGGCTCATGGTTTTCTTTTGTTACCAGATCATCAATAAGAACACCAATATAAGCCTCAGAACGGTCAAGAATCAGCTGTTCCTGACCTTTAACTTCCAGAGCAGCATTAATTCCTGCGATCAGTCCCTGCGCCGCTGCTTCTTCATACCCTGAGCTTCCGTTAAACTGACCGCCGCTGAACAGTCCTTTGATTTTCTTAAATTCCAGTGTAGGATATAACTGACGTGGATTAATACAGTCATATTCGATGGCATATGCATTTTTTACGATTTTTGCATGTTCCAGTCCCGGTACGGAATGATACATTTCTTCCTGCACATCTTCCGGCAGAGAACTGGACATTCCACCAATATACATCTCATTTGTATAGAGACCTTCCGGCTCAATAAATACCTGATGACGATTCTTATCTGCAAAACGGACTACTTTATCTTCAATTGACGGGCAATAACGCGGACCGGTTCCTTCGATCATACCGGAATACAACGGAGAACGGTCAAGGTTTGCACGAATGATCTCATGAGTTTTCTCATTTGTATATGTCAGCCAGCAGGATTTCTGCTCTATCTGAACATCTTCCGGATTAGTTGAGAATGAAAATGGTACAACTCTCTCATCTCCAAACTGTTCCTCCATTTTACTGTAGTCAATTGTATTTCCGGCAATACGGGCAGGTGTTCCTGTTTTAAAACGGAACATTTCAATTCCCAGCTCTTTCAGAGAATCAGTCAGGTAGTTGGCTGCCTGCAGTCCGTTTGGTCCTGTATAATTACTTACATCACCGTAAATACATCTTGCTTTTAAATAAGTTCCTGTACAGAGGACCACTGCTTTACAGTTATAAGTTGCACCGGAATATGTTTTTACCCCTGTAATCTTTCCGTCCTCGACCAGAAGTTTTGTTACTTCTCCCTGTTTAATAGTCAGATTAGGTGTATTTTCAAGCGTTTTTCTCATTTCATTGCTGTATGCCTGTTTGTCAGCCTGCGCACGTAAGGAGTGCACTGCAGGTCCTTTGGAACAGTTAAGCATTTTGGACTGGATAAAGGTCTTGTCAATATTTTTTCCCATTTCACCGCCCAGGGCATCAAGCTCTCTTACCAGATGGCCTTTGGAACTGCCACCTACGTTCGGGTTACATGGCATTAATGCGATACTGTCTACACTTACAGTAAACATCACTGTATTCAGGCCCAGGCGCGCACCCGCAAGTGCTGCTTCACATCCGGCATGACCGGCACCGACTACAACAATATCATAATCTTCTACTAACGTTCTCATTTTGTCTCCTTTTATTTTACAACTGCTCATTCTATTCTTTCAAAAATCGCCGAAGGCGATTTTTTGATTTTTATTTACCCATGCAAAACTTGCTGAATATCTCATTTACCAGATCTTCACCAACAGACTCTCCGAGGATTTTACCCAGATTTTCATATGCATTCATAAGATCTATAGAAAAGAAATCTTCCGGCATTCCCATTTCGATACTGTTTCTGACCAGATCAAGGCTTCTGTCAGCCTCTTCCAATGCTGCTTTATGACGGGCATTTGTAATATATACCTCATCATTAAAGGAAATCTCTCCTCCAAAAAACATATCTTTAATCTGTTCTTCCAGTTCTGTAATGCCTTTTTCTTCTTTTGCAGAAATCGGAATTACAGGATGTCCTGTTTTTTCTTTCAGGATTTCCGGCTGGATTTCCGGCTGAAGATCAGTTTTATTATACAGGATAATCGCCTTTTTTCCAGTAAGCATTTCCATGATTTCTTCATCATTTTCGTCAAGCGGAACAGAAGAATCCACTACATAAAGAATCAGATCTGCTTTCTGTGCCATTTCTCTGGCTCTGTCTACCCCTATTTTTTCCACAATATCCTTTGTTTCCCGGATTCCGGCTGTATCAATAATCTTCAGAGATATTCCATGAAGTGTGATATATTCCTCCAGAATGTCTCTGGTCGTTCCTGCAATATCTGTCACAATAGCCCGGTTTTCTCCGATCAGAAGATTTAACAGTGAGGATTTTCCGGCATTTGGTTTTCCAAGGATAACTGTCTGGATTCCCTCCTGGATCATCTTTCCGTCAGAAGAAGTTTTCAACAGGCGCTTCACTTCTTTCTGTTCATTATCCACAACTTCCAGAAGTTCTTGGGGATATCCATCCAGACTGATATGTTCCGGATCATCCAGTGCCGTTTCTATATATGCAATGTGATAAATCAGCTTTTTCGCCTGTATAACATCCATAACAGCCTCTGCCTGGGATAGATCCATCCGTCCGTTCAGGAAGGCACGTTTGGTAAATTCTCCTGGTTCTGCAATTTCGGCACCATTTTTCAGCACTGTATCCAAAACCCTCTGCATAGCATATACACCACCATGACAGTCTATTTCTACTGTATCTTCTCCTGTAAAAGTCCTCGGTGCATGCATGATCATTACCAGAACCTCATCAATCAGTTCCTCTCCATCATAAATATATCCATAATGAATGGTATGAGTCGGAACTTCTTTTATTTTTTTCTTCCCGCCTTTTGATCTGTAGATACGGGAAATCACATCCATGGCATTCTCGCCGCTGATACGGATGATTCCGATTCCGGACGCACTCATGGCTGTGGAAATTGCTGCGATTGTTGTTTCCATTTTTTTCTCCTCACTTGCCTGTTCTATAATAGTTCCGCCCCTGCGGAACAGTAGACTGTTACAATAATTCTGTCATCTTATGTACATAACAGGAAAATCACACTGACTACTGTTATTTTTTTCTGCAAGTGTGTAATCTCTCTGGTATATATACAAGACTTTCCGTAAAATAAAAATGTTACTCCAGGCAAAAGTACACACGCAAAGTTACGTGCTATTCACGCTTTCACCTAGAATAACATTCTTTTTTCATATCTGCAATGAAGCAGTCATATTATTAATTTCTTTTTAATTTTACCACTACATGACGGTAAGGCTCTTCACCCTCACTGACTGTCTCAACGAATTTATTTCCCTGAAGAGCAGAATGGATAATTCTTCTCTCATAAGGATTCATTGGCTCAAGAATAACCGGCTTGCGGGTTTTTCTTACTTTATAAGCAATACCTCTTGCAAGGTTCTCAAGAGTTTCTTTACGGCGCTTGCGGTAATCTTCTGTATCAAGTTTTACACGAATGTAATTTGATTTACCTTTATTTACCACAAGACTCGTCAGATACTGAAGAGAATCCAGAGTCTGGCCTCTCTTGCCGATAAGGATTCCCATATCTTCGCCTTCAAAGTCAACTTCCAGACTTCCGTCCGTTGTGTTATATTCAGATGTAATCTCTACTTCTCCAAGATTCATGGACGCAAATACATCACGAAGGAATACCTTTGCTCTGTTTTCTACTTCTTTAATCTCTTCCGGATCTGTAAGGATCTCAACAGGCTTTGCCGGTTTTACCGGTTTAGCCGTCTTTTCTCTGACTTGTTTCTCTTTTGGCTCTCTGAATTCTCTCGGCTGTTTTTCTTTTGCAGCCCTTTCCTTTACAGGTTTTGGCTGTCTTGGTTTCTCAGAAACAGCTTTCGGCTCTTTGATTTCTTTCTTTACCGGTTTTATAGCTTCCGTTTTCTTTTCTTCCTGAACCGGGGCTTCCTCTTTGAAGGAATCGAGTTTCACTGTCTCTACGATCTCCTTCATTTCTTCTTCCTCAGAAACCGGCTCAATCTTACGAACCTTAATTACTGCAGGCTTGCTTCCGATTCCGAAAAATCCGTTGCTGCCTTCACTTATTACCTGAATCTCAAGCTGGTCACTGGATACGCCAAGCTCGATACATGCTTTTGTAATTGCTTCACTCTTTGTTTTCGCTGAAAACTGGATATAATCCTCCATGCCAACCCCTCCGTTCCTGACTACTTCTTCTTATTACGCTCATCAAATGCTTTTACCAGATTGGCCTTTGCAGTAATGCTGCCAGGTTTTGCATTCGCAGCGTCTTTGTAAGCTTCTTCAACCTTCTTGGCTCTTGTCTCAACATTTGTATTGCTGCTGCCTTTTTCAATCTTATTGATATTCTTGGCGCTCTGATGGGCCTGATTTGTAATCTTCTGAGGTGGAAGTCCCGCTTTCTCACGCTTCTTTTCCATCTTCTTCATATTCTCACTGATCAGGTCTTCAATCTGGATCTTATCCATCTTTTTATTGATAACAACCTGCTGCACACTTCTTACTGCTGCACTTGCTACCCAGTAAATACCAAGACCTACAGGGAATGTGAAACAGAATACTGCTGACATCAACGGCATTACCATATTCATTGTCTTCATGGAGTTCATCATTGCATCCTGCTGTGAATCGCCGCTCTGCTGTGCTGCCTGAGGCATCAGCTTTAAGTTGATCATCTGTGTAGCCCATGCAAGTATCGGAATAAGAATCGCAATGATCGCCAGAAGAACAGATCCTCCTGCAAAAACTGCTTTCATATAAGTCAGTGGCTGATCAGCGATATTCAGACCAAAGAAATTCTGCACATGTGAAATCTCTTTTGCAGTGCTATTCAGTGTATCAGTAAATCCTGCAAACTGGCTTGTCTCAGCAAGTGTTTTCCACTGAGAAGGTGATAATGCATACAAAAAGTCTGTGACTGAATTACTTGTAGCTTTACTTCCATCCATAATAAGCTGAACTCTTGTCATCTTATTATCTGTGATAAACTGCTGAAGAATATCTGTATATCCGTTTACACCTGTAATACTGGTAACTGCAGATGCAAGGATATCCCTTACACTTCCTACATATGCCGGAATTTTATAAATTACCTGATATAAGGCCATCAAAATAGGGAACTGGATTGCAAGCTGTACACAGCTTCCTGTAGGAGATACGCCGTATTTCTGATATACAGCCTGTGTTTCCTCCTGCATTTTCTGCATTGCAGCAGTATCGTTGTTTTTTCCCTTGTACTTCTTTTGAATTTTCTGAAGTTCCGGCTGCATGATTGCACTCAGCTTAGAGAATTTCTGCTGTTTGATCTGCAGTGGGGTCATAAGAGCATAAATAAGGATACTGAAGATGACAATACAAATACCGATATTCTGAATTCCAAAGATATTCAGCAATCTGTAAATACCATCCATGATCCATCCCATAACGGTCGCAAGCTGACCAATGATAGGAGTGCTGCTCTTTGTCGCTAAAATCATTTCCAAGTTCATTTCCTCCTAGAATCCATAAATGACAGGAGGTTCCTTCGATCGATCAATATTCAATTTTCAAGTACATTCCTGTCTTTACGGTACAGGGTCATAGCCTCCGTGGGAAAAAGGATTACAGCGAAGTATCCTCCATACCGCAAGAAGACCGCCCTTTAATGCACCATATTTTTCGATTGCTTCTAAACCATATTGAGAACATGTGGGAATATAAGGACATTTTGTTCTCTTCATCGGTGATATATACTTTTGATAGAGTTTAATTATTCTGATCAGAAACTTCTTTATCATTGTTCTTACCTGCTATGCAGTGCTTTCCCGCCAGATGCATCAGCGCACTCTCTATCTCTTGATAGGTTCTGTCCTTTGCCTGTGGGCGTGCAACTACTACAATGTCCAAACTGTTTTCAAATTCCGCTTCATTCAACCGATAACTCTCTCTTATCAATCTGGTGAGTCTGTGGCGAACCACACTATTCCCTACTTTTTTACTTACTGATATTC
>OHWG01001329.1_pt1 | contig 12637 bp, 9 predicted proteins | sample 1579621 | NCBI WGS metagenome assembly OHWG01 (sample SAMEA3882544, study PRJEB24775) | human gut metagenome | biome: human-associated habitat; feature: intestine environment; material: feces | place: Netherlands | collected 2009/2010
ATTCCGCATGGCATTTATTCGTTCTCGGGGGAACGGTTTGCCATTTTATAGCGATCTATAATTTGGTGTAAGGAAAAACAAAGAAGCCGGAACTGTGTTTAGCGGTTCCGGCTTCTTTTATTCTTGTTCTTCCGTATGTTGTTTCTCGTATTTATAATCCGCTAAAATCAACCCCATTGAAAAGCAAGGAAGGGATTCGCCAGCTGGAGGATAGGCGGGGGTCGTTTCCGACTTCCGCTAGGTTACTCCATAGGGAGAGCATATTACCCGTGGCGTTCATCTCGGAGATCGGTTGGGATAGCTTGCCTCTCTCGATCAAGAAACCTTCCACGCCATACGAGAAACCGCCGGTCGTGCTATTGCAGTTTCCACCGTTGAAGCCGGTCACCAATATACCTTTGTCGATAGAGGCGATCAATCCGTCCAGATCCTTATCACCATTCCGCATGGTAAGAATCGAGGGAGAGCCGATCGTTTGTTCCATGCCCATCTTGTTGGCGGAATACGTATCGATATAATACGTTTTCAATATACCCTGCTCGAATACCGGAAGACGTTTCGTGGCAACACCCTCGCTATCGAAATAACGTGCGCCGAAAGCCTTTACCAAATGAGGCTCATCTATCAAGGTCATCTTGTCGCTCGCTACCTTTTGGTCGATCTTATCCAACAAGAAAGAGTTCTTTTGCTGGATGGAGGAACCGTAAATGGCTCCGATTACTGGAGAAAGCAGACGACTGGAGTTCATGTTATCCACGATCATGGTATATTTACCGGACGCCACTTTCCGCTGTCCCAGTTTTCGAAGCACCCGTTCCAGCGCTTTCGTACCGATACCGGTCTTCACCAGCTCGTCATAATACAAGGAAGAGTCGTACCAATAAGACTCGGGACGGGCGTCACCCTCCCCACGGATGCTGACACTCCCCACCAAGCCATAAGAGGAACCAGAAGCCTCGCCTTCGAAACCGTTGCTGGCTACCATGTACTTAAAGTCTTTCTCGTCGCTGTAGGAAGCGTTGGCGGAGATGATCCGGTCGTCCTTGCCCATGATTTCCTCACAGACGCTCATGGCCAACGCTACCTTGTCGTCCGGTTGCACGGAGTCGAAATTCGGGTCGACCAATCGCAAGTCCGCCGCCCCACCTTTATAATACAAGGAAGCGTCCGGCAGCGTGCGAGCCTTGTCCTCGGCGAGGAAACGAGTGGCGGCGATACCATCCTTGATGAACTTCTCCAGCTCTTTCTTATCCAAGCGATTGGTAGAGTAGGAGCCGTAACGGCCGTCCACGAACAAATGAACCACCATGCTGTTCTCGGATGCCTGTTGCAGACGGTCTATTTTCATATCCCGTATCTCAAACGAACTGCTGGAACCATTGTAAAGCGTGACACGTGAAGATTGGCAACCATTCTTCAAGGCATATTCCATGGCCCATTGAGCCAATTTCTTATTTTCGTTTGTTATCATATTAGTTTTCTCCTCCTACTGTAAGTTTGCTGACTAAGGCCGACGGCATACCGCAGGTTACCGGGCAAGACTGTCCATCCTTACCGCAGGTCCATGTGCCGTTATCCATTTTATAATTATTACCCACCATCGTGATATCCGCCAACGCTTTCGGGCCGTTACCGATGATATTGATATCCTTGATAGGTTGGGTAAGCTTGCCGTTCTCGATCAAGTAACCATCCTTCACGAAGAAGGTAAAATCGCCCGCGCCGATCTGTACCTGCCCGTTCGTGAAGTTGGCGGCATAGATACCTTTCTTTACGGTAGAGATGATCTCCTCTTCCGTCACGTTGCCCGCTTCCATATAAGTGGCACGCATACGGGGGATAGGCATCTGACGGAAAGACTCCCGGCGGCCATTGCCCGTAGAGGGGATGCCGTAATGTTTCGCGCTGATACGATCGTGCAGATAACTGGTCAAGACTCCCTCCCGTACGATATAGGTTTTTTGTCCGTCCACACCCTCGTCATCGATATTGACCGAGCCCCGGTTGAAAGGAATCGTGCCGTCGTCCACCACGTTGATATGCTCGTTGCAAACTTTCTTGTTCAGTTGATCAGAGAAAATAGAGGTGTTCTTACGGTTGAAATCCGCCTCGAAAGCATGGCCGATCGCCTCGTGCAATAAGATGCCAGAGCCACCGGCACCCATGACAACGGGCATTTCCCCGCCTTTAGGCTTGATCGCCTGAAATAAGATAGAGGTCTTATCCACCGCCTCTTGGGCAAGCTCGTCGATCAGGTCGTCCGTCAGGAATTCCGCTCCCATACGAAAAGCCCGTGCGGCGTACGAGTTCTCGATCTTCCCGTTATCCTCCATAATACAGACGGCACTCAAAGCACTCATCGGGCGATAATCGTAATAAATCTGCCCTTCCGAGTTACAGAATAAGATATGAGAGGTCGTGTCTCCCAAAGAGGCCATCACCTTGGTGACCCGCTTGTCCTTGGCGAAGATCTGATCGTTCAGTTTCTGCAAGAAAGGCATCTTGTCATTAATGGCTATCTCGTCCCAAGGTGTTTGTACGCTATAGAAATTGTTCGTACACGCTTTTTCCGTCAGGTTTATTGCGGTGGTGTTCGCCGATCCGGTGGCGATCCGTGCGGCCGTGCGAGCCGCCTTCAGCATCTCGTCTAAGGTAACGTTCTCTACGTAGGCGTATCCCGTTTGGTCACCAGCCAAGACTCGTACGCCCATCCCAAAATCGATGTTGGATGAGGCACGGTTTACGGCACCATCCTGCAACCCCACGTTGTTCCTGTATGAATGCTCGAAAAACAAATCGGCATAATCCCCGCCTTTCTCCAAGGCTGCCGCCAATACCTTCCTCAAATCCCCCTCACTCACCTTGAAATAATTCATAGCGAATGAAATACCGGCTGCTTTATCCCCCTCACTACCGGTGCAACTTCCTAGTAAGGAAGGAGCCGCTAATGTTCCAAGCATAACCATACCTCCTGTTTTAATGAAATCACGTCTGTTAATATTCATGTTGTTGTTGTTTAGCCCAATCCATCACGTTTGCGGGTGGACGTTGATTCAATAATTCTTTTTTCATAAAGTCCATGTAAGGAGCTACATGCTTGAAGAATTTCTTGTATCCCTTACATAGATAATTTAGTCCCGGCTCTCCATTCGGCGTATGGAGAAACCGGTTTTTCGGGCACTCTCCATGGCAAGCGAAAAGATATTCGCATTCCTTGCATTGCGTAGGGAGCTTATCTTCTTTATCCGTTCCAAACTTTTGTTGTACCGGACTGTACATCATCTCCGTTAATGTCTTTGTTTGGATATTCCCGAGTTTGTATTCCGGGAATACGAAATGGTCGCAAGCATATACGTCGCCATTGAACTCCATTACCCCGGCGTGACCGCAATGGCGAGCCAAGGAGCAGACCCCGGGTTGTTCGCCTACCCAGTTCGCCAAGGTGGAATCGAATAATTGGATGTAGAACTTGCCGACATCCTCTTTTAGCCACTCGTCGAACAAGGCGCAAAGGAAATCCCCCCATTTCTCGCTATCTACCGAGAACGGAGCTAGCTCGATCGCTGCGTCTTGCTCCTCGGGAGAAGATAGCTTGGTGCCTTCCTTGTGCCGGCCGATACGCTCCACGATCGGGGCGAATTGGATGAAACGGCAATCCAGTTCCTTGAAGAAATTATAGAATTCCAGCGGATAATCCACGTTATAATCATTCACGACGGCCATGGCGTTATACTCTACCCCATGTTTTTTCAGCAACTCGATTCCCTTCATCACCTTATAGAAAGAGGGGAGTCCCTGCCGGTTCCTACGGTATTCGTCGTGGAACTCTTGCGGGCCATCGATAGATACACCCACCAAGAAATTATTTTCCTTGAAAAATTGGCACCACTCATCATTCAATAGGGTACCATTGGTTTGGATACAGTTATCTATTTGCCGTCCTCCCGCATACTTACGCTGCAACTCCAAGGCTTTTTTATAGAAGCTGATCGGCCGCATCAGCGTCTCGCCTCCATGCCATGTAAACAAGACTTCTTGCATGGTTTGGCATTCCATGTATTCCTTGATGAACTTCTCGAGTATCTGATCTGTCATGATGTGATTCTTTACATCCGGATAGAACTTGCTTTTCTCAAGGTAATAACAATACTCGCATGCCAAATTACAAACAGAACCAATCGGTTTCAACATGATGTAGACCGGCTTAGCGAAAGGGGAAATATAGGAACTATTCATGGTATATTATTAGATGTTACATTTCTATTTCAACTCGAACTCGCTAAGTACAATTTTTTGTTTTAGTTCGCTGAACGTTTGATCGGACTTAGTCAGTGTACGGAAGGTATATTTATCCCCGTATGTGGAAAGTACCTTTTCCATCTCATTTTCTCCGATCAAGAAATAACCTTTGGCGGGTGTTTCTTTATCGAAGTCATGGAAGATATTTCCCATATAGAAGTTTAACCCGTACAGATTCCGATAAATCCGAAGGTTATTTACGACATATACATTCTTTTTATTCAATGGATATTCTTTCAGGATACGTTCAGCGAAAACACGGCAAGAATCCCCTTCACGAATACCTCTCATAATGACACCATCAATTAATAAATTAACCGAGAATGTCAAGGCTATCGTAGCGTAGAGAATCTTGATATTTATTTTCTTGAACATCTGGTAATAGACCGTTCCTAATATCAATAGATTTATGAAGATAATACAGATCGTAAGCGTGCTGGGATGAACCAATACTTCGTACCATGTCCAAGGTCGATGCGTTTTGTGTATATTGACCGACGATACCAACAGGATCAATAATACCGAATACCGTAAGCAAGATCGCTATCATGACGACACTTACTACGGAAGCTAAAAAGGCAGCGAATACCCGAGTTACTTTCGTACGGTATTCTGTAATATATAAGGCATACTGAGCCAAGAACAAGGCAATGAACGGATAAGCCGGCATTAAATATACGCTTCGTTTACTGGAAGGGATCGAATAGAAGAAAAGGATGCCGATTAAAGCAACCAAACTAAATAAACGAACTTTTTCCATGGAGCGGATACGTTTCCACGTATTCTTTAAGATCTCTTTAATAGGTTGCTCAGGCTTGCTAAGTTTCAGCCCGAATAAAGAGAAGAAAAAGAAAATAGTCCAAGGTATAAAGCCTGCCGCCAACGTCATGAAATTGTACCAAACACCATTCTCATGCCCCAGATCATAGGAAATTTCAGGAGTGTTTAGGTGTAAGAAACGAGCGAAATTCTCCGCTAATACGACATTAAGGAACTCATCTCCCCCCTGCTTCCATGCGGCGGTATACCACAACATCGGTAGGAATAAAGAGGAAATTCCCGCATATAATAAAGTCTTGAATATGGTGAGATAACTGTATTGACCTAACATTAATAGATAAATGCCGAATACGAATAGGGGCAATACTACGCCTACCGGTCCTTTGGTCAGAACGGCGCATCCTAATAATAAAGGTATGAATATGGGAAGTCCTTTCAGCTCTAATTTATCTTCCCATCGATATAGCTGGAAAAGCCCTATGACGATGAAAGTAGTGAGCAACATATCCACCCGAGTCGTCATGGCCGCCCGATGTATCTCTACGCAGGTGACCAATAGGAGGGTCGCTATGAATGCCTCCTGAAACTTTACGATTCGTTTACCGAAAAAGACCAATACGAACCCGATCAAGGAAATAAAGGCTAAAGCCGATGGCAAGCGGGAGGTGAACTCGGAAACATATCCCTGTGGATAGGAGAAAGCAGCCATTAACCAATGCGCCATCGGTGGCTTAAAAGCGAACTCGTTGGCGTAGGATTGTGGCAAGACCCAATTGCCCGTCTCGAGCATGGAGATCGCTACGGCCGCTTCCCGGGGTTCCCCTTTGGTGGAGAAGTCGCCGAGGCCGATCCAAGGTAACACAGATATAATACAGATTACTACCATCATGGTTACCGGCTTTTGCAAGTAAAGATATTGAAGTGTAGGTGTACGCATATGACAATTAATATATAGGGCTTTGGCCCATTAATGTTATAAAACAGTTTGCAAAAGAACAATTTTTTATGGACTTTCCCCGCATTTTTAGAAACTTTTTATGTGCCCAATGAATATTTGATAGCCTTTCGTATCGCTTCCGCATCCTCCTTGTTTTCCTTTAATATGGAGAGAATCAGGTTTAAATAACTCTCTTTGTTACTGATACCGCAGATCGCGCATAGGCGGCTCTGTGGTAACATCCCTTTTTGATTATAAACACGGAGGATGCTTTTGTAGTTCTCCGTTTCTATATAAGACTCGAACTCTTCTTTTATGTTTTTGTATATTTCTTCCACATGGATGTTCAGACGGATACTCTCTACATGTTCGGTTAATTGCTCCACCGTCGTTATCTTGCGATCAACGGTAGTCTCCAGTTTTTTACGGACTTGATGTTTGGCATGAAGGATTACTTGCGAGTCCAGTTCTTTTTGGAAAAGACGTACTACGTTTTCTTTCACTTGCTTGAAAACATCGTCCGGATCTTTCATCAACCGTTTGGCGACCGTCTTGATCACATCCTCTATCATCAATAGGTTCTCCACTTCCGCTACGTCCGGTACATAAATATGTTGTTCCCGTAGATAGTTTATTTCTCCTTGTGTACGCCTATCACGATCTACGATACCTTTGCTATCTAATGTATGGAAGTCTTTCAGTTGGCCGAACGCTTTGGTTGTCTCGATTACTTTTTGGCAACCACCCATCGGTTTCACCAAATAATCGGGGAATATGAAGGGGTAAAGCTTGCTGTCGATACTGTTCGTGTCGGTCCCTTCGATAAACAAGATCGGTTTCCGGCTGCCAAGTATTTCCATATATACTTCTTCCGGGAAACTTTCATTACTCTCGATCAACTCGTAATCCCATACGGAATGATCCGCGTCGTAAGAACGAATCCAGATCCGTTTGCTGTCGGAGCGGGAGGTGGCGAAATCAATGTCATGTGTGAGATAAACAAACGTACAGTCCGGACGTATCGCCTCAATCTCGTCCCAAAGCTGGTTCTTTATGGAGTTGTGGAGAAGGGTTTCCGGCTCTTCGATCACGAGCAAGGCGTTCGGGCATGCGCATAATGCGGCCCCAATCAAGTAGAACACCAGTTTCTCGCTATCGCTCATGCGTCCGGCGGTGTAGGAATTTGAATCACGCCCCGTGGATACAAGCTCGATAAATCCCGACTTTCGTATCAGACGATTATGCGGAAACATCTTTTCCCAGATCGCTTGTATAATATCTATCTTGGTGATCGGAGGATCTACTTCGTTATTAGTCTTGCAGGCTTCCTTGAAATTGACTGCCGCCTCGAACTCCTCGCTCTGGAGTTGCAAAATCAGTTTCTCGTATTCAGAAATACGTGGCATGAACAGTCGTTCTTTGATCATAGACTGTAAACGTGCGAATTCATTGGAGGCCGATAATTTAGATTCGTCATCGCTGATGAATAAGGCATGTATACCGGATATTCTTTTCGCTTGACCCGCATATCTCTCCAATAAATCTCTGCCAAAAGAGCTTTTTCCCGCACCGTTCGCTCCGATCACGACTAATATCTTCGTGTCTAGCATGATGGGATGTGTCACATTAACTTTCGTTGGGAGTGTTAGTTCCATACATGTTATTGATTAGGTTTTCAAAGATAAGCTTTTTCTTTGAAAGTTCGCACGAGACCTAAAAAATAAAGTGCCTTTTCCGAAACATCCTTAAAGACGGGAAAGGCACTTTTATTAAAACCTTAGCAGAGTTTTTTCTTATTTGCTCTTCTCCAAGATAACGCGAGCGAGGCGAGCTTGTATTTGCATTAATGTATTAACATCCTCGTTCTCGAAATTGATGTCAGCTACTTTTAAGCTTCTTTTGGAAACTACCGGAGCCGATTTAGCAGCCATTAATTCTTGTACTAATTCATCTACTTGCTCTTTGATTTTCTCTGCCTTTTTTGAATAATCTACTGTACGTGCCATAGTTCTTTTGATATTTTATTTTATGAATACTATCGCAAAGATAATTACATTTTTATAATACACATAATAAAACGTAAATATTCTGTGCTATTTTTACGAAAAAGTCCGAGCTACAATATTTTCGCAGCCCGGACTAGGTTATTATCGAGATGAATGTGTGTTATGCTTTTGTCGTATTCGTCTCGGATACGTCATTTTTTACTTCCCAATGGAACGGTTCGAATTCAGTGTTCGGATCTACCCAAGATGCTTTCTTAGACGCATAGATAATAAACGGTGCCGCAACGACAACAATTACACCGATGAAGAGAACGGCGAACCAAACCGTATTATTTCCTGTAGAAATCTGGCTAGGAGGAATGAAACTTAATACGAACGCTAATAAGGAACCACAGAATCCTAAACCTCCGATCAACCACATCAAGCCATTGCCACCTTTTCCGATACGGAAAGGACGACCTGCCTTTTTCATCTTATAACGTAATGCGATCGCTCCGGAGAACATCAACATATACATTATTAAATATAAGATCACCGTAAGCTGTGATAAGATCTGATAAAAGCTTTGTACGGATGGCATTACCACGAATAATAAGCTAAGAAGTGTAACAGCCGCTCCTTGGATATAAAGGATGTTTTTCTGTACGCCGATCTTATTGGTCTTCTGGAAGAACGGGGGCAGATAACCTGCTTTACCAACTGCGAATATACCTTTGGAAGGACCAGCGACCCATGTCAATACTCCTGCTAATACGCCAAATGCCAAAGCGATAGCGATAATTGGGGATAACCATGAGGCATGAATGTACTTGAAGTAATTGTCGAATCCCACTAATAAACTTTGCGTAAGATTGATGTCTTTCTCTGGGATAATAATACCCAACGCAAAAGTTCCTAGTACGAAGATTACAACGGTGATCAAGGCACCGATAAATACAGCTTTCGGATAGTTTTTAGAAGGATTGTCAACGTCTTTCACGTGAATACCGCCCATTTCCATACCTGCGTAAAAAAGGAAGATACTTGCGGCTAAGACTAAGTTGTCGAATTTACTGAAGTCGGGGAAGAAGTTACTGTGGAAATCCATATTGGAATGCCCGCCAGTCGCTAGGTATACGATACCTAAAATGATGAGTAACGCCGCTGGTATGATAGTACCTACCATACCTCCGATTTTCGCTACTTTTCCAACCCAACTCAATCCCTTTAGTGAGATAAATGTAGCCAGCCAATAAATAATTAACACGATCGCTAATGTGTAGTATTTGTTATTCGCCAGCAGCATATCTTCGGGATGATCCATACCGATGAAGGCGATGGATACGGCTCCAAAAGTTAATACTGTCGGATACCAGATCGTACTTTCAATCCATTGAACCCAGATAGCCAGAAAGCCTAGACGTTTTCCATAGGCCTCACCTACCCAACGGAATACACCACCTTGTTTGTCTTGGAACATTGCCGCTAATTCCGCTGCCACCAAAGAGGTCGGGATTAAGAATACGATTGCCGCGAATAAGTAATAGAAAGCCGAACTTAGTCCGTATACGGCTTCTGCTGGCAGTCCGCGTAAAGATACTACTGCCGTCACGTTCATGATTGCTAGGGTAAACACACCTAGCTTTACTGTCTTGTTGATATTTGCCATAGATTTATGTTTTAAAAATGAGAATTACTTCTCTCGTTTAAGTCTGAGTTTATAACAGCGAATCAAAGAAGATGTTTTGTTTTTGCTACGTAAAACTTGGTTAATTAACACATTTCGCTGTTTAAACAAATGGTATATGAGGTTTGTTGTCATAAACCAAAATGAAAAGGATTATAATTAAATAAATAGTAACGCTTATGAAAATGGCCGTATTTGATTTCGCATTGAGAAAGAAGGGAGTATATGGTGTGTTACATATCATTATACTATTGTTGTCGCTGTTCTTGGTTATCAGTATCTCCATCGATACATTTAAGAATATTCCCTTTTACACGCAAACTTCTTATAAGAAGATTCAATTATGGATCTGTTTGTTTTTTCTTTTCGATTTTGTTTTGGAATTTTTCCTGTCGAAAGATAAATTACGTTATTTGCGAACGCACTTTATTTTCTTGCTCGTAGCGATCCCTTACCAAAATATAATAGAATATTATCATATTATCACCTCACCCGAGCTTAGTTATTTCTTACGTTTCGTTCCTTTGGTACGGGGTGGGTATGCGTTGGCGATCGTGGTGGGATGGTTGTCGTACAATAAGGCGTCGGGCTTGTTTGTCTCTTACTTGACGATGTTGCTGGCCACGGTTTATTTCTCAAGTCTTATATTTTTTGTCTTGGAGCACAAGGTGAACCCGTTGGTGGCTAATTATGGGGACGCTCTATGGTGGGCGTTTATGGATGTGACAACGGTTGGCTCTAACATATCCGCTATTACGGTTACGGGGCGAGTCCTTTCGGTCGTATTGGCTGCTTTGGGCATGATGATGTTTCCAATATTTACGGTATATGTGACAAGCCTTGTCCAAAAAAGTAACGAGGAGAAAAAAAGGTTTTATGAGAACATGCAGGCTCCTTCTCCCCAGCCAGAGGTGAAGGATAAATAGAAACTCTAGTTCCTACAGTGGATACTGCGAGGTCTTCCCGTAGGGAACAAACAGGCTGGAGGAAGTGGCGGAGATTACACTATGATTTGCTGGAAAGTTTGATTGGCTTCTGTTTTTTTCGTATCTTTACGGCCCCTAAAACCAGATAGGTAAAAGATGATAAAAGATAAGCAGGCATTGGAAGGCGGGCGCATATCCATACTTGGCGCACGTGTTCATAATCTGAAGAATATAGATGTAGAGATTCCGAGGAATAAGTTGACGGTGATTACCGGCATGAGTGGTAGCGGCAAGTCATCATTGGCGTTCGATACGATTTTCGCTGAGGGACAAAGGCGGTATGTGGAGACATTCTCGGCTTACGCCCGGAATTTCTTAGGGAATATGGAGAGACCCGATGTGGATAAGATAACGGGTCTGAGTCCGGTTATCTCCATTGAGCAAAAGACAACCAATAAGAATCCTCGTTCCACCGTCGGTACGACTACCGAGATCTATGACTTTTTCCGTTTGCTTTACGCTAGGGCGGGAGAGGCCTATTCCTATTTGAGCGGGGAGAAGATGGTGAAATATACCGAGGATCAAGTCTTACGGCTGATCTTGGATGAGTACAACGGGAAAAAAACGTATCTCTTGGCTCCGTTGGTCCGTAATCGTAAGGGGCACTATAAGGAACTTTTCGAGCAGATACGTAAAAAAGGATATCTGAACGTCCGTGTCGATGGCGAGTTGAAAGAGATCTTCCATGGGATGAAGCTGGATCGTTATAAGATGCACAGCATCGAGGTGGTGATCGATAAGATGATTGTCTCCGAGGCAGACGAGCGTCGTTTGAAAGAGAGCTTGAAGATCGCCATGAAGCAAGGCGATGGCCTTGTGCTGATACTGGATGCCGAGACTAACGAGGTTCGCCATTATAGTCGTCGTTTGATGGACCCGGTGACCGGATTGTCTTACAGTGAGCCGGCTCCGCATAATTTCTCGTTCAACTCCCCTCAAGGAGCGTGTCCGAAATGTAAAGGCTTAGGACAGGTCAATTTGTTGGATATGGACAAGATCGTTCCCGATCCATCCTTAAGTATATATAGCGGTGGCATCGTCGCTTTGGGTAAATATAAGAATTCGTTGATATTCTGGCAGATTGAGGCGCTTTGCCAAAAGCATGGCGTGACGATCAAGACGCCTATACGGGATATTCCCGAGGAGGCGATGGACGAGATCATGAACGGTACGGACGAGCGGTTGCAGATCAAGAATGACTCGTTAGGATCGTCTAACTATTTTTTGTCGTATGAGGGAGTCGCCAAGTATATCTTGATGCAACAGGAGAGCGAGGCATCCGCCTCGGCGCAGAAATGGGCGGGACAATTCATCAAGATGGCCACTTGTCCGGAATGTAACGGCTGGCGATTGAATAAGGAGGCGTTGAGCTACCGGATAGCGGGAAAGAATATCGCCGAGTTGTCGGCCATGGATATCTCGGAATTATACGAGTGGCTGGAGGGTATCGAGGAGAAGCTGGACCCGAAACAGCTTCGGATCGCTACGGAGATATTGAAGGAGATACGCTCCCGCCTGCGCTTCTTGCTGGATGTGGGATTGGATTATTTGTCATTGGACCGTAGTGCCGTCAGTCTTTCCGGCGGCGAAAGCCAGCGCATCCGGCTGGCCACACAGATAGGCTCGCAGTTGGTCAACGTTCTGTATATCTTGGATGAGCCCAGTATCGGATTGCATCAACGCGATAATCTGCGGCTTATTCATTCACTGAAAGAGCTGCGCGATATGGGCAACTCTGTTATCGTGGTGGAGCATGATAAGGATATGATGCTTGCTGCCGATTATGTTATTGATATGGGGCCTAAAGCGGGCCGGTTGGGCGGAGAGGTTGTCTTTGCCGGTACTCCGGGAAAGATGTTGCAGACGCATACGCTGACTTCCCAATATTTGAACGGTGAGCGTGCCATCGAAGTTCCTGCCGAACGGCGGAAGGGCAACGGTCATAGTCTTTGGCTGCGTGGCG
>OHWG01001337.1_pt1 | contig 12611 bp, 9 predicted proteins | sample 1579621 | NCBI WGS metagenome assembly OHWG01 (sample SAMEA3882544, study PRJEB24775) | human gut metagenome | biome: human-associated habitat; feature: intestine environment; material: feces | place: Netherlands | collected 2009/2010
GAAAGCTAGTGATTGTGGATGGTATGACCCTCATAATAACTTTTTAATTGGAGATAGTGGTGGCTTTCTTTTAAATATTAGACCTGGCAAATTTGTTAATACTGAACTTTTTAATGAAGCTGCTAGAACATATCAAGCCACAGGTAAATATACTCAATTTAAAGTTGATAGTATTCCTCATAGACAATTTAGACGTAGAGAATGTGATAGACGACGTAATGGTTTTTCTGCTCCTTGTTGGCAAAATCCAGATGGAAGTATAGAAGATGTTTGGATAACAGGTGGTCATTATAATTTTCTTAATTATACTCGTATGGAACGTACAGATGAATCATCTGTTATTGTTACTGAACATGGAGCTACTGCTAAAAAGATTTATAGTTTTCCTAGTTTTATTGATGCTCAATTTTGGACTTGGCAAATTATAGAATTTTGTAGACGTAATGGTTTACATCTTATTATTGATAAAACTCGACGTGGAGGTTTTTCTTATATTATGGCTGCTGATAGTTCTAATGAAGTTAACTTATCTAAGCATAAAGTTGTTATTCATGTTGCGGCTGATAATAAATACTTAATTAAACAAGGTGGTTTAAGTGACTTTGCTGTTAATAATTTAAAGTTCTTTGAAGAAAAGACTCCATTTAAAAGAGGTATATATAGTCCTACTACTGATAGTTTTAAACTTGGTTATCGTATGAAAAATGGAGTTGAAGCTGATGATAGTTGGTCTAGTTCTCTTTTAAGTGTTAGTGCTAATAATAATCCAGACTGTGCTATTGGTAAAGATGCTGTTACAATTAAAGTTGAAGAGCTATCTACAATGCAGAATTTTGATGAGTTTATGAATGTAACTGAACCTACAATGACTGTTGGTACTCGTACTACTGGTACTCTTATGGCTTGGGGAACAGCTACTGCTGCTAATATGCAAATATTTGAACAAAACTTTTATAATCCTAGAGCATTTGGATTTATGGCTTTTGAAAATGTTTTTGATAATGATGCTCGTAATGAAGTTTGTGGATTCTTTAAATCTTATGCTTGGGGTCTTGAAGGAGAGATAGATGGAGTTAAAGGATTTGATGAAGATGGAAATAGTAATCTACGAATAGGTCTTCAGCTTGCTGCGCGAGAAAGAGTTGAAAAGAAAAAGACTGCTAAGACTTTTGCAGAATATCTTAATTATCTTGGTCAGCGTGCTTTATTTCCTGCTGAATCTTTTAGTAGTGCTAGTGAAAATATATTTAGTAGTGAAGCTCTTAATAAGTTTGAAGATAAACTTCGAGTTGATAATAGTTATAAGTTTTATACTGATGGTGAACTATTTGAAGATGGAACTAAAAAGATTTATTTTAAATCTAATGCTCGTATAAGAATTGAAAATCCTGATATGAAAACTTATGATTATATTCAAGGAGTTCCTAGACGTGGTAACGAAGACCCTCATGGTTGTATAAGAGTTTGGTTTGCTCCAGAATATGAAGAAACATATATTAATGATAGACTTGTAAGAAGTATTCTTCCTGGTACTTATGTTGCAGTTTATGACCCTGTTGGTATTGATAAAGATAAAAAAGAAATTACTGATAGACATTCTCATAATAGTATATTTGTTATTGAAATGCCTAGAGAACGTAATGGATTTAAACCTAAACTATGTGCTGCATATTATGGACGTACTGAACGACTAGAAGAAGCTGATGAAAAGTTTTATCGACTATGTAAATGGTATAATTGTATTGGTACTGGACTTGTAGAAATAAATCGTGGTGAAACTGTTTCTAATTTTCGTAAATGGAAAGCTACTAAATATCTAGGTTATGAACCTTTATATGTTTGGGATTCTGCTGTTAAAGAAAAAGTTAGTACTAGTTATGGTTATAATATTAGTAGTGGTCTTAAGAAACTAGATGGTCTTCGACTTCTTAAAGAGTTCTTATATGAAGTTATTGGTAAAAATGAATTTGGAGAAGATATTTATGTTTTTGAAAGATTTCTTGATTATCAAACAATTCTTGAACTTAAAAAGTTTAATGCTGAAGGTAACTTTGACCGTATATCTAGTCTTATACTTTTAGGTATATATTGGAAGTCTATTGATATTAAAGGTAAACGAGAACTTGCTAGTCGTAAGAAAGTTACAGAAGATAATGATAAAACAGATATTTTTAATAGACAATGGTTTTAAGATTAAATAGATAAAGATATGTATAATTTTGGTAGACTTGATTTTCCTAATCAGCACGTTAGTTATGCTGAAAAACAAGAAGTTGATTGGTATGCTAAGTGCTGTGATTATGTTATAGAAGCTGGTATTGCTTGTAAAGCTGATTTTAATGTAGAAGAAAAGTTTAATATTCTTCTTGGTAATATTCCTAGAGAATATTATAGAAAAACTCTTAATCCTTATAATGAGAAAGATGAAAATCTAACTCGTTTTCCAGCTACTATGCGTAATTATGATATGATGAAAGGTATTATTAGAAGATATATTGGTGAATATATTAAAAATCCACATGATTTTATTGTTGGAGCTAATAATCCAGAAGTTGTATTTGCTAGAGATGCTGAACTTGGTAAACAAATTATGATGCTTGCAGAACAAGCTGTTGCTAAGAAGATACAAGAAAGTTATATGCAGTTTGTTAATGAAGGTAATAATCCTGAACAATTTAATCCTGAACAAGCTGTTGATATTGAAGCTTTTATTAAAGAATTTAATGAAAATTTTATTGATGACATTAGTGCACAAGGACAAGATTTAATTAATGTTATTGATGACCTTACTGATGCTTTTACTATATATGCTAGAGCTTATTTTGAATTTGTTGCTTTTGGAGCTTGTTATACATATAGAGATGTTGTAGGTAATCAATTAATTAAACGTGTTGTTAGTGTTAGAGATGCTTTTCCTGTTCCTAACGATAATATGTTTGCAGAAGATTATGATATGTTTGCTGAACGTCGTATGTTGACTAAACAACAAATTATAGATGAATTTTATGAATATCTTTCTGAAAAAGAACGTGAAGCTCTTGATACATATTATCAATATAGTGCTACTACTTCTAGTGATAAAGCACTTTTAAATTGGGATAAATATATGTATTATTTTGGTGATATATGTAGTAAATTTAATAAAGATGATTTGCAACATATTAAGAACACTAATATAATGGCTCGTGATGCTAATAATGGTTTATTTGAAGTTTGGCATACTGTTTGGAGAGGTGAAATAAAAGAAGGTATTCTTACATATAGTAATGGAGCATTTGTTACAACAAGAATTGTTGATGAAACTTATCAGCTTGACCCTGCTAGTGGTGATATTAGTATTGAATGGGTGTGGCGTCCACAAGTTTATGAGAGCGTTAGAATTGGCTCTCGTGCTACAAGTATATATCCTTATAAGGCTCGTCCTATTGCTTACAATAGAAATGGCAAACTTCCTTATAATGGTATTGCAGAACTTTTGCCTGGTTTTGGAAGATTTAGTATTGTAGATACAGTTATCCCTTATCAAGTATTTCGTAATATAGTTTCTTATCATAGAGAAATGGCTATTGCTAAAAATAAGATGAATGTTCTTATGATTGCCAAATCTCTTCTTGGTAAAAAACCTGCTGAAACTATATATCGTATGGCTGCTGATGGTGTGCTTTATATTGATGATGCTAATCTTGTTAAAGCACAAAATGTTCGTTATCTTGAAAGTCGTATGAATAATTATATTACTGAACTTGGACAACTTATCCAAGAGATTGAACAGACTGCTAAAATGGAATGTGATATGACTCCACAACGTTATGGAGAAATTGCTAATAGTGCTGGTAAAGGAGTCACTGATGAAGCAGTTATTCGTGGAAGTATGGGTTCTGTTATTATTGAATTTATATTTGATAAAATGAGAGAACGAGATTATCAAGCTGAAATGGATTATACTAAACTTGCTTGGATTGATGGTCTTAATACTTCTTATAAAACTAAAGATGGTGATATTAAATATTTAAGTCTTGATGTTAATAGTCATATATTTGCTAATTATATTGTTACTTGTAAAACTTCTGTTAAAGAACGTGAGAAACTTGAACAATATAAACAGCTTGCATTTAGTGCTGCTCAGAATGGTAATATGGATATGGCTAATGCTGCTATACGTGGAGATAATGTTGCTCAAATTAGTAAACTTATTGATAAGTATCAAAATATTCAACGTGAGCATGAACTTGATGTTGAACGTGTTTCTCAACAAACAGAACAACTTCGTCAAGAATTTGAACTTGCTAAGATTGATAGAAAAGCAGAACAAGATAGAGAAACTATTAGAGTTGAAAAATATCTTGATGGTCAAATTGAAGCTATGAAAGCAAATGCTAATATTATGAGTTTTGATAATGGTCTTAGTGATGCTGAAAAGAGTCAAGCTGAAGAACGTATGGAAAATGCTAGACTTAATCTTGAACGTAGTAAACTTAGTTTAGATGCTCAAAAGGCTTCTGTTGAAGCACAACTTAAAGAAAAAGAATTAGCTGTTAAACTTAAAGAAAGTGATGATAAAGTCAAGATTGCAAAAACGAATAAAAATCGTTATGATAGTAAAAGTAAATAATCGGCTATACTTCTAAATTTTGTTTATAATAGGGCTGGACTTGCTTGTGAAAGTAGGTTCAGCCCATTTTCATTTTTCTTTACATCACATGAGCCATTTTAAGCTCATTTTAAGCACTTTATTCATTTCGTGATAGATTAATCATTATGATAAAATTTGATTCATACACGGCTTCTCTGAAAGCGACAGGCTAGGTTATCAGTAATAAATATCCTAGTTAGCAATAGTATGTTAGTCGGCAAATCGGCTTAAAGGTGAACATATTTTAACGATACAAGTAAAACTCGTATTATTATTATAGTTTATATTTGTGATATAGTAATTAATTAAAAACAAAGAGTTATGCCTAATTTTGATAGTTTTGGTTTTAATGGTGAAACATCTAATGGTGATGGAAAACCTACTGACGACATTACAGACCTTGATACAGGTAAAACAGGGCAGTTAGATGCTGATGGTAATCCTATTGATGATATTACTGGTGGTAATAATGGAAATGGGAATAGTAAGACTAATGCTAATAAAGATAACCAATCTTCATCCTCCACGGGGGGTCAGCCTACTAGCAAAGCGAATGACGCTGATGCTGAACACGGTTTAGAAGAAGGTACTATTATCGAAGATGGAGATAATAAATATACTGTTGATAAAGACGGTAATCTTATTGACGATAAAGGTAATATCTTTAAAGCTAAAAATGAAGTTGCTGCTTATCTTAAAGAATTTGAAGTAGAAGATACTAAAGAAGAAAATACTATTGATGTTAAATCGATTCAAGAACTTGTAGGTGTTTCTGTTACTTCAGAAGATGGTAAACCAGTTGCTTTTGATAATACTCCTCAAGGAGTTGCAAGTTATATTCAATCCGTTATTGATTTAAAACGTGACGAATTTGCTCAAGCTGGTGTTAATAAGTTATTTGAAGATTATCCTATCGTTGGTGATTTTCTTAATTATTATGTTGCAAATGGTAATTCATTTGAAGGCTTTGGTGAACTTCGAGATAGAAGCGGTATTGAAGTAGATGAAAATAATGTAAGTCAACAAGAAGCTATTGTTCGTGAGGCGTTTAAGGAATTTAATCGTCGTGGTAATGTTGATAAGTATATTCAATATCTTAAAGATAGTAATGAACTTTTCAATGTTGCTAAAGAAGAACTTGAAGCTCTTCAGAAAGCTGATAACGAAATACGTGAAGCTAATGCTAAAGAAGCTATGCGAGTTAAAGCAGAAGAAGAGAAACAACTTGTGGAATTTTGGAATGGAGTTAAAGAATGTATTGATAAACGACAAATTGCTGGTTATCGTATTCCTGAAACTGTTATTATTGAACGTAATGGAAAACAAATTTCTACTACTCCAGAAGATTTCTTCAATTATGTTTATCAAGTTGATGATAAAGGACTTTCTCGTTATGAAAATGATTTAATGAAGTTATCTCCTGCTGAAAGACGCGATGAAGAACTGCTTAAGGCTTGGCTTAAATATACAGGTAAAGGTTATGATAGTTTGATAGAAATGGCTGTTTCTGATAAAGAAGCTAAAAAGTTGAAACTTACTGCTAGTCAACGTAAATCTACAAAAGGAGCTATTAAAATAACTAAACCTGACAGTAAAAAAGACGTTCTGAAAGATGAGCGTTTTGGTTATTAACATAATAGTAAATTTGTAGATGAAAACATTACGTGTTATTGGACAAACTCGTTATGAAGATAGAGGTTATTCTAATGAAGAATCAATTGCTTATCTTCAGCTTCAAAAGCCAGAAGAAATTAATAGTTTTCTGACTTATAATTATGGTATGGATGATGACCGTTTTCCTTTAAGTTTTATTACTGAAGGTCAAGGTAGTCGTGGTATTAAAGATGTTGCTACTGTACAATGGACTTGGAAAACTATGGGTCGTATGAAGTTTACAGACTTTGTAACTTACTTTAATACTGCTATTACTAAACCGGGTAAAAATGGTAATGAATTTGAAGTTCACTTCTCTACTCATTGGTTTATTGAACAACATGGTCTTACTGCTCCTGATGGTGTTACTCAAGTTCGTATTCAGAAAGACTTAGGTGAATCTGCTTATGGTTATGCTTATCTTTTGAAACTTACTTCTCCCAATCCTGATGCTTATGTTGATCCTCAATGGTTGGCTAAAGGTATGTATTGGGCAATGAGTGCTCCTACTGTTTCTGAATCTTATTCTAAAGGTAATAGAAGCAATACTATGGGACCTGCTGGAATGACTTCTCAACTTGAGTTTTATCGTTATTCTAAAGAAATAGCTGGTAATCTTGCTAATGTTGTTACTCAATATCAATTCCAAAATGATAATGGTGGTACTTCTAATCTTTGGATTAACGAAGAGATGCGGCAGTTCAACTTGCACATGAGAGTAATGAACGAAGAACGTTTGTGGAAGTCTGAATATAACCGTTTACCTGATGGTACTATTCCTTTGAAAGACCATGATAATGGTAAACCTATTCCTCGTACTGCTGGTATGTTAGAAATTTGTCGTGAATCTAACTACGATACTTATGGTGAAGTTCTGACTCTTAATAAACTTGAACGTACAATCGGTGATGTTCTTGACCGTGATACTCAAGATGGCGATAAGAATGTAGTTCTTATGGGCGGTAAAGGATTTATTCGTGACTTTGAAATGGCTATAAGAACTGATGCTAAAGAAAACGGATTTATTACTCCTCTTGGTGAAAAGATGATTCAAGATAATGGTGATGGTCTTTCTTATGGACGTTACTTTAATAAGTATAAAACTCCAGATGGATATATCATTACTGTTATTCATAATGCTTATTTCGATAAGGGTACTGATGCTGAAGCTGCTAAGCAAAATGGTATGATTCATCCTACTACTGGCTTGCCTATTACTTCTCATCAAGCTGCTTTGGTTGATATGAGTAATTATAAAGGTAATCAGAATGTTCGTATAGTACGTCAAAAAGGACAGGCTTATAAAGCTAAAGTTATTGAAGGTATGACTGATATTCCTGCTTGCTGGGGATTGCCTAATACTAATCATGCAGCTACTGAAATTGATATGGCTCGTTATGAAGTTAAGGGCTCTATTGGTTTGCAGGTAGATAATACCACTAAGATGTTCTTATTGAAATGTGTATTATAATCATTTAAAAGAAGCTATTTAAGATATGGATTTTAACAAAGTAAATGAAGCTAATAAAGCAGGAGAAAATACTCCTGCTGCTTCTAATATAAATACAGATAAACAGGTTATACCCCCCGTAGAGGATGGAGTAGATAAACAGCCTGCTAATACAGTAGGATTTAGAGATGAAAGTCTTGATGAACCTTATACTGAAAAACGAACTATTACTATTAATTTAGTTACTAATTATTCATTATATCGTAGAGTTAATGATAAAACATTACCTAAACGAATGGATAAGATTGGTAGTTGTGTTCGTAGTTCTCGTACTCTTTCTTCTAATAAAGGTGAGATTGAATCTTATTTTCCTGCTTTAATTGGTCTTGCTCCTAATAATGAAAACTTTATTTCACGGGTTAAGGCTTATCTTAATAATATTAGTGTTTCAGTTGATGAACTAGGTAAGACTTTTGATATTTCTTTCTTTTGGAATCGTAAACGAGATTATCTTCGTTTTAGAGCTGAAGAAGAAGCTATTGAAACTGCTTATATGAATAGTGACCGTAAAGGAGTTAAAGAACTTAGAGAAGCTCTTGAAGCTAAGATTACTAAGTTAAATCTTCTTGAAAGTGAAAAGTATAAATATGGTTATCCTATTGTTCTTGATGATTATCTAATTTATCGTCATTGTTTATTATATAAAGATGTAGCTAAAGATATTGCTCTTATTAATTCTGACCCATCTATTAGATTTTATTTTAAAGATGACCAAAGAGAAGCTGAGCGTCTTGCTAAACATCGTCAGGAAATTAATTCTGCTAAAGGCAATTATGTTAAACTTCTCACTAATAGTGATTTGTTTGATGCTGTATTTATTCAATACTGTGTTGCCAATAATATTAATATTCCTAACGGTATGGCTATGGATGTTGTTGATAAACAATCACATCTTGATAAATTTAGTACAAATGAACCTGCTAAGTTTAATAAACTTTGTAATGATAAAGATATTACTATTAAATCTTTAATTGAGGTTCTTATTTCTCGTGGAGAATTTATCAGAGCAATTCATAATCAGAATATTACTACTCCTGATGGTGAGTTCATTGGTGCTAATGTTAAAGAAGCTGTTACATGGTTTAAAAATCCTACTAATAGTGCTCTTGTTAGTGCTTATAAAAATAAACTTAAAAACATTTGATTATGAACATTGGGGAGATGCACGTGACGTTCAGAGAACTGGCACAACAGATGGGTATGCAGACCGTTCGTGCTATTCTCATGGAAGATATAGATATTTGTCTTAATGCTGCTATAATTGAAAAAGCTAGAAATGTAATAGTAGAAAACGTCGGACCTGTTCCTTATAATGATAAGGTTGCTCGACAAAATGCTTCTATTAGTCCTGTTAATGCTCTTAGAACTTTATACACAGCGGGTACTGTTAACGGCGGAGATATTACAGGTGGTGGAACAGAAGTTGACCCTTATAAAATTAACATTGATAGCGACGGAATAATGCTATATACAGGCTTTCAAGTTAGTTATAATGGCAAGACAATTTATGATTGCAGAATTATTGAAGCTGAAGATTTAGGTCAAACGCTAAGAGATTTCTGTAATCGTGCTGCGAAAGATGCTCCGATAGTTACTATATTTGGAGATGAATCTGGTATCAATGTTGATATATATACTGGACGTAATAATACAGTTAAACCTCAATTAGTTAAATATCTTTATATCAAAGAACCTGCTAAAGTTAAGTTTGATGAAGATAGAGAAGAAGATTGGGTTAATTGTGATTTACCTCCTTATTTACACATGGAAATAGTTATGCGTGCAGTACAGATTTATCTTGCTAGTATTGGTGCTACTTCTAATGGAGCTGATAAACAAAGTTAAACTCTAAATTAAATTAAAAATGAGACAGTTTTTGTTAGCGGGCAATGTCGCTTATGGAGCGAGCTTACCTCTTGCTGTTGGAGCGGTTGCTTTTACTTATCTTGCTAATGGCGAGGAAACTATTGACGCTGACGGTACTAAGATTACCGATAAGTTTTACATTAATCTTGGTCGTGAAGCAAATGGTCCAGTAGTTCTTCCAGCTTATAAGAAACATCTTACTTTTGTTAAAGGTGTTTATCAAGCTGCTACTACTTTTTCTGCTAATCTTACTATCGGAGATGTAAATGCTTATTCTGATTATTCTATTATGATTGTGAAAAAAGGATTAAAGTTCAATGAACGTAATCGTTGGACTGCTACCATTCATACTGGTCTTAATCCTACTGCTAATGATGTAGCAAAGAAATTAGCTAACCAAATTAATAATAATACTGTTGGACATGGTATTAAAGCATCTGTTTCTGATGCTAAAATCACTCTAACTGCTGAGTCTAAAGGTATTGATTATGAAATTCTTGGAGCTGATGAATTAATGGATATAGCTGTTACAGTTACAACTCACGGTTTACCTGCTTATGGTGACGCTGCTTATATTACTGATTTAGCTAATAAGGCTGCTGCTGATGCAGGTATTGAATATACTTATCGTGATACTTATACTGAACTGTATCCTGCATATCCTATTAATCCTTTGAAGCAACCTGATAGTGCAGATGCTGGATATACTATCTTTACGCTTCGTTTTGCTGTTCCACGTGAAATGAAAACTAGAGATGAAGTTGTTCATCAGATTGTACAAATAGCGTTCCCTACTGGAGCTACTGCTATTGCAACTGTTGAAACTATCCTTAAAGCTATTGCTACTGAAGAAAAAGCATAACCTATTACCCGACTCGATTAGGTAAATATTAGGTAATATTAATCGAATAGGGGCTATTGGTATTAGCATTAGTGTTGATACTGATAGTCCCTATTCTTGTATCTATAAAAATGGAATTAATTCAAAATGCGTTTGAACAAGGTCTTATTCCGGGTATTGTTATTGTTATTTATCTTATAATTAATAAGATAATTGATAATAATAAAAGAAATCCTTTAGATGATATTGCTAAACTTCTTAATATAGTTACTAAAGATATTATTGAAAAAGATAGAGAAAAATCTAAATCTGTTGTTTCTATTGCTATAAATAATGCGGCATCAGAATGTACAAAATTTGTTGCTTCAACTATTATTACTAATAATGTCGATAGTAATCGTGACCAAATAGAATATAATGCTAGACACTTAGTTAATAGTGTTTATTACGATACTTATTCTAAACTTAATATGTATCGTGGAGATGAAGATTATCTTAGTCATTATATGAAAGAAGAATGGAAAGAAGATATTTATAGTGATATTATAAATATTATCTATAATAAAAATCTTAATTTTAATCAACGTATTCTTGCATTTAATAAACGTATTGATATTAGAGTTAATGATTATACTACTTATATTATTAATAAAGCATTTAAATAAGATAGTATTATGATAAGAGGTTATATTAATAATCCAAAACAGCTATCTAAAGAGATGCAATTACGCATTGCAAGTATGGCTGAAAAACAGGTGAGAATAGCAGAATTAGGCTTCCCATTGAACGAAAAAAATTGGTGCAAACTAACACAAGGGCAAATTTTAATTCAAGCACTAGAAGCCTTAGAATTGCTTTCTGATGAGCAACAAAAATCAATTATTAATTCATACAATAACTTAATGTTAGAATGAGTGAACAAATAGATGATAGTTATGTTAATGGTGTCTATGTAAAAGCTGATGGAACTGAACAAGTTGAGATTAATCCTCAATATGTTTATATGACTGTTCCTAGCAAATATGTTTGTGTTTATCATAAACTATTAGTTCTTATGGCACAATATGGACTTGATATGCTTAATGATTGTTCTGCTACTTGTAAAGGTAATAATAGAAATATTGTTACTTGTTGGAATATGTTTCAATCTGCTATGGCGGCATATCAACTTGGTCAAGATAAACTTGCTGAAACTCTTCTTAAATATATTAAAGGTCAACTTAATATTATTTATGAAGGTAGTGAACAAGTTCAGTATAGTGGTTCTATTACACTTCCTGTTGATGAAGAGGGTAAAATTCATGCAATAGTTAGTTGTGGAGATGCTCCTAAATTTTATGTTGACCCTGAAACTGGTAAACTTTGGGAACAAAGAGAAGAAGGTAAAGAATATAATGAAACTTATAGTCTTAGTAATGCTGATTATGATAATGAATAATGTGAATGTATTCCATCCTCTACGGGGAGTCTACACTAAGAATTTAGTAAACTTAAAGAATATATGGAAACAATAGAAAAAGAACTTGGTAAAGTTAGTCTTACTTGTAATGGTCAATGGAGTCCTGATAGACCTTACGATAGACTATGTATAGTTCATGATGGTTTCTATGCTAGCTATATTTCTCGTAAAGCTACTCCTGCTGGTATTCCATTACCTAATGAAGAATATTGGCAACCTATTGCTAAACTTCGAGAAGATTTAGTTATTGATTATGAAACCTTTAAGAAAGAAATACTTGAACTTATTGCTGTTGTTCAAAGAGGGCTTAAAGCTGCTAGAATTGTAGTATCTACAATGGAAGATAGAGATGCTCTTACTTGGGAACAAATTGGAGTAGGTTGTGAAGTTTATGTTATTGAAACTAAAAAGAGTTATATACTTGATGAAATAACTCCTGTTAATAATGCTAAGAAATGGCATCTTGAGGCTGATTCTGAAATTGGTTCTAAATTTGTAGAATCTTTTAGTGGTATGTTTCCAAGAGCAATTGCAGAACGTGCTGTTGCTGATGAATTTGGTATTAATATACAAGATAATTATCTTCGTCGTAACGTAGTAGTTAATTATATGGCACAAGTACTTAAACAGTATTTTGAAGATAATGCTG
>OHWG01001349.1_pt1 | contig 12529 bp, 9 predicted proteins | sample 1579621 | NCBI WGS metagenome assembly OHWG01 (sample SAMEA3882544, study PRJEB24775) | human gut metagenome | biome: human-associated habitat; feature: intestine environment; material: feces | place: Netherlands | collected 2009/2010
CCGGGGGCGGAAAGACCCGCGGCGGTGGTGCCGGGCGGCGCAGCGGCGGTTCGGATCACTCCAACCATTCCAGCTGTGCGTGTGCCTGTGCCTGTGTTTCCAGCTGTGCATGCGCCTGCGCGTGTGCGGGCGGCGGCCGCGCCGGGTGCAGTACCAAAAACTTTTATAAAATTACCGTGAAAAAAGCCGACTGATATAACGGAGGGCAAAGCCATGAGCCTGGAAGATCAATACGATGCCTGGGTGCGAAGTGTGACCGGTACAGGCCGCCACAGCGCTACCAAACAGGATCGCGATGCCGCGCAAAACAGCCTGAACGCCATGCAGGCCCAGCTGGACGCTTTGGCCGAAAGCCAAAAACGCCAGAAATCTGCCGCGGACGCCCTGAACGCCGTGCAGCGCGCCGGCGCCGCCACCGCGGACAGTGTGCGCCGCATGAGCAGCGAGCTGACCCAAAGCCTGCGCCAGGACGGCCTGCTGGGCGGCAAAACCGCACAGCCTGCCCCCGCAGCAGAACCGGTAAAAGCCGGCCCGGAAAACTTTAATGGCCTGGCCGACCGGGTGCGCCAGCAGGTGCTGGGGCAGGATGCCTTTGTGGGGCAGGTGGTCAAGGCGTTCCGCCGCCCCTTTGTGATGGGCACCGCCGATACCGCCCATGCCCGCGGCAGCATGCTGCTGTGCGGCCCCACCGGTACCGGGCGGCACTATGCCCTGACCTGCATTGTGGACGAGATGGCAGGCCGCGGACTTTTGCACAGCGCCCTGATTGAAACGATGGATCTGGCCCTGTACCCCGGCCCCGCACAGGAAAAGCTGTTTTTGCAGGACCTGTATGCCGCCTTGCAGTCTGACGCCGAGGTTCTGGCCTTTGACCATTACGAAAGCTGTGCATCCAATTACCTGAACATGCTGGCAACGCTGGCCATTGACGGCACTCTGCCGCTGACCAGCCGCTATGTATTGCAGCGCGGCATTCTGGTGGATGTGGGCACCGCCCTGGCCCCCGGCGCGATCGGCGAATTGCAGGCTGCCGGCAAGTATTTTGTATTTTTCTCCAACCGGGACGAAACCGCCCTGGAGGCCGCCCGTCAGCGGCTGGCCCCCTACGCCGATCGTGTCACCCTGGTCCACAGCAACTTCAGCCGGGTGGCGGAGGTGCTGGATGAACTGGGGATTCCGGCGGTGGACGGCATGCTCTTTGACCTGGGGGTGTCCTCCCCGCAGCTGGACGACGCCCAGCGGGGCTTCTCCTATATGCACGACGCCCCCCTGGACATGCGCATGGACCGCACCGCCGGCCTTACCGCCCGCACCGTGGTCAACGAATGGTCCTATGAGGAGCTGCGGCGGATCCTGTATGAATACGGCGAGGAGCGCTACGCCCCCGCCATTGCCCGGCGCATTGTCGCCGCCCGGGAGGAAGCTCCCATCGAAACCACCGGCCAGCTGGTGGACCTGATCAAAAGCGCCATGCCGCCCCAGGCCCTGCGGGAAAAGCAGCACCCGGCCAAGCGGAGCTTCCAGGCCCTGCGCATCGCCGTCAACGGCGAGCTGGAGGAGCTCACCGCCATGCTGCGGGGCGCGGCCAGCCGTCTGGCCCCCGGCGGACGCCTGGCGGTGATCACCTTCCACTCGCTGGAGGACCGCATCGTCAAAAAAACCATGCAGGAGCTGGCCACCGGCTGCACCTGTCCCCCCAATTTCCCGGTCTGCGTCTGCGGCAAAAAGCCCACGGTGCGCCTGGTGAACCGCAAGCCCATCGTCTGCGGCCCCGCAGAGCTGACCTATAACCCCCGCGCCCGCAGCGCCAAGCTGCGTGTGGCGGAAAAGCTGTAAATTATCCTGTTTTCGGAAACGATTTCAACATACGAAAGGAGCTGCCCGACCATGGCGGAGAATACGAGAAGGATGAACAACGAGCCGGTTTTCGGCAGCCTTGCCTATGATCTGAATACCCTGAACTGGGGCGAGTTCGACGGCAATGCCGTCCGCCAACCCCAGGAACAGCCCCAGGAGCCTCTGCGCCGTCCGGAGCGCCGGGAGCGTCCCCGGCAGGAGCCCCGCCGCCGTCCGGCAGCCCGTCCCCGGGAGCATGCCTCTCCGGTTATGCTGGCCGGTGTGGCCGTGCTGCTGATGATGGCCGTGGTGCTGATGATGGGCTATATCCGCCTGATGCAGGCCAGCCACGACGTCACCGTCAAGCAGGCCCAGCTGCAGCAGGCCCAGGAGGACAACGTGGCCCTGGGCGTGGCATACGAAAAGGCCTTTGACCAGTCCTCCGTCAAGGCGGCGGCCCAGGCCGCGGGCATGACCAAGCCCACCACCGACCAGATTGAGTACATCGAGCTGGGCGGGGCGGACATGGCCGAGATCTGTCGTCCCGAGTCCACGGGGTCCCTGGCCCAGGCCTGGAACTGGGTAAAGAACGGCGTGGACGCAGTGGTGGAATATTTCCGCTGAGCGCCGCCATATAGTTAAGACGCGCAAGGAGTGAGAAGGAATACTTCTTGCTCCTTGCCTTGGTATTCCGGCGAAAGGAGCAGCCCATGTTCAGACCCAGAAAGAGAAAACCCAGCGAAAAAAAGCAGCGTTCACCGGAATTTTATGCCCGGCAGGCCACCCGCACCGTCCGCAGCCGCACCTTCTGGCTGATGCTGGTCATGGGCATCCTGCTGTTCGTGATCCTGTTTTTCCAGCTGTACCACCTCCAGATCACCCGGCACCAGGAGATGCAGACCCGGGCCCTGGACCAGCAGACCCGCCAGACGGTGGTCTCCGCCTTCCGGGGCACCATCTACGACCGCAACGGCAGCCAGCTGGCGGTGTCCGTGTCCACGGAGACGGTGTTCCTGTCCCCCAAGGACCTGAAGGAGCAGCTGGACGCCGAGGAGGAGCGCCTGGCGGAGATCCGTCAGAAGAATGCCTCCCTGGCGGAGGGGGAAACGCCCCTGTCCGAGGAATCCCAGGTCCACTGGACCTATGATTCCCTGGCTGCCAGTCTCTCCGGGATTCTGGGCGTGTCCCAGGACACCATCCGCTCCTGCATGGACCGCACGGACTCCCAGTATGAGGTCCTGGCCAAGAAGGTGGACGAGGACGTGGCGGACCAGATCCGCCAGCTCATCAACGACACCGATGTCCACGGCGTTTACATGGTGGCTGACGCCAAGCGGGTGTACCCCTACGGCTCCCTGGCCTCCCATGTCCTGGGCTTTGTGGGCACCGACAACACCGGCCTGTATGGTCTGGAATCCCGCTACGACAAGTACCTTCAGGGCCAGACCGGCCTGGTGGTCACCGCCAAGGACGAGCGGGGCAATCCCCTGCCCTATGAGTATGAGCAGTATTTCGCCGCCGAAAACGGCCAGGACCTGGTCCTGACCCTGGACGCCAACGTCCAGTATTATCTGGAGAAATATGTGGGCGAGATGGCTGACAAATACGGCGCGGAGCACGGCGCCACCGGCATCGTCATGGACGTGAAGACCGGCGGCATCCTGGGCATGGTGTCCTATCCCACCTACGATGTCAACGACGCCTTCACCGTTCAGAACGACCTGTTCAAGAAGAACCTCACCGACACCTCCGACCAGCTGCTCAAGCAGTGGCGCAACAAGGCCCTGAACGATACCTACGAGCCCGGCTCCACCTTCAAGATCCTCACCATGTCCGCCGCCATGGAGGAGGGGCTCATCAATATGAACACCACCTACACCTGCACCGGCGGCATCCACGTGTCCGATGCCACCATCCACTGCACCGGCACCCACGGCACCCAGACTCTGAAGGAGGCGGCGGCCCACTCCTGCAACCCCGCCTTCATCACCTTCGGCCTGCAATTGGGCAACGAGAAGTTCTATGAATACATGAACGACTTCGGCCTGATGCACGGCACCGGCGTGGACCTGGACGGCGAGGCCACCGGCGTTTTCGCCAGCCCCGAGAACTTCACCCAGCTGGACCTGGCCTGCTACGCCTTCGGCCAGAACTTCAACGTCACGCCTCTGGCCCTGATCGCGGCCCAGGCCGCCTGCGTCAACGGCGGCTATCTGCACACCCCCTATCTGGTGGAGCAGATCGTGGACAGCGACGGCAACATCACCTATCAGCACGACAACACCCCCGTGCGCCAGGTAGTCAGCGAGGAAACCAGCGCCCACGTCCGGGAATGCCTGGAATACGTGGTGTCCGACGGCACCGGCCGCAACGGCCAGGTGAAGGGCTACCGCGTGGGCGGCAAAACCGGCACCGCCGACAAGGGCCAGACCGGCGACCTGGTGGTCTCCTTTGTCAGCTTCGCCCCGGCGGACGATCCCCAGGTCATCATCCTGGTGACCATGGACACCCCCAGCCGCAGCGCCGGTACCTCCGTGTCCGGCGGCAGCATGGTGGCCCCCGTCAACAGCAAGATCATGGCGGATATCCTGCCCTATCTGGGCATTGAGCCCACCTACAGCGCCGAGGAGCTGCTGGGCGCGGATACCACCGTTCCCTATGTCATCGGCAGCTCCGTGGCCGACGCCAAGAGCCGCATGGAATCCCGGGGCTTCACCTGCAAGGTGGTGGGCGCCGGCGACACCATCACGGACCAGACCCCCGCCGGAGGCGCGGTGATCCCCGGCAAGTCCACCGTCATCCTCTACGCCGGGGCCGAAAAGCCCAACACCATGTACACCGTTCCCCAGCTGGTGGGCAAGACGGCGGCGGAGGCCAACGTGGCCGCCACCAACGCCGGGCTCCTGGTGCGGTTCAGCGGCGCCATGCAGACCACCTCCGGCAACATCCGGGTCCTCAGCCAGAGCCTGGAGGCCGGGCAGCAGGTGCCTGCCGGCACGGTGATCACCGTGCAGCTGGGCGACGCCAACATGACAGACTGACGCGGAAAGGAGCGCCCTTTTGTGAATCTGTGGGACCTGCTGACCGGCGTACCCATCCGGTACGCCTCGGCGGACCTGCCCCGGGATATCACCGGCGCAGGCTATGATTCACACACGATACGGCCCGGCCAGGTGTTCGTGGCCATCCACGGAGCCAACGCCGACGGCCACGATTACACGGCCCAGGCCCGGCAGCGGGGCGCGCACGCCGCCCAGGGAAATTTCTTCCGCCACCCGGACCGGGAGCTGTCCCTGATCGGCGTCACCGGCACCAACGGCAAAACCTCCGTGGCCTGGCTGACGGCGGGGCTTCTTCAGGCCCTGGGCATCCCTACGGGCCTGATGGGCACCAACGGCTGCCGCATAGGCGACGCGGTCCTGCCCAGCCGCCGCACCACCCCGGAGTCCTGGGAGGTGCAGGGTCTGCTGCGGCAGATGGCCGATTCCGGCTGCACCCACGCCGTGATGGAGGTCTCCTCCCACGCATTGGCACTTGACCGGGTCCACGGCTTGGCGTATACTATAGCCGCTTTCACCAATCTCAGCCGGGACCACCTGGACTTTCACGGCGCCATGGAGGACTACGCCGCCGCCAAGGCGGCCCTGTTCCGCCAGTGCCGCGCCGCCGCGGTAAACCGCGACGATCCCTGGACGGAGCGCATTCTCCGGGACTGCGCCTGTCCCGTATATGACTACGGGCTTCACGGAGGCCGCCTGCTGGCAGAGGACATGGACCTCTCCCCTACCGGCGTCCGGTTCACCGCCCGGGAGGGCGAAGTCTCCTGTCCCGTGTCCGTGTCCATCCCCGGACTTTTCACCGTGTACAACGCCCTGGCAGCGCTGTCCATGGCCCGCCTGTCCGGCATTTCCCTGCCGGACGCCGCCGGTGCTCTGGCCAAGGTGCCCGCCGTTCCCGGCCGCATGGAGCCGGTATCGGCCCCGGGGCTGGGCTGCCGCATCTTCATCGACTTTGCCCACACGCCGGAGGCCCTGGCCAAGGCCCTGGAGGCCCTCCGGCCTATGACCCCGGGCCGCATCATCGCGGTGTTCGGCTGCGGCGGCTGCCGGGATAAGGGCAAGCGCCCCCTGATGGGGGCCGTCGCCGGGCAATACGCCGACCTGACGGTGCTCACCTCCGACAATCCCCGCACCGAGGACCCTCTGGCCATCATCCGGGACATTCTCCCGGGCCTCAGCGGCCCCCATCTGGTGATCCCGGACCGCCGGGAGGCCATTTTCCGGGCTCTGGACCTGGCCCGCCCCGGCGACACGGTGATCCTCTGCGGCAAGGGCCACGAGATCACCCAGGAGACAGGCGGCCACCGGCTGCCTATGGATGAAAGACAGATCATTGCAGAATATATAAACGGAAGCTGACCCGCGTCCCCTGCGGGACGGGAAGGAGAGAACATGATGGAAATCATTCTGGCAGGCGTTGTGAGCCTGGTCATCACCCTGGCAGCAGGCAAGCTGCTGATCCCCGCACTGATCCGGCTGAAGGCCGGGCAGAGCATCAAAGAGGTGGGCCCCACCTGGCACAAGGGCAAGCAGGGCACCCCCACCATGGGCGGCCTGATGTTCATCATCGGCATCGGCATTGCCATCCTGATCCTGGGCTGGAAGGGCATGCTGGAGGGGAACTTCACCCACCTGTATGTCTATGTGTTCGCCCTGGTGTTCGGCGTCATCGGCTATATCGACGACTATCAGAAGGTGAAGCACCACCAGAACACCGGCCTCACCGCTCCCCAGAAGTTCCTGCTGCAGCTGGCGGCTGCCGTGGCCTTCCTGTGCCTGATGCGCTACGAGGGCATGCTGAGCCCCAACCTGTATATCCCCTTCTTCAACACCCATCTGGTGCTGCCGTGGGTGGTGTATATGATCTTCGCCGCCTTCGTCATCATCGGCACCGTCAACGCCGTGAACATCACCGACGGCGTGGACGGCCTGTCCTCCAGCGTCACGGTACCCGTGGCTGTGTTTTTCGCGGTGCTGGGCGGCCTGTGGCAGGGCTTCGGCCAGCTGGGCGTGTTCGCCGGGGCTCTGGTGGGCGGTCTGCTGGGCTTCCTGTTCTATAACCACTATCCTGCCAAGGTGTTCATGGGCGACACCGGCTCCCTGTTCCTGGGCGGCGCGGTGGCAGCCCTGGCCTTTGCCTATGACATGCCCCTGATCCTGCTGCTGGTGGGCTTCGTCTATCTGTGCGAGACCCTGTCCGATATCATCCAGGTGACCTATTTCAAGCTGACCCACGGCAAGCGTATCTTCAAAATGGCCCCCCTCCACCACCACTTCGAAATGTGCGGCTGGAAGGAGACCAAGGTGGTGGCGGTGTTCGCCGCCGTCAGCACCATTTTCTGCGTCCTGGCCTATCTGGGCGTCATGGACCGCTTCGGCGCATAACCTGAAACCTGCCGGAAAGGAGGGAACCGTATGGCCCGCACCAAGAGTAAAAAACGCCTGGTAGGCACCTGGAGCACCCAGCAGCGCCGGGAGGCCATGGAGCAATCCAGGGAAGCGGCCCGGGGCCCTGTGGACCTGCCGTTTCTGCTGCTGACCCTGCTGCTGACGGCTATGGGCATGGTCATGGTGCTGTCCGCCAGCTTCCCCTCCGCCTACTATGAAAACAACGGCAACGGCGCGTACTACTTCGTCCGCCAGGGCATTTTCGCCGTGCTGGGCCTGGCCGCCATGTTCGGCCTCAGCAAAATGAACTATCAGCGCCTGCGGGGCGTGGGCCGTCTGCTGCTGTGGGGCTCCATCCTGCTGCTGGTGCTGGTCATCGTCCCCGGCAACCCCATCGCCATCACGGAAAACAACGCCACTCGCTGGCTGGGCATCCGGGGCACCTTCCTGCGGTTCCAGCCCTCGGAGCTGGCCAAAATGGCCGTGGTCATCTATTTCTCCGCCACCATTTCCAAAAAACGCGAAAAAATGCAGACCTGGAGCCAGGGCATCTGGCCCTATGTGCTGATTCTGGGCGTTATCGCCCTTCTGATGATGCGGGAGCCCCACCTGTCCGGCACCATCCTCATCGTCTGCACGGGCATCGTGCTGATGATCGTGGGCGGCATCAAGGGCTGGCTGATCCCCCTGGGCATCGGCGGCGTGGGCCTGGTGGGCACCCTGTATGTGATCCTGGTGCAAAAGGGTATCCTGCACTACGGGGAAAACCGCATCAACACCTGGCGGGACCCCTTCAACGCCGAGTGGTATCGGGGCGACGGCTGGCAGATCGCCCAGTGCCTCATTGCCATCGGCTCCGGCGGCCTGCTGGGCGTGGGCCTGGGCAAGGGCCGCCAGAAGTTCCTGTACCTGCCCGAGGAGCACAACGACTGTATCTTCGCCGTGATCTGCGAGGAGCTGGGCCTGGTGGGAGCCTGCGTCATCATGCTGGTGTTCGCCCTGCTGATCCTCCGGGGCTTCTGGATTGCCCTCCACGCCCGGGACCGGTTCGGCGCCCTGCTGGTGGTGGGCTTCATGACCCTCACCGGGCTCCAGACCTTTCTGAACATCGCCGTGGTCACGGGCCTGGTGCCCGCCACCGGCATTTCCCTGCCCTTCTTCAGCTACGGCGGCACGGCTCTGCTGTGCCAGCTGGCGGAAATGGGCATTGTACTCAGCGTCTCGCGGCAGATGCCTGCCCCGGAAAACGGATAGGAGGCCCTCTCATGAAAGTGATTTTTACCTGCGGCGGCACGGCGGGCCATGTGAACCCCGCCCTGGCCCTGGCAGGCTATATGCAGAAGCAGGATCCCCAGGTGCAGGTGCTGTTTGTGGGCACCCCCGACGGCATGGAGCGGGACCTGGTGGAAAAGGCCGGCTACGCCTTCCGGGGCATCCCCATGGGAGGCTTCCAGCGCTCCCTGGGCCACGGCGGCCTGGCCCACAACCTGCGCTCCCTGTCCATGCTGACCAAATCCCACAGCCGGGCCCGGGCCATCCTCCGGGACTTCCGCCCCGATCTGGTGGTGGGCACCGGCGGCTATGCCAGCTATCCGGTGGTCAAGTGCGCCGCCGGTATGGGCATCCCCACGGCAGTCCACGAGTCCAACATGGTCCCCGGTCTCACCACCAAAATGCTGGAGGGCAGCGCCGACCGCATCATGGTGGGCTTCGAGGAATGCCGCCGGCACTATCGCCATCCCGACAAGATCGTCGTCACCGGCACCCCGGTGCGGGGCGACTTCTTTGACCTGACCCGTTCCCAGGCCCGGGAAAAGCTGGGCCTCACCGACGGCCGTCCCCTGATCGTGTCCTTCTGGGGCAGCCTGGGGGCCAGCCATATGAACGCCCACATGGAGGATTTCTTCCGCCTGGAGGCGGCGGAGGGTATGCCCTTCCACCACATCCACGGCGTGGGCAAAAGCGGCTATCCCGCCATGACCGCCCGCCTGCGGGCAGACGGCCTGGACCATGTCCCTGGTCTGGATGTGCGGGAGTACATCTATGACATGGCCACGGTCATGCGGGCGGCGGACCTGGTGATCTGCCGGGCCGGTGCCTCCACCATCAGCGAGATCACGGCTCTGGCCACTCCGGCCATCCTGGTCCCCTCCCCTTATGTCACCAACAACCACCAGGAGAAGAACGCCCGCATTCTGGAGCAGCACGGCGGAGCCGTGGTGCTGCTGGAGGCGGAGGCCTCCGGCGAAGCTCTGTACCGGACGGCCCGGGACATTCTCCGTGACCCCCAGCGCCAGGCGGACATGAGCCGCGGCATGGCGGAGCTGGGCATCCGGGACGCCACAAAGCGTCTCTATGACACCGTCATGAGCATCCGCAAGTAACCCCCTGCCCCACCCCCTGCATAGGATAGCGGGAAAAAGCTATGAAAGGCGGGGGCATATGAGCCTGATGATAGAAGGGGGACGCCGCCTGTCCGGCGATCTGACGGTACAGGGGGCAAAAAACAGTGTGCTGCCCATTCTGGCAGCGTGTATTCTCAGCGGGGACGTCTGTGTTCTGCAGCGCTGTCCCCATCTGGAGGACGTGGACACATCCATCGACATCCTGCGGCACCTGGGCTGCGCCGTTCGCTGGAACGGCCCGGACCTGGAGGTGGATTCCTCCACCCTGACCCGCTGGGACATTCCGGACCGGCTCATGCGCCGCATGCGCTCGTCCGTGGTGTTTCTGGGAGCCATTCTGGCCCGGTGCGGCCAGGCGGAGCTGTCGTACCCCGGCGGCTGCGCCATCGGGGCCCGGCCCATCGACCTGCATCTGTCCGCCCTGCGGACCCTGGGGGCCTGCATCCGGGAGGAGGGCGGCAGCCTGAACTGCACCGCCCCGTGCCTCACCGGGGCCGAGATCGTTCTGAGCATCCCCAGCGTGGGGGCCACGGAAAACGCCATGCTGGCCGCCGTAGGAGCCTCCGGCGTCACCACCATCTCCAACGCCGCCCGAGAGCCGGAGATCGTGGACCTGCAGACCTTCCTGCAAAAGCTGGGGGCCAGCGTTCACGGCGCAGGCACCTCCACCGTGGTAGTGGAGGGTGCGGAGCAGCCCCTTCACAGCTGCTGCCACCGGATTTTAGGGGACCGCATCGCGGCGGCTACATACCTGGCGGCAGCCGCCGCCACCGGCGGAGACGTGTTCCTCCGGGACATCGACTACCGCCACCTGTCCACCGTCACCGGTGTCCTGCGTCAGGCCGGGTGTACCCTGTCCTGTCAGGAGGACGGCATCCGCCTGGTGTCCGACGGATGCCTGCGGGCCGTCAGCCCCATTCGCACCGCCCCCTATCCGGGCTTCCCCACCGACGCCCAGGCGGTGGTCATGTCCGCCCTGCTGCGCAGCAGCGGAACCACCGTATTCGTGGAAAACATTTTCGAGAGCCGCTATCACCATGTGCCGGAGCTGGTGCGCATGGGGGCCGACATCCGGCTGGAGGGCCGGGTGGCGGTGGTCTGCGGCGTCGACCGGCTCCAGGCCGCCCGGGTCCGGGCCATGGACCTTCGGGGCGGAGCCGCTCTTGTAATCGCCGGGCTTCAGGCCCACGGCGTCACCACGGTGGAGCACCTCCACCACATCCGCCGGGGCTACAGCGACCTGCCCGGGGACCTGGCCCTTCTGGGGGCCCACATACACACAGAGAACACAGAGGGAGGCGCTTCCGATGACCCAACCCCGCAGACACAGACGCAGCCGCCGGAAACGGCAGGGCAACTTTGCGTTTCTTTATAGATTGCTCACCTTCGTGATGATATGCGGCGCCATTGTGGCGGCCCTGTCCCTGTTTTTCAAGGCGGACCAGATTTTCGTCACCGGCACCTCCCGCTATTCCCAGCAGCAGGTGCTCCAGGCCAGCGGCATCCGCCAGGGCGGGAACCTGTTCCTGCTGAACAAGCACCAGGCCGCCGCCGCCATCACCGACCAGCTGCCCTATGTGGAGTCCGTCCGCATCCGCCGCCAGCTGCCCAACGCCCTGCGCATCGAGATCACCGAGTGCACCCATCCCCTGGCCCTGGAGCAGGATGGGGCCCTGTGGCTGCTCAACGGCAACGGTAAGCTCATTGACAAGCTCCAGCCCGGCCAGGGGGAGTCCTGCCCCCTGGTCACGGGCCTGACCTTAACCTCCCCCCAGCTGGGCCAGCTGGCCGTCCCGGAAAACCAGGACAAGTGGGACCTGCTGCAGCAGCTTTGGCGGCTGCTGCGCGGCAAGGACATGGCCGGGGATGTCCAGTCCATCGACCTGACGGACACCGGCCGCATCACCCTGCGCTATCTGGACCGGTTTGATGTGGTCCTGAAATCCGACGACGATCTGGACTATCGCCTGAACTATCTGGCGGCGGTGATCCAGCGGCTGGACGGCAGCGATCAGGGCACCATTCAGTGGGACAAGGACGGCAAGGCCCGGTTCATTCCCGGCTAAACCGCAACTTTTCCCGGGAAATCATCCCCCGCCCCTTGACGGTTCACCAAAACCGTTATACAATAGAAAAAGCGCGTTATATTGCATACAGCTATCTTTCGATATATACTGGCAGGAGGAACCATCATGGCATTTGAAATGGAAACCGGCCCCGAGAATGTGGTCAATATCAAGGTCGTCGGCGTCGGCGGCGGCGGCAACAACGTGGTCAACCGCATGGTACGCTCCGGCACCAAGGGCGTGGACTTTGTGGCCGTCAACACGGACAAGCAGGTGCTGAACGCCTCCAGCGCCACCTATAAAATCCAGATCGGCGAGAAGCTGACCCACGGCAAGGGGGCCGGCTCCAATCCCGAGGTGGGCCAGAAGGCCGCCGAGGAAAGCCGCAACCAGCTGACCAAGTCCCTGGAGGGCACCGACATGGTGTTCATCACCGCCGGTATGGGCGGCGGCACCGGCACCGGCGCTGCCCCCGTGGTGGCGGAGATCGCCCGCGAGCTGGGCGTTCTCACCGTGGGCGTGGTCACCAAGCCCTTCTCCTTCGAGGGCCGCCGCCGGATGATGCAGGCGGAAAAGGGCATCGAGGAGCTGCGCAAGCGGGTGGACTCCCTGGTCATCATCCCCAACGAGCGTCTGAAATACGCCACCGACCAGAAGATCACCTTCGCCAATGCCTTCGAAATCGCCGATGATGTGCTGCGCCAAGCGGTGCAGTCCATCTCCGACCTGATCCGCGATACCGGCTTCATCAACCTGGACTTTGCCGACGTCACCA
>OHWG01001361.1_pt1 | contig 12441 bp, 9 predicted proteins | sample 1579621 | NCBI WGS metagenome assembly OHWG01 (sample SAMEA3882544, study PRJEB24775) | human gut metagenome | biome: human-associated habitat; feature: intestine environment; material: feces | place: Netherlands | collected 2009/2010
GCTGTTGGGCGGAGAGTCCGGCATGATAAGCTTCAGCCTGTATGCCATGCGACTGGAGTGCTTCTGCCACCATCTCCGTGTTCTTGCGCGAGAGGCAGTAGATGATGCCTGCCTCGTCTGGGCGACGGGCGATGAAATGGTAAATGAATTTCAGTTTCTCCTTCTTCGTGCTTTCCTGACGCACGGTGAGACTGAGGTTCGGACGGTCGAAGCTGCTCACGAAGGTCTGGCCCTTCAGGTGTAGCTGGTTGATGATATCCTCTCGGGTAATCTTATCGGCGGTAGCCGTGAGCGCCATCACCGGCACGCCATTGAATTTCTCGTGCAGGAGTCCGAGCTGGGAATACTCCGGACGGAAATCGTGGCCCCACTGACTGATACAGTGGGCTTCATCTACGGCGAAGAGCGAAATCTTGATGTTGCTGAACAGATAAGGTATCTCGCTGAGGAGTTTTTCTGGAGAAACATAGAGCAGTTTCAGTTCGCCCGCCTCGCATCTCCTGCGGATGATGAGGTCATCGGTTACATCGTTGCCGCTGTTGAGTGCTTCGGCAGGAATACCATTCGCTTTGAGCGCTTCCACCTGGTCGTGCATCAGACTGATGAGTGGTGAAATGACCACTGCCGTTCCCTCCATCGCCAGCGCCGGAACCTGATAGCACAGACTCTTTCCTCCGCCCGTCGGCATCAGCACCAGACAGTCGTTACCTTGCATCACTTCCCGGATGATGGCTTCCTGGTTAGGTCGGAAGGAATCATATCCGAAATAAGATTTCAATATCTCGTTGATTTGCATATTTCTTAACTATTTTTCTTCTTTTTCGTTGGATATTCCTGCAAAGATACGCAAAAAACGGGAGATTTATTACATTTCTCTCTATAAAATAAGAAAAGTTGGCAGAAAAGTTTGAAAATTCAAATAAAAGTCGTACTTTTGCGCTAGAAATAAAGGTTTAGAACATGGCAAATTGTAATGTAAACACCCACGAGCGCTTTGCCGACATCCAGATGCTGCGTTACGAGCTGAAGGGATTCGATGCATTGTCGCTCAATCAGAAATTGTATATTTACTGCCTGGCAAAGGCTACCCTGATGGGACGTGACATCACGTTCGACCAGCAGGGAAAGTACAACCTGCGCATTCGCAAAACCCTGGAGGCAATCTATCGCCATTACAAGGGTATAAGCGGAGAGGCTATCGAAAACACAGAGACAGCAAGCGATTCTACTACTCAAATCGAAACTCCTTCTGTATGCGATTCCGAAGAATTCGAGGCTTTCGAAGTATATCTGAAGCGCGTATGGTTTGCCAGCGGCATCCATCACCATTATGGCTGCGAGAAATTCAAGCCGGGATTCTCTGAGGAATTCTTCTATCAGTTGATGGATGAAATCTCTGAGGAGGAGTTGCCTCTCAAGAGAGGAGAGAGCAAGGAAGATCTCCTGGCTCAGCTCGTGCCTGTCATCTTCGACCCGGAGGTGATGCCGAAGCGAGTGAACCAGACCGATGGCGAAGACCTGGTAAAGACCTCTGCCTGCAATTTCTATGAGAATGTGACCCAGGCGGAAGTGGAGAGATTCTATGCCCGACTGAAGGATGTGTCTAACCCGACACCGCCATCTTACGGACTCAACTCCAAGCTCACCAAGCTCACCAACGAGATGATTGAGCTGGTGTGGAAGGAGGATGGACTCTATAGCGAGCCTATCAAGGAAATCGTTTCCTGGTTGCTCAAGGCGCAGAAATTCGCTGAAAATGAAGGACAGAAGCATGTCATCGACCTGCTCGTGAAGTTCTATCGCACTGGTAATCTCGAGGATTTCGACCGATACAGTATCGCCTGGGTAGAGCAGCACGAAGGTATGGTGGATTTCATCAACGGATTCATCGAGGTATATGGAGACCCACTCGGTCTGAAAGGTACCTGGGAGGGTATCGTGGAATACAAGGACCTGGAGGCTACCCAGCGAACCCAGACCATCAGTCAGAATGCTCAGTGGTTTGAGGATCATTCGCCTGTGGATCCCCGTTTCCGCAAACCGGAGGTGAAGGGCGTTACCGCCAATGTAATCTGTGCGGCGATGCTCGGCGGAGAGGAATATCCTGCTTCGGCTATCGGCATCAACCTGCCTAATGCCAACTGGATCCGCCAGGAGCACGGTTCGAAGAGTGTTACCATCGGCAACCTGACTGATGCCTACAACAAGGCGGCTCAGGGCAACGGATTCAGAGATGAGTTTGTCATCGATGAGGAGACTGTGGCGCTGATGAACCAGTATGCTGATATCACCGACGACCTGCATACCGACCTTCACGAGTGTCTGGGACATGGCAGCGGTCAGCTTCTTCCTGGCACCGATCCTGATGCCCTGAAGGCGTATGGCAACACGATAGAGGAGGCGCGAGCCGATCTCTTCGGTCTGTACTATGTAGCTGACCATAAGCTGGTTGAGCTGGGACTGACTCCGAATGATGAAGCTTTCAAGGCGCAGTATTACAGTTATCTGATGAACGGTTTGCTCACCCAGACCATCCGAATCAAGGAGGGGGATAAGATTGAGGAGGCGCACATGAGAAACCGTGCCCTCATTGCCTGGTGGACCCTGGAGCATGCCGAGGGAGCTGTGGAACTGGTTACGGAAGAAGTAAGCTATGCTTCTGCCGAGGATGCCCTGAAGGATGCTGAGGGAAATATCGTAACTACCCGAACCTATGTGAAGGTGAATGATTACGAGAAGCTCCGTCATCTCTTCGGAGAACTCCTTGCCGAGATTCAGCGAATCAAGAGCGAGGGGGATTATGAGGCGGCACGCCAGTTGGTAGAGAAGTATGCCGTGAATATTGATCCAGACTTGCATCGCGAGATACTGGCAAGATACAAGAAGTTGAATCTGGCTCCATACAAGGGTTTCATCAATCCTAAGATGACGCTCGCCTATGATGAGGAAGGCAATCCTATCGGCGTGAATATCGATTACGAGGAGAGCTATACCGACCAGATGCTCCGCTATTCTGAGGAGTATGGAACGTTATAATAATAAATATGACAGATAACAAGAACGAGGATTTTCCGATAGTAGATGAAATGGGCAATATCCTGGGTGCCATCACCCGAGGACATGCCCATGACGGATGCAAGATTCTGCATCCTGTGGTTCATCTGCATGTATTTAATAGTAAGGGGGAACTGTATCTCCAGCATCGTCCGGCGTGGAAGGATATCCAGCCTGATAAATGGGATACTGCCTGTGGTGGACACGTGGATTTAGGCGAGAGCGTGAACCAGGCGCTTCATCGAGAAGTGAGAGAAGAACTGGGTATCACGGATTTCGAACCAGAGTCTTTAGGACATTATGTCTTTGAGAGTCAGAGAGAAAAGGAGTTGGTGTATGTTCACCGTTGTGTATATGATGGTGAGGTAAAGCCGAGTCAGGAAGAGTTGTCTGGTGGCAGATTCTGGAGTAAGGAGGAAATCAATGAAAACATCGGCAAGGGTGTTTTCACTCCGAATTTCGAAAATGAATACCAGAAGTTTTTTGCCCACTAAGAAAATGTCCCACAGATTTTTCTCGAATAAAAGTCCCACAGATTTCACAGATTTACACAGAGCATTTCTGATGTTCGAGAAAAAAATCTGTGTAAATCTGTGAAATCTGTGGGACTTTAAAAACTACCCCTCTGTGGGAGATTAAGAATAAGTAAGATTATATCTCGAAGATACCCTTGAGCGCCCCTCTGGCGATATTTTCGAAATCCTCTCCGAAATCGCAGAAACGCATCACGGCATTGGCGGCAGCATGCTTCACTCCCATGTTGTCACCCTGCAATGCCACGGCTGCCTGATCCAGGAATTCATTGATTCCACGATCGTTAGGCTCCTTGCCATTCGCAAAGAGACGGGCAAGAAGCTGGAAACCAGCTATTTCATACAGCGGTTTGTCGCTTGCAATCCATTGATACGCAATCACCGGCGCATATTCCACATATTGCAGCAGATTGAAGGCAAGCATCTCTGCCATTTCCTGACTCTGTACCTGTTCCATCCAGATATCCGTGATTTCAGCCAGCATCTTGTCGGCAGGCATAATCAGGGTAGCAAGAATCTTACACTCTCGGATATCCTCCTTCCAAAGTTCGATGGCGAGGTCGTAATCCTTGCCGTATTCCTGTGCCATCTTCTTCAATTCATAGAAGGGCACACCCCAATTCAGTTTATATCCCAAGCCCTTGTCTCGCATGGATTGCGAACCCGGACCATTCATCAACAAGCGAAAGCTTCGCTTGATAGTCATCAGTTTCTGATGTGTTTCTTCGTTCATCATTATCTAAATCTAAAGTTTTAATACCTTGCAGAACATTCCTTCGAACTGCTCCTCTATGTTCGCTGGCTTATGCTTGAAGATGCCGAAGATGGTACTGCCGCTACCACTCATGGCTGCATATACAGCACTGAGGTTATAGAGCTTCTGCTTGATTTCTGCCAACTCTGGATGCATCGCAAAGATAGGCGCCTCGAAATCGTTGACAAGTTCATCCTTCCAGGTCTCGATAGGTTGGCGAACGATGTCGCGGCAGCATTTCGCAGGCTTCTTAGGAGTGATGGCAGCGTAGGCATCCTTGGTACTTACGGCAATGTCATCACGCTTTACAATCACGATGTAATATCCCTTCATATTATCTCCAGGACCGCTTACCGGCATCAGTACATCGCCGATACCCTCAGCATAGCAGGCTGTATCTCCATCGGCAGGATCCGCACTGATGAAGTAGGCACAGTCGGCACCCAACTTGGCTGCATATCGCTCCATCTCAGGAATACCGATGTTCAGGCGGAAACGCTCATCGAGCAGACGAATCATGTAGGCAGCATCCGCAGAGCCGCCACCCATTCCAGCCTGAGACGGGATACGCTTGACGAGATGAGTATGAATGCGAGGAATCTTGAAGTCGGCAGCCAGCATATTATAAGCCTTCACCACCAGGTTTTTCTGCTCATCGCAATCCACGGCATTGCCTGTAATCTTCAGGTCGCAAGGCACCTCGCTAGGAAATTCATCAGCTTGATCTCCAAGGCATCAGTCAGGGGGATAGGGTAGAATACGGTTTCCAGGTTGTGGTAACCATCAGCGCGCTTGCTTACTATATTTAAGCCAAGGTTGATCTTGGCGCATGGAAATGTAATCATAATCAATAATTGTTTAAGAGTGATACACTAACTATATGCAATCTATATGCAATCTACTTGCAAAGATATAAAAAATATCCCAAACCCAGTGCTTTTCATCAAGATTATTTTCTTACTTGCATTAAAAATATTAAAAACATCCATATTCTGCAATATCTTTTGTACCTTTGCAAAGTGTATCCTCATTTCTGAAAGAGTGATTCCGCTTTGGGGAAAATATATTTTGAGTTAAGGATAAGTGTATTTGTCCTTAAGGCTAAAAATATCTATCCTTAAGGATAAATAAATAATGAGATAAAAATAAAAAAATAAATAGAAATATGAAGAAAGGTGATAAAGTAAGATTCCTGAGCGAAGTAGGCGGCGGAAAGGTGGCTGGCTTCCAGGGCAAGAATATCGTGCTGGTAGAGGATGAAGATGGTTTCGAGATTCCGATGCCGATCAACGAGGTGGTAGTGGTAGAACAGGACGACTATGCCATGGGCAAGATGATCTCTGCCAAGATGGATGCCAAGCAGAAGGCTGAAGAGCATGCCAACACCGAACTGCATCAGGACAGCAGAAGCATCAAGGCTATCCTGAACGAGCATGAGAATGATGTGGATATGAACGTAGAGGAGTATGATGCTGCCGACCGCGAGATTACCTTCGTGAAGCAGATTCAGGAGCGTACGGGCGGCAACAAGCTCAGTGCTTACCTCGCCTTCGTGCCTATCGACATCAAGGATGTAACCAACACCCGCTTCGAGTCGTATATGGTGAACGACAGCAACTACTATCTGCGCTACACCTATCTCGTAGCCGAGGGCAATGCGTGGACCCTGAAGGCTGAGGGCGAAATCGAGCCTAATACCAAGCTCTTCATAGAGGAATTCGGTCGTGAGGCTCTGAACGAGATGGAGCACATCGCCATCCAGATGATTGCCTACAAGAAAGACAAGCCATTCCTGCTGAAGCCAGCTACGGATGTTCAGTTCCGTCTCGACCCAGTAAAGTTCTACAAGCTCCATCTCTTCGAGGAGAATGATTTCTTCGAGACTCCAGCCTATCTCTTCACCATCGTGGAGAACGACGAGGTAGCCCGTCCGCTGGTCATCGATTCCAAGCGATTGAAGGAGCAGATGTACAAGGATGAGAAGGTGATTGCCAACACCAGCAAGAAGAAGAGCAAGAAGGATGATGGTACTCTCGTTATCGATCTTCATGCAGATGAAGCTCTTGAAACAACTGCTGGAATGAATTCTGCTGATATCCTTCATTATCAGATGGATATCTTCAAGAATACAATGGCGGAGAACAAGAAGAACAAGGGACAGAAAATCATCTTCATCCACGGAAAGGGAGAGGGCGTATTGCGCCAGGCACTCATCCATGAGTTGAATTATCGCTATAAGAACTGCACCTATCAGGATGCTTCCTTCCAGGAGTATGGATATGGTGCCACACAGGTAACAATTAAATAAACATTGAACATTGAACTTGGAACTTTGAACTTTATGATATGCTTAGCAAGTTATATCACTCAAAGTAATCATACAGTTCCAAGTTCAAAGTTCCAAGTTCAAAGTAATATGAAGTACGGATTTATGAAGGTGGCAAGTGCCATCCCTGCCGTCAAGGTAGGCGATGTAATCTTCAACACCCAACAGATAGAAGATCTGATAGCTCAGGCTGAAGGCAAGGGCGTAGAGATCATTACTTTCCCGGAATTGTCTATCACAGGCTATTCCTGTCAGGACCTTTTCCGCCAGCAGATGCTCCTGGAATCATCTGAGCAGGCGGTGATGATGCTGCTCGATTTCACCCGCAAGCTCGACATCATCTCCATTGTCGGCGCTCCGGTAGTGGCTGGCGATCTGCTGCTGAATTGCGGTATCGTAATCCAGCACGGACAGATCCTGGGCATCGTGCCTAAGACCTATCTCCCTAACTACAGCGAGTTCTATGAGAAGCGCTGGTTTGCCTCTGCTCAGGATTTGCGTGACAGTGAGGTCCGCTATGCCGGACACAAGGTGAAGCTGACTCCGGATGTGCAGATCTTCCGCACCTACGACGGTGTGCAGTTTGGCGTAGAGATATGCGAGGATGTATGGGCTCCGGCTCCTCCTAGCAACAGGCTGGCACTGGCTGGTGCCGACCTCATCTTCAATCTTTCTGCGAGCGATGAACTCATCGGAAAGCACAACTATCTGAAGAGTCTGCTGAGTCAGCAGAGTGCCCGTACCATGACGGGGTACATCTACAGTTCCTGCGGTTTCGGTGAGAGTACACAGGATGTGGTATATGGCGGAAATGCCCTGATTTATGAGAATGGAGCTTTACTTGCACAAAGTGAGCGTTTTTCTCTTGAACCTCAGATGGTTATCGCACAGGTTGATGTGGAGAAACTCCGTTCGGAGCGTCGCACCAATTCCACCTATGTCAACGCCCAGCGCAATATCAAATATTCGGTTCTCGGCGGACAGTTCAACATCCGTAACATCGATGCCGATCCTACCGAAAACGAGCGCGAGTTTGTATTGGAGAGAGAGGTGAATCCTCATCCTTTCATCCCAACGAGCAGCGATATGGATGCTTCCTGCGAGGAGATCTTCAATATCCAGCTGATGGGTCTTGCCAAGCGCATCGTTCATACCCATGCCAAGACGGTAGTGGTGGGTATCAGCGGCGGATTGGATTCCACCCTTGCCCTGCTCGTCTGCGTGAAGGCATTCGATAAGCTGAAGATGGACCGCCGTGGCATCGTGGGTGTAACTATGCCAGGTTTCGGAACCACCGACCGCACCTACAACAACGCCATCTCGCTGATGCAGAGTCTGGGCATCACCATCCGTGAAATCAGCATCGCCAAGGCGGTGACCCAGCATTTCGAGGATATCGGTCATGATGCCAGCGTGCATGATGTTACCTACGAGAATTCTCAGGCACGTGAGCGTACGCAGATTCTGATGGATCTTGCCAACAAGATGGGCGGTATGGTGATAGGTACCGGCGACCTCTCTGAGCTGGCTCTGGGATGGGCTACCTATAATGGCGACCACATGAGCATGTATGGCGTGAATGCCAGCATCCCTAAGACCCTGATCCGCCATCTCGTGAACTATGTTGCCGAGAGTGGAGTAGATGAGCAGAGCCGCATCACCCTGCGTGACATCATTGATACCCCAATCAGTCCGGAGCTGATTCCTGCAGATGAGAACGGAAACATCAAGCAGAAGACGGAAGACCTGGTAGGTCCATACGAGTTGCACGATTTCTTCCTCTATTACTTCTTGCGTTTCGGATTCCGTCCTTCCAAGATTTACATGTTGGCGAAGAAGGCGTTTATCGATACCAAGCTGGAGCGTGTGAAGATCAGCGACAACGATCCGGATTCCTATGATGAGGAGACCATCAAGAAGTGGCTCAAGACCTTCGTGAGAAGATTCTTCAACCAGCAGTTCAAGCGCAGCTGTCTGCCTGATGGCCCGAAGGTGGGAAGCGTGAGCCTGAGTCCTCGTGGCGACTGGCGCATGCCTAGCGATGCCGCATCCACCATCTGGCTGCAGGAGGCGGAAAACCTGTAAGATTAGTGTAAAAACTGTTAAATTAAGAGCAAGATCATTACACTTTGCCGGATATTTTCTTATATTTGCAAAGTCAAACAGAATATTGATTTAAAAATCAAAGTTATGACGCAAAGAGAAGATAAACAACGGGCAAGAACAAGTAGGGAGGAACTAGGAAAGTTCTTCTATAACTTGGCAGCTGTAACTTTCGGTACGACAGTACTGGGAAGTGGTATGGGGTTAATAACCGAGAATGGAAGTGCGCAATGGCTTTGCAGTATGTTAGTACTAGGTCTTCTGCTTACAACTTTTTTTGCTTGCTTAGGATTTGTTATAATTAATAAAAAATAAGAGTTATGGATTTTGCATTAAATATAGTTTTGATGGGATTCGCTGAAGGAATGACTATTGTTTATGGCGTTTTGGCAGTGATTGCATCTATTATGTTACTTTGGCTGAAAAGTAAGTGGGGCCAGAAGTGGTTGGATAGTCTTGACTGATTTCCAACCCTCAACAGTTTTGGATTTTAGCGTTTGGGCTGATGGCTTTTCCTGCCAGCCTTAACAGAATATTGATTCCCGATTTGAGCATTCGATACTATTTTGATGCTCAAATCGGGATTTTTAATAGAAAAATTATTAATTTGTTACCTCATTATTAGGGAAAAACATATTTTTTTTGTAACTTTGCGCCCAAAAGTAAAAACAATATAAAATTTAAATAGATAATATGGCTAAGAAATTTGCCGAGCACAATGGTCTGAATTTGACTCAGACAAACAATGACGTACTAGCAGCGTGGGAGAAAAATGATATCTTCCACAAGTCTATCGATGAGCGTGAAGGCTGCCCTCAGTTTATCTTCTTCGAGGGTCCTCCATCTGCTAATGGCCACCCGGGTATTCACCACGTGTTGGCACGTAGTATCAAGGATACTTTCAACAGATACAAGACGATGAAGGGATTCCAGGTTCACCGCAAGGCGGGATGGGATACCCACGGACTTCCTGTTGAACTCGGTGTCGAGAAGGAACTCGGCATCACCAAGAAGGATATCGACAACAAGGCTTCTGAGAAGTATATCTCTACAGAAGACTACAACCACAAGTGCCGTGAGAACGTGATGAAGTTCACCGCTGAATGGCGTGAACTGACCGAGAAGATGGGTTACTTCGTTGACCTCGACCATCCTTATATCACCTACGATAACAAGTATATCGAGACACTCTGGTGGCTCCTCAAGCAGCTCTACAACAAGGGCCTGCTTTACAAGGGTTATACCATCCAGCCATATTCTCCAGGCGCAGGTACAGGTTTGAGCTCTCACGAGTTGAACCAGCCTGGATGCTATCGCGATGTCAAGGACCTCACTACCACAGCACAGTTCCTCATCAAGGATCCTAAGGCTGAGTGGACCAAGTGGGGCAAGCCATACTTCATCGCATGGACCACTACACCTTGGACTTTACCATCAAACGTGGCTCTCTGTGTAGGTCCTAAGATCGACTATGTAGCTATCGAGACCTACAACCTCTACAATGGCGAGCCTATGACACTCGTAATGGCTGAGGCGCTGGTAGGTTCATATCTGAAGGCTGACCAGGAGTGCAAGGAGGGCGATCTCCTTCCATTCGACAAGGAGAAGAAGCAGTGCCCATGGCGCATTATCGACCACATGAAGGGTACAGAACTCGAAGGCATGCACTACGAGCAGCTCCTGCCATGGGTAAAGCCATGCGAGAAGGTAGATGCTTTTGCTCCAGCTTTCGTTACAGAATATGCAGCTGCTCATCCTGAGAAGGTATTTGCTTCTGAGGATGGTCGCGATAAGTTCGTTGAGATGGATAGCGAGGCTTTCCGCGTCATCCTCGGCGACTACGTTACTACCGATGACGGTACAGGTATCGTTCACATCGCTCCTACATTCGGTGCTGATGATGCCAAGGTGGCTAAGGATGCCAACATTCCTGCGCTCTACCTTATTAATAAGAAGGGCGAGACCCGTCCTATGGTTGACCTCCAGGGTAAGTTCTATCTCATCGAAGACCTCGATGACAACTTCGTGAACGCTTGCGTCAACAAGGAGGCATACGCTCATCACGCAGGCGACTACGTGAAGAATGCCTACGACCCACAGTTTAATGTGGATGGTGTTTGGGACAAGAAGGCTTCTGATAAGGCTGAAGACCTGAACATCGTACTCTGCTACGAGTTGAAGCAGGAGGGCAAGGCATTCAAGAGCGAGAAGCACGTTCACAACTATCCTCACTGCTGGCGTACCGACAAGCCTATCCTCTACTACCCATTGGATAGCTGGTTTATCAAGGATACTGCCCGCAAGGAGCGCATGGTAGAACTCAACAAGACCATCAACTGGCAGCCTGAGAGCACCGGTACTGGCCGTTTCGGCAACTGGCTTGAGAACCTGAACGACTGGAACCTTTCACGTTCCCGCTTCTGGGGTACTCCATTGCCAATCTGGCGTGACGAGAACCGTGGCGAGAAGTGCATCGGCAGCCTTGAGGAGCTGTATGCTGAAATCGAGAAGTCAGTGGCTGCAGGCATCATGCAGAGCAACCCATTGAAGGAGAATGGTTTCGTTCCTGGCGACTACAGTCAGGAGAACTATGATAAGATTGACCTCCACCGTCCATACGTTGACAAGATTGTATTGGTAAACGAGGAGGGCAAGCCAATGTATCGTGAGAGCGACCTCATCGACGTTTGGTTCGATTCAGGTTCAATGCCTTACGCCCAGCTCCACTACCCATTCGAGGGAGAGATGGCACGTGGCACAGAGGCAGACCGCGATGCACTCATCCACAGCACCTACGAGGGATATGCTATTCCTCCTAAGTTCTATCCAGCCGACTTCATCAACGAGGGCGTGGATCAGACCCGTGGATGGTTCTTTACCCTGCATGCTATCGCTACCATGGTATTCGATAGCGTAGCCTTCAAGAACGTTATCTCTTCTGGTCTCGTTCTCGATGCCAAGGGTAACAAGATGAGTAAGCACGTGGGCAATGTAACCAACCCATTCGAGATGATCGATAAGTATGGTGCCGATCCTGTTCGTTTCTATATGATGACCAACAGCGAGCCTTGGGACAACCTCAAGTTCGACCCTAACGGTGTAGATGAGACCCGTCGCAAGTTCTTCGGTACCTTATATAATACCTACAGCTTCTTCGCCCTCTATGCTAACGTAGATGGTTTCGATGCAGCAGCAGCTCAGGTGCCATTCGAGAAGCGCCCAGAGATCGACCGCTGGATTCTCTCTTCACTCAATACCCTCATCAAGGGCGTTGACAGAGAGTTGGCTGGCTATGATCCAACCCGCGCAGGCCGTCTCATCGATGCATTCGTCAACGATGATCTCTCTAACTGGTACGTTCGTCTGAACCGTAAACGTTTCTGGGGTAAGGAGATGAGCGAGGATAAGCTCAGTGCTTACCAGACTCTCTATACCTGTCTGATGACAGTGGCTAAGCTCTTGGCACCATTCGCTCCGTTCTATGCAGACGAGTTGTATCACGACTTGGGCGGCGAGTTGGAGAGCGTACACTTGGATAAGTTCCCAGTAGCTGATGAGGCTGCTATCGATGCCGACCTGGAGGAGCGTATGGCCATCGCCCAGAAGATTACTTCCATGGTATTGGCATTGCGCCGCAAGGTGAACATCAAGGTACGTCAGCCACTCCAGCA
>OHWG01001370.1_pt1 | contig 12380 bp, 8 predicted proteins | sample 1579621 | NCBI WGS metagenome assembly OHWG01 (sample SAMEA3882544, study PRJEB24775) | human gut metagenome | biome: human-associated habitat; feature: intestine environment; material: feces | place: Netherlands | collected 2009/2010
ACGGGGCTCTTCATTTCCTCGCAGGCGGTCAGGACTGCCTTGGTCCACTCCAGATTGTTGATGTTGAACTGGGGCACACCGTAGTGGCCATCGCGTGCCTTGATCAGCATTTCGGTTGCATTTACCAACATTATTCATTACCTCCGCAAAATCATTTTGGGGTGAAAAAGCCGTTTTGGATACAAGATTGCGCATCCTTTAACGAACCTAAGGGTAGTATACCCCAATTACAGGATAAAATCAAGGCGGTTCCCGCGGCGTTTTCAACACAAATTCACATTGGGCATTTTGATGTTGGAGATTCTGGCAAAAACCACTGGATCTCCCTTCAAAAAATTGTCATAATTCCGACTTGAATTTTACAAAAAGTACGGCGAAAAGTTTGCGTGTCGAACCTGGGAGGTTGAAAACTCGGTGGAAACTGTGGAATTCCACCCGGAAAGTGGGCGTACAAACTTGATTTTTGAACATTTTCCACCGGGTTTTCAACATGTGGAAAAAATTGAGCCGAATTACCGATTGTATAGCCTGCTGAATGTGGAAAACTTTTGCCTTCGGTAAACATTGCGAAGAATGCCGGGGTATGCTATACTTTAGAATGTATCAGTGTCAAAATATAGTAAAACTGAAACAGAACGAAACCATGGCGCGGCTCAAACGGCCCGCCTTGCCATAGAATGGAAGGAGAACACATCAATGGACGAACAGAAAATGCCGCGCCGCCCCCGCCGCAGCAGCACGGAGGAGCAGCCCAAGAATGAGAGCCTGGTCTACGGCAAAAACCCCGTGACCGAGCTGCTCAAGAGCGGTTCCGGCGTGGATACCGTGCTGATCGCGGAGGGCATGGCCCCCGCCGTGGCAGCTTACTATACCGCCATGGCCAAGGAGGCCGGGGCCACGGTCAAGCGGGTGCACCCCAATAAGCTGCGCCTGATGACCGGCACCGAGAGCCACCAGGGCGTGGCTGCCTTTGCCAGCGAGATCGAATATGTGACCGTGGAGGACCTGCTGAACGTTGCCAGAGAGAAGGGGGAGCCTCCTTTCCTGGTGCTGAGTGACGGCATCGAGGACCCCCATAATCTGGGCGCGGTGATGCGCTCTGCTCTGCTGTGCGGAGCCCACGGCATCGTCATCCCCAAGCGGGGCGGCGCGTCCGTGACCCCCACCGTTATCAAGTCCAGTGCCGGTGCGGCCGAGCGCCTGCCTGTGGCCCGCGTGGCCAACATCGGCGAGACCATCCGCCGCCTGAAGGATCAGGGGGTGTTCGTCTACTGTGCTGATATGGACGGTGTGCCCCTGCGCAAGAACAACCTGACCGGCCCCATCGCACTGGTGCTGGGCAGCGAGGGCAGCGGTGTATCCCAGCTGGTGAAAAAGCTCTGCGATGGTGTGGTGCGGCTGGATATGGCCGCTCAGGGCACCGGTGTGGACAGCTTCAATGTTTCGGTGGCGGCTGGCATCATCCTGTACGAGATCCAGAGCCAGCGCGCCGCAGAGTAAGAAACAGCGGCCAGACCGCCGTGACCAGAACAGGGAGGGACTAGGATGCCAAAAGATGATAAGCGCAAAGAGCTGACACAGGAAGAAATCGATGCGCAGAACGAGAAGTTCCGCACGTTTTTCAGCACCAGCGTGGCACAGGTGCCCGAAGAGATGAAGCGCCGCGATGAGGAAAAGGAGAATACCGGCAGCCTGCTGGGCAAACTCTTTCACCGCGAAAAGGACAAAGAGGAGCCTGCCGCCGCCCCGGCCGTGCAGAATGAGCTGCCGCCCACGGGTGAGATCGTGCTGGGCCATGAGGAAGAAGCCGAGGCCGGCCTGGAGCTGGCATTGGAGCCCGGAGAGCTGGAGGAAGCAGAGCCTGTGGCTCTGCCCACCGCGCCGGAAGCCCCCGCAGCGCCGAAGCCGGAACCCCGGCCCGCACCCCAGCCCGAGAAAAAGCCGGAGCCGCCCCACCGCCAGGAACCCCTGACCCCGCAGGAGCAGCAGGAGGATGCAGAGATGGCCGAACTCAAGGCCATGCTCTATGGCACCCCCAAGCCTGCCCCCGAAGAGGTGCTGGCCGTGGAGCCGGAAGCTCCCGCAGCGCCTGAGGGCCCGGCCATCCCCATGGTGTTTGCCGAGGATCAGTCGGTAAAGCAGGCAAAGTCTGCCCCGGAAGCCGCGCCAGAGGTTGAGCCGGAACCGGAAAAGGCTTTCCAGTTCTTTGGCAAGGGCGCGGACGAGAACGAGCCGCAAGCCCCTACCCGCACCGAGGCCCCCAGCAAGGACGACAGCATGAGCCTGCCGCTGATGGGACTGGAAGAGGACGAAGCACCCGCCCGGCCTGCCGCACCGGCAGAGGAGGCCCCGGCCCAGCCTGCTGAGGAAGTGGCCCCTGCCGCGCCGGAGGCTGAGGAGAAGCCTGAAGAGGAAGCCGAGCCGGAAACGCCCGAGCAGGTGGGGGAGAAGCTCCGCCGGATGGGCGCGGAGCTGACGCTGCGGTGTGTGCTGGAGGGCATCCTTGCCGTGGTACTGCTCCACTTTGGCCTTGTTGCCGAGGGGCTGCTGGCCCCTGTGGCCTCCCTTGACCCCGTGATCGCCCCGGCGGCGTTCTATGCCGCCAACCTGCTCTTTCTGGCCGGTGCGCTGGCTGTGGGCTGGCCTGTCCTGCGGGATGGCCTGCAGGGCCTCAAGGGCCGCCCCAGTGCAGACACCATGCCGGCGCTGGCCGCCTGTGGTGCGCTGGTGCAGGCCGCGGTCGCCCTGCTCAACGCCCAGAGCTATCAGAACTCCAGCTGGACGCTGCTTTCCGGCGTGGCCGCACTGGGCCTGTTCCTGGCCCTGCTGGGCAGCCGTGTCCTGCTGACTGCCGTCAGAAACGGCTATGCCCTTGCCGCCCGATCCCCCGAGGGGCTGCAGGGCGCGTTCCGTGTCCGGGATAAGGACCTGATCCGGGTGCTGGCCCGGAGCCTGGATCAGAAAGACCCCTGGGTGCTGCTCAGCCGCCCTGTCCAGTGGGACGAGGCGCTGGTGGAGCAGAGCTTCGGGGAGCGCGCCAGTGAGCGCCGCGCCCGCAAGACAGCCCTGATCCTGCTGGGTGCCGCCGTGCTCAGCGGGCTGGTGTTCCTGCTGTTTGGCGGCGGGCCCAACGGCATGGCCGCAGCCCTGACCTCCATGCTCTGCATGGGTGCACCGCTGTCCTCCACCCTGGTTGCGGGCATCGCGTCTCTGCGCCTGCAAAAGACCGCAGCCGCCGCCGGTGCCGTGGTGCCCGGCTGGGCTGCCATTGAGGAGCTGGGCGGTGTGGACACCGTGCAGGTGGATGCCGACGAGCTCTTTACCGCCGACAGCGTGAATCTGGAGGATATCCGCATCTTCAAGGGCGGCCGCATCGACCGTGCCATCCTCTATGCGGCCAGTGTCCTCAACCACAGCTGTGAGACCCTGCGGGGCCTGTTCCGCCAGATCATCGAGGACCGCACCGAGATCCTGTACCCTGTGAAGGACTTGGAGGTCCACCACGGCCTTGGCTTTGCCGCCTGGTGCGATAACAACCGGGTGCTCATCGGCAACCGGCTGTACATGGAGCGGGAGGGGGTGCCCCTGCCCGAGCAGGAGTATGAGGATGAGCACTCCCAGAACGGCGCGCTGCAGATCCTGTATCTGGCTGTTTCCGGCAGCCTGCACGCCATGTTCGTGCTCCACTATGTGGGCGGCCGCAACGCCGCCCGCGGTCTGGAGGTGCTGCAGCGGGAGAACATCCGCCTGCTGGTCACCTGTGAGGACCCCAGCCTGACGGCCCGCCACATCACCGAGGCTTATCATCTGCCCGAGGGGATGATCACCCTGCTGGATCAGGAGCAGTGCAGCGCGCTGACCCCTGCCCAGCCGGACGAGACGGCCCGCTGCTGTATGCTGCATGATAAGGGCTTTGCCAGCCTGATCGGCGGCCTGCGCGCGGCGGAAAAGGCCCAGAACGCCGAGACGAGCGCCACCACGGTGCAGATGGTCTCGGTCTGGTTCTCGGTGGTCATCGGTGTTCTGCTGACCTACGCGGGCAGCATCGGAACCCTGTCGGTGGCCGCTGTCCTGATGTATCAGGCAGCTTGGAGTGCTTTGAGCATTGCGGTCTGCGCCCTGAAACAGCATAACTGAGAATGATTCTCAAATAAATAGGAATTATTCTTGATTTATTTGGCGAACTCTGGTATAATACTCTCAGAAGGAATGCCCCGGCGGTCACCGGCGGCGAGATGATACGCACACTACGCATCATAAAAGGAGAGCATGAATATGGAACTCAAGGGTACCAAGACCGAACAGAACCTGTGGGAAGCATTTGCAGGCGAGAGCCAGGCCCGCAACAAGTACACCTTCTTCGCCAGTGTGGCCAAGAAGGAAGGCTATGAGCAGCTGGCTGCCATCTTTGAGGAGACTGCCGCCAACGAGAAGGAGCACGCCAAGATGTGGTTCAAGGCCCTGAACGGCGGCTCCATCCCCGACACCATGACCTGCCTGGAAATGGCCGCCGGCGGTGAGCACGACGAGTGGACCGAGATGTATCCCCGCATGGCCAAGGAAGCCAAGGAAGAGGGCTTCCCCCAGCTGGCCGCCCTGTTCACCATGGTGGCACAGATCGAGAAGGAGCACGAGGAGCGCTACCGTGAGCTGGCTGAGAACCTGAAGAACAACAAGGTCTTTGCCCGTGAGGAACAGCAGGTCTGGCAGTGCCGGAACTGCGGCTATACCTACATCGGCAAGTCCGCACCCCTCAAGTGCCCCGTCTGCGCACATCCCCAGAGCTACTTTGAGTTGAAGAAGCATAATTATTGATCCTGTCCGGAACGCCGCAGCTCCCACGCCGGGGCTGCGGCGTTCTTTTTGCACAAAATTTTCCGGAAAAACTGGTATAGTCCACGAAATCGGGTGCGAAAGCACAGCACTTTGGGCGAAAAACTTGACCCACATTGGCCGGACGTGTAAAATAAATCAATAGTGAGAAAAATCATGGACGCGAAATTTTTCCATGTGTGCGGCATTCCTTTGATCCCATGGGATGAAACAAGGAGGGAAGTTCGACCCAATGAAATGGAAATTCCAAACCGCGGGGCGGCTTCTGGCCCTGCTGGCTCTGAGCGGGGCCCTGCTGGCTGCCCCTCTGCCCGCGCAGGCCGCGCCCGGTGTGCTGACAAGCCTGACCGGAACCGGCTCCAAGCTGGAACTGGAGCTGACCGAGATGGAGCTGGAGATCACCGATGATGACCCCCGCCCCAAGGGCTACCTGTACACCAGCGGACAGAGCGATTATTACTTCATCGTCTGGATGAGCAGCAACTCCAATGTTGCCACGGTGGATGGCGACGGCAAGGTGACGGGCCGCAATGCGGGCACTGCCATCATCACAGCCATCTCCGACCACGGCGAACGTGCCGCCTGCAAGGTGACCGTGACCCGCAAAAATGAAGAAGCAGCCAGAAAAAAGCCCACGCTGGATACCACCAGCCTGAGCCTTGTGCTGCAGTACAATGACCTGCACCCCGCCCACCAGCTCCAGCTGACCAACAGCGACCACTCCTTCCTCTATGTCTACCAGTGGATGAGCAGCAACCCCGAGGTTGCCACAGTCAGCGACAAGGGCCTTGTCACGGCTCAAGCGGCGGGCACCACCACCATCACGGCAATGGTCTCCAACGGCCAGGCTTTGCGGTGTAGCGTCACGGTGACTTCGGATATCGGCAAGGTGACCTTGAACAAGAGTGACCTGCTGCTCCGCACCGTGGGCACCCAGGAACGTCTGACGGCCACCGTTGCGGTGGAAGGCGGCGGCAGTGTGCCCATTACATGGGTCAGCAGCAACCCCGGTGTCGTTACCGTGGATGCGGATGGCGTGGTGACCGCCATTGCCGATGGAGAAGCCAAGGTTACGGCCCTTTCGCCCGCCGGACGCTTTGACGTGTGCAGCGTTGTGGTGGGCATGGCGGCGGAGAAGTACGAATCTGAAGCCGACCTTGCTGACGAGCTCAAGCTCCCTGATCCCTACGTTGCCGTAAGGCTGAATAAACTGGCATAAAGAAAAAGCACCCGCCCATGGCTGTTTTTGACGGCTATGGGCGGTTTTTGCGTGTATGGAAACGGATGCGCTGGGAAAAACCTGCCGAAGAGGAATTTTTTGCAAAAAATATTTTGCGTTGCGTGTTGCGGTGCACCTGACACATCCGGCCGCCTCCGGCAGGTGAAAAAGGACAAAATGGCCCGAACGTTGGTTAAGACAGGGGGCGGATGCCCCGCGGAGCGGCAAAATCTCTGCAAAAAAGGCGGCTGTCCGGCTTGAATGACACATTTAACAAAAATTTGACGTGAAGTGATTGAATTTGCAACTCTTGACAGAAGGCGGGACAAACCATTATCCTTTTATCAGAGGAAAGTATTTTATGTCGCCAGACGTTGGAATGCCTGGTGTACAAGTGTGTGTCAGGAGGGAAAGAATATGACCAACTACCGGAACCGAATCGGGGAAGCCATTGCCTTTGCCCGGAACGTGGCGGGCAGATCCCAGCAGGAGCTTGCGGATATGCTGGGGCGGGACAAGCGCACCATTCAGAAATGGGAGCGGGGCGAGATCCGCATTGCGCTGGAGGATTTTCTGGATGTATTCGATACTCTGCACCTGCCGGTGGGGCCCTATGAAATGTGGATCCTGCATCCGGAACTCTTTCCGCGCGGCATGGAGGATATCAAGGGCTTCAGCACCGAAAAGAAGCGGAGGACACTGGCGGATTATTATCTGCATCAGGCTGCACCGCTGGAGATCGAGCAGGAGTATTACATCCTGTTCGGCGACCACGGCAGCAACAGCTGCGGCATCCGGCAGGAGCTGCTGGCCAACCTGCAGACTCCGCTCCGTGACCGCAAACGGATCGTGAACCAGATCATCGACAACTACTATGAGGCCCGGGCCATCGGACATCTGACCGACCCGGAGGGCCAGCAGCCAGTGATGCCCATTCTGGAAGCCTGCTACGATGCCAGTGCACGGAGCGTGAAAGCCAACGAGAACCGGTACAGCATCGGCAGCATCGAGAACTATCTGGACGATGCGGAGAAACCGGCAGAAGGGTGAACCGAACAGCAGACGGCCATGTGCAGCCGCCTGCTGTTTTTGCGTTCGGCTGCCTGCGGGAAAATATTGTGAAATTTGCGGATTCCTGCTATACTTATCCTATTGATGAAAAAGAAGGGTGAGATAAATGGCATACAACATGGGCGGTCGGCGCTTCCGGCCGGTGGGCAGCGGAAAAAAGCGGACTGCGCCGCAGTACGGGCCGGTGGGCACAGGCTGCCCGTTTGTGGAGGAGGCCGTGGCGCGGCTGTACCGGGAGCAGAACGAGGAACATTTCTGGAGCCTGATGAACGCCCTGAACTATGCGCTGGAATTGCAGACCAAGGTGCTGGTTCCGCTGGATGCGGCGGTGGACCCCCAGAGCGGGGCCGCCCCCTGGGCACACCTGCCCATCCCGGAGGAGCGGGCCGAGGGCCTGCAGCCCTGGCTGCTCCACACCCGGAAAGAGCGGAACTATCTGCCGCTGTTCACCTCGGTAAAGAACGCCGAGGCGGAAAAGGCCAGCGCCACCCGCCCCATGGTGGAGCGCAGCCTGCGCAGCGCCATGGAGTATGCGCTGGAAACGGACGGCATCGATGGTGTGGTGCTGGACCCGTGGACAAGCTCTGCCACGCTGGATGTCTCCCTGCTCAGCGGGCTGCTGAAATCGGAGCGGGGGAGCGACAACCCCGGCGCTCAGGAGCTGGAAGCCGGGCACGCCGCCGCCCGGGCCGGGAATTGGCCGGAGGCAGCGGCCCGCTACACTGCCGCCGCCGAGGCGGGCAGCGCCGAGGCGCTTTCTGCCCTGGGAGACTGCCTGTACTATGGCCGGGGTGCCCGGAAGAATAAGACCCAGGCCCGGCGGATGTGGAAAAAAGCCGCACAGGCCGGGGAGGTGCAGGCCATGATCGCCCTGGGGGATGACTGTGCCGCATCGGGCAGGGAGATGGCGGAGACTTTGCAATACTACCGCCGCGCCCAGAGCGCTGCCCGGGAGGTGCCGGACATCGCCTACACCCCGCAGGTCTGCCTGCGCCTTGCCCAGTACGAGACCCAGTACCTCTCCCGCAAAAAGGCGCTGCTGCAGGTGGCCGAAGCCGTGCAGGGCTTTCGGATCCTGCAGGCCGAGGGCGAAACGGATGCTGCCGACTGGCTGCGGGAGGCTGAACTGCTGACCGATCAGCTGCTGGCCGACGATAAAAACGCCTGAAACACAGTTTCTTTACATTTGTTCTAAGAAATCGTCATAGGAAACCGGTAAGATATTCAAGGAAATATTCTGCGCCGAAGAAAAGAGGACAAGCACTATGAGCAAAGTGATCGGAATCGACCTTGGCACCACCAACTCCTGCGTGGCGGTGGTGGAGGGCGGCAAGCCTGTGGTCATCACCAACGCCGAAGGTGAGCGCACCACCCCCAGCGTGGTGGCCTTTACCAAGGACGGCGAGCGTCTGGTGGGCGGCGCGGCAAAGCGCCAGATCGCCACAAACTCCGGCCGCACGGTGTCCAGCATCAAGCGGTACATGGGTTCTGATCACCGGGTGCATATCGATGGCAGGGATCTGACCCCGCAGGAGATCAGCGCCATGATCCTGACCAAGATCCGCCGCGATGCCGAGAGCTATCTGGGCGAACCGGTGACCGAGGCCGTCATCACGGTGCCTGCCTATTTTGACGACAGCCAGCGTAAGGCCACTCAGGACGCGGGCCGCATTGCGGGCCTGAATGTTCTGCGCATCATCAACGAGCCCACCGCCGCCGCGGTGGCCTACGGCCTGGACAACGAAGCCCCCCAGAAGATCCTGGTCTATGATCTGGGCGGCGGCACCTTTGATGTTTCGATCATTGAGATCGAGGACGGCACCTTTACGGTGCTGGCCACCGGCGGCGACACCCATCTGGGCGGCGATGACTTTGACGAGCGCATCGTTGAGTGGGCGGTGGCGGAATTCCGCAGGTCTGACCGCATCGATCTGACCAAGGACCCCGCCGCCATGGGCCGCCTGAAGGAGGAAGCGGAAAAGGCCAAGAAGGAGCTTTCCAGCGCGCTTTCCGCCCAGCTGAACCTGCCGTTTATCGCGGTGGGCAAGGATGGCCCTCACCATCTGGATCTGAGCCTGGGCCGCCCCCAGTTTGAGATGATGACCGGTGACCTGCTGGCCCGCACCGTTCAGCCGGTGCAGAACGCCCTGCGGGATGCCGGGATTTCCGCCAGCCAGCTGGGCAAAGTCCTGCTGGTGGGCGGCAGCACCCGGATGCCCGCTGTGGAGCGGCAGGTCCGGGAGCTGCTGGGCTGTGAGCCCAGCCACACCCTGAATCCCGATGAATGCGTGGCCATGGGTGCCGCCGTGCAGGGCGGTCTGCTGCAGGGCGGCGGAAAGCTGGCCGGTGCCACCGGCGCGGCCGCGCAGGGCCTTGTACTGATGGATGTCACCCCGCTGACGCTGTCCATTGAGACGCTGGGCGGCGTGGCCACCCCCCTCATCACCCGCAACAGTATGATTCCCACCCGCAAGAGCCAGATTTTTACCACGGCCCGCCCCATGCAGACCAGCGTGGAGATCAACGTGCTGCAGGGCGAGCGCCACTTTGCCCGCGACAACAAGAGTCTGGGCAAATTCAAGCTCACCGGCATCCGCTCCGGCTTCTCCTCCAAGCCCCAGATCGAGGTCACCTTTGACATCGATGTGAATGGCGTGGTCAAGGTGTCTGCAAAGGATCTGGGCACCGGGCGGGAGCAGAACATCACCATCACCGGCAGCACCAATCTTTCTGAGAACGAGATCCAGCGCGCCATGGCCGATGCTGCCGCCTACGAGGAGGAGGATACCCGCCGCAGGGAGCGGCTGGAGCTCCACAACCAGGCCGAGATGCTGGCTTACAAGGTGGATGAGGCCCTCTCCAAGTGCAAAAAAGAGCTGGACAAGGACGAGAAGAACCGAGTCAAGAACGACCTTGCCAGCCTGCGCCGCTGCCTGCGCAAGGATAAGCCCGAAAAGATGAACGAGACCGAGGAAGCGAACCTCCGTCAGGCAAAATCCCAGCTGGAAGCCAGTGCCAACCACCTGATGGTGCTGTACAGCACGGAGCAGGATGCCGGCCAGCAGTAAGCGGGCAATTCCCTACTGAAAAACTTCGTTGAAAGGGTTGACAAACCCGGAAGAGTGGGGTATTATGTATGCAATATCACAAAAATGGCTGTGAAGAGAAGAGTAGGTTTTCGCATTGATCCTTCCAGAGAGCCCGGGCGGTGGAAAAGGGCAGGAAACAGGGAACTGAAAATGGTCTCGGAGCCGCGGGGGCGAAGTGCAAGAGTGCTAAGCCTGCGACGGGAGCGCCCGTTACAGCGTCCGGTTGTCGCGTTGCAAAACGCCGCAGCAGTGAGGCTGTCTCTGTGAGGGGACAGTAAACCAAGGTGGTACCACGGAAGTTTTACGCTTTCGTCCTTGTGGGTGTATGCCCGCTGAGGACGGAAGCGTTTTTTATTTTGCTTCCGGTGCAAAGGGTGCGGATTGTGCCGCACCGCACAAAAACATTTTTGTAAAAGTAGAGAGGGAAAACAAAATGTCTAAGATCACTCGTCGTAATTTTCTGAAAGTTTCCGGCGTGGCCGCTGCTGCCGCTGCCCTGACCGCCTGCGGCGGCTCTTCCTCCACCGCAAGCTCCGCCGCTTCCGGCGCTGCATCCTCTGAGGCTGCCTCCACCGCTGCCAAGCTGGACAAGATCAAGGTCGCTGTTCCCAACGACACCACCAACGAGGCCCGCGCTCTGACCCTGCTGGAGAAGAACGGCTTCTTCAAGCTGAAGGCAGATGCAGGCCTGACCGCCACCAAGAACGATATCGAGGAGAACCCCCTGAACGTCAATGTGGACGAGGTCGAGGCTGCTCAGGTGCCCAACGTCCTGCAGGATGAGGACTACGCTGTCATCAACTCCAACTACGCCATCTCCGCCGGTCTGGACCCCATGACCGACGCTCTGGCCATGGAGGATGGCACCTCTGCCTACGTCAACGTTCTGGTCTGCAAGGAAGGCAACGAGGAGGAGCCCAAGATCAAGGCTCTGGTCGCTGCCCTGCAGAGCCAGCAGGTCAAGGACTTTATGACCGAGAGCTACGGCGGCGCTGTGGTCTCTGTTGTGGAGGACCCCACCGACGGCTATGATCCTTCCATCGATTATGACGCACTGAACGGTGAGACTGTCAGCTGCGCTGCCACCCCCGCTCCCCATTGCGAGATCCTGGAGGTCTGCAAGCAGATCCTGGCCGACAAGGGCATTACGCTGGACATCCAGGAGTACGATGACTATGTGATCCCCAACACCATCGTTGAGGATGGCCAGTGCGACACCAACTACTTCCAGCATCAGCCCTATCTGGACAACTTCAATGAGGAGAAGGGCACCCACCTGGTCTCCGTTGCCGGTATCCACGTTGAGCCCATGGGCATCTACGGCGGCAAGCAGAGCGACCTGAGCCCGATCGAGGGTTAAGCGAACTCCCCCAGTCACCTTGCGGTGACAGCCCCCTCAGGGAGGGGGCCTTTGCCTGACCGTTCTGTTTCAGGCTCCCTCTATGAGGGAGCTGGCAAATCCGTAAGGATTTGACTGAAGGAGCTTATTCAACAGCAAGGAGCAATTTCTGTGATCGAGATCAAACACCTTTCCAAGACCTTCCAGATGAAGGACAGCGCAGTGAATGCGCTGAAGGACATCAGCCTGACCATCCCGGATGGTTCGATTTACGGCATCATCGGCATGTCTGGCGCGGGCAAATCCACGCTGGTGCGCTGCATCAACCTGCTGGAGCGCCCCACCGAGGGCAGCGTGGTCATTGACGGCGTGGAGATGGAAAAGCTCACGCCTGCCCAGCTGCGCCAGCGCCGCCGGGAGATCACGATGATCTTCCAGCAGTTCAACCTGCTGATGCAGCGCAGCTGCCTGAAGAACATCTGCTTCCCCATGGAGCTGGCAGGTGTGAAGAAAGAGGAAGCCGAAAAGCGCGCCAAGGAACTGCTGGAAATGGTGGGCCTGCCCGATAAGGCCAACGCCTACCCGGCCCAGCTCTCCGGCGGCCAGAAGCAGCGCATTGCCATTGCCCGCGCCCTGGCCACCAACCCCAAGGTGCTGCTGTGCGACGAGGCCACCAGTGCGCTGGACCCCAACACCACTCATTCCATCCTGACCCTGATCAAGGACATCAACCAGAAGCTGGGCATCACCGTGGTGGTCATCACCCACCAGATGAGCGTGGTGGAAGAGATCTGCGACAGCGTGGCCATCCTGGACGGCGGTGTGGTCA
>OHWG01001379.1_pt1 | contig 12318 bp, 8 predicted proteins | sample 1579621 | NCBI WGS metagenome assembly OHWG01 (sample SAMEA3882544, study PRJEB24775) | human gut metagenome | biome: human-associated habitat; feature: intestine environment; material: feces | place: Netherlands | collected 2009/2010
AGAATCCGTTTACCTCGAGGTCGATGGCCGGTTTGCGGCTCACGTGGAAGGTGTTCACGAGGCGGGCGATGCCGACCCACTTCGAGCGGTCGAATGCCATGTCGTGGAACGGGTCGCACCGCTGCCGCATGCGCATGCCCGTAAGTGTCAGCCGCGAGTCGAGCCACCGCCCGATGCGGAACGGGAGGACGGCATTGGCGCCCCACTGCCGGTTGAAGTTCCAGTTGAGCGACTGGTAGATGAGCGCCAGCCGGTCGGATGCCTGCCAGGCGGTCTGCACGAAGTAGTCGGGCCGCTCGTTCCAGAAGAGGACGAAGATGTACTTCTGGCGGTAGATGTAGACGGCCTGCGCCTCGTAGCTGCGCGAGGGGCGGAGCCCCGGCGTGCCGTGGATCTCCGAATAGCCGTCGATGTAGGAGACGGCTCCCTGCATCTCCCAATAGGAGGGATACTCCTTGTCCGAGGAGAAGTTCAACTGCACGATGTGCCGCTCGGAGGGCGTCCAGGTCATCGACGCCTGCGGATAGAGCGACCAGTTCTCGTAGTCGCCCAGCCGGTAGTACTCCCCGGCGAGCGAGGCCGTAAAGCCCAGCTTCCCGAACTGCCGTCCGAAGCCGGCATAGAGGTTGGCGGTGTACTCGTCGAGCCGGGCGTCGGTGTCGGTCGTTGCGGGCGAGCCTTCGAGCACGGTGTAGTGCTGCCAGTCGCGCGAACGTGCGAAGCCGAAGGCGCCGCCGGCCGTCAGCTCCCAGCCCGACGCGAAGGTGTGGCGCTCGTCGGCCGTCACGTTCAGCCGGTCGATGCGCTGGCCCGACGTGACGTCGAAGGCCGTGGCCGGGGTGTCGGCATAGTCGTTTTCGAGCCGCGTCCGCTCGGGGTTGTCGTAATGGGTGTAGTCGACGCCCAGATCGAGGCCGCAGGCCGCGACGTAGCGCAGCGCGAGGTTGTGCAGCGTCTGGTCGCTCCGCTTGTTCGAGAGCGAATGGACATAGGTTCCCGTCGAGCGCGAAAGGCCGTCCGTATTCGGCGAGAAGGAGCCGGTGTAGGCGGCGCTCACCCTCCCCCGCTGCTTCGGAGAGTACTCCACGGCGGCGCGCAACCGGTGGCTCCACCCCTCGTAGGTCATCCACTCATCCTGCCGGATGTCATAGGGCTGCCCGGCGAAGGTGTGCCGCGAGTGCAGGTCGAAACTCGACAGCTCCTTGCTCCGGGCCGCCGAATAGGTGACGTCGGCCGACCACCTGGGCGACGAGAGTGCGAAGCTGCCGCCGGCATCGTAGGTGTCGTACCAGCGGTTCGTGTAGTTGGCGTGCACCTCGCCCGAGAAGGCTGTCTCGTGGCTGCGGCGCAGCACGACGTTGATCGCCGCACCGCGGACGTGGTACTGCGGCGGGGCACTGAACATCACCTCGGCCCTCTCCACGCGATCGACCGGAGTCGAGCGCAGCAGCGCGGCCAGCTGCTCGGGGGTCATCGTCGAGGGGCGCCCGTTCAGAATCACCGTGACGGACGAGGCGCCGGCCAGCGTCAGCGCCCCCTCCTGCTCCGAAACACCCGGCAGGCGCGTCAGGGCCTCGTAGGCGTTGTTCACGGCCTGTCCCTCGGTCAGCCGCCCGAGGTCGTAGTTCAGCCGCCCCTGCTCGACCTTCACCACGGGCCGCTCGCCCTCGACCACGACGGCATCGACCGCCGTCGCGGCCTCCGTAAGGCGGATGTCGCCCAAATCGGAAAGGTCAGACTCGACGGTGCGGAGCTCGTAGGCCAGATGCTGGATCTGCAGCCGGTAGGGGCGCACCGCCGAACGGAGCTCGAAGCGTCCGTCCGCCCCCGAAGCGGCGGCCCCGAGGTAGACCGAATCGCGGTCGAAAAGGATGACGGCCGCCCCGGCGACGGGAGCATCCGCCGCATCGACGATCCGTCCCCGGATTGCGTCGGCAGCGGCCGGCGGAGGTGTTGCCTGGGATGTTGCCTGGGGCATTGTACGGAGTGTTGTTTGGGGTGTTGTTTGAGCTTGCGCGGCAGCGACCGTCCACAGGATCGCGACCGGAATCAACAGAAAAATTAGGGTGTGCGGTTTCATCGTTTTTGCAGTTTGCGAAAGGGATTTTCCTGCTGCAAAGATAGGCTCCGCGGGGCCTTGCCGGTGTGCTTTTCATCTTGCGCGCGAAATCGCAACACAATGATTCACAACGTATATATCGGTAAAAATCTTGCCGGCGGCCCGAAAGACCTTGCCGGCGGGCGGGGCGGCGGCCCTGTCCGGACAGTCAGGCAAAGAAGCCGAGCAGCCGATCGCGTTCCGGGGCTGCGGATTCGGCGATGCGCCGCTTGAGTTTCGACTTGAGCGTGTAGACGCCGTTGAGCGACATGCCGAGCATGACGCAGATCTCCTGCGGCGTGAATCCCGCGATGACCAGCGCCGCGAAGTCGTAGTTGCGCGCCGTCCAGTCGGGGAACCGCTTCCGGAGGAGGGTGACGGCCCGGTCGCTGTACAGGTCGGCCATGTCGACCACGTCGGCCAGCATCGCGGGGCTCAGGGCCAGCTCACGCATCTTGGCCGTCAGCCGTTCGCCCTCGCCGTAGGTGTAGCACGTCGCGGCGATGTCCCGCACGGCGGCCACGCGCCCCTCCAGCAGCCGCTTCACGGCCGCCTCGCGGGCGTCCGACGCATCGAGCCGCGACGCCAGGCTGTCGTGCGACTCGCGGTAGGAGTCCAGCAGCGCGAGCGTCTCGCTCAACTGGCTGTCGCGGCGGCGCAGCTTGCGGCGGTAGCCGACCACGGCCCATCCCGCCGCCATGACCACCAGCAGGGCTGCCAGTGCGGCGATCCATACGCGGTAGCGCAGCGACGCCTCGCGCAGCGCCACGTCGTTGGCCGTGCGGTAGCGGCGTTCGAGCTCGGCGACCTGCGCCCCGCGCTGCGCCTCGAAGAGCGAGTCCTTGGCCGCGACAAATTGCTGCATGTAGTCGTAGGCCCGGGCGTCGTCGCCCCGATCGTGGTAGATCTCCGCCGCGAGGTTGAACAACCCGACATCTCCCTGGTGGAACGTCTCCCGACAGTCGAGCGCCATCTCGATGTAATGGCGGGCCGAGTCGAGCTGGCCGTCCTGCTGGAAGATGATCGCCGAGGCCACGTCGTAGAACGACCGTCCGGTATCCTCCGAGGCGGCCGAACCGTAGGAGAGCGGCGCCCGGCGGATCACGTCGAGGTCGATGCCCTCGCGTGCCGCGAGCAGCTGCGCGGGGGTCCAGTCCCCGAGGTAGGCGTGGAATACGAGGTTCTGCAGGCGGATCTGCTGGGCAAAGTAGCGGAACGGGATCGTATCGGCCGCCTCGACGAGCGGCGCCAGCGTCTCGACCGCCTGCCGGTACTCCCCGGCGGCGCAGTAGGCCGAGGCGAGCATGAAGCGGCTGTAGCCCTCCTGCTCCGCATTGCCGTTCGCGCGGGCCGCCTCGACGGCCTTCGCAAAGGGCTTCACGGCGTCGTATCCCTGCTCGAAATAGAGCAGTCCGAGCGTGTGGTAGATGGCCACGAGCAGCGTCTCGGTCTGCTTCCGCTGCGGGGTCTCCTCACCGGAACGGGCTTCGGCAAGGGCCTTTTCGGCCAGAATCGCCGCCTCGGTATAGCCCCGGATGCCCTCCTCCAGGTCGCCAAGCTCGATGTAAGCCTTGGCATACGTGTACCACGCTTCGGCCCGCTCACCCTCCGTGCCGTGCCGCTCGTAGTAGCGCATCGCGCGGTCGAGCCGCACCTTGCCCGCGAGCGTATCACCCGTGGCGACCTCGGAGAGCCCCGTCAACAGCGACCAGCCGGCCCGCCGGGCGCGGCTCATCCGTGCGGGGTCCATCCTTCGCAGCAGCCGCAGCGCACTGTCGGGGTGCTCCGTGGCGAGGAAGCCGTCGACCGTCAGGGTCTCCTCCGCGAGGGGCGTGCATCCGGCGGCCGCGAGTGCCGCAACGGCGAGAATCAATCGCAGCAGCAGTTTCATGGCTTGAGCTCTTGCCAGACGGCCTTCAGGTCGATGGCGTCGGCGTTGTGGAAAAATCCGCTCACGAGGGTCAGGTACTCGGGCAGCCGCCCGTCGGTGCTCCACCGCAGCGGAATGCCCATCAGGGACTCGGTCGTGCGGCACAGATCGAAGCCGCACGCCTCAAGCGAGGGCCGCACCCGCTCGGGATGGCGGCATGGCAACCCCTCGGGACGCGTGCAGCTCCCCTTCGGGCAGTAGAGGCAGGTCGCGGCTCGCCGGGGTGATCTTCGTGGCGATAATCAGGGCCGTGCGGTAGCCCGCAAGGTAGTCGTCCACGTCGAAATCGAAGGGCGGACAGGTCCAGCTGCGGCCGTAGTTGGGGCAGGCGCGGCAGCAGGCGCCGAAGCGCCGCGCATCGCGGTAGACGGCGATGTATTCGGCCGCGGGGAGCGAGGCGGTGTAGTCCTGCGCCGTATGTCTCAACGCTTCGTTCACAAGGCAAAGATACGAAAAGGCGCGTGGCGCGGCAAATAAAAAGTGCGGTTTTCGGGCCGCCCGCCCGGAAAGACACCGCAGGAAGAGACCAGAAAAGGGAGCCGGCCGGAAGCGCACCGCGGCATCGGGACGGAAGGGGCACGCCGCGGGAAGGCGACGGCGGGAACCGACCGCATCGCAGGGTGGAGACGGACAGGGACCGACCGCAGGGCGGAGATGGAGGAACCGACCGCATCGCAGGGCGGAGACGGACGGGAGCGCAACGGGAGAACGGGCAACGAAGAGCCGGCCGGGAGCGAGCAGCCCGACGGACAAAACGGGGGCAGGCGCCATCCGCATACCGGATGACGCCCGCCCCCAAACGATTCGGAAAGATACGTTACTCCTCGAGTTTCAGGATCACGATCGGTTCCGTATCGGTATTGCTGCTCCTGCAGGGTGCAAACTGCATGCCCCACAATTCGTAAGCGATTCGATAGCCGTCGACCTGCACGCTACCGATAACGGGAAGTCCGTCCTCGAAGGTGATCTTCCAGTAGTAGCGCAGCGGCGCTGCGGGATTGTCGAAATCCTCCTCCGAGCCCCGGACGAAGTGACCCGGATCGACGTAGGACGTAGCCGGAGAGCCCACATAGCCCTTGCCGTACATGGCCGAGGGTGCCGAATTGCTCACCGCCTCGCTGTAGAGCGTCACGTACTCCGTACCCTCGACGGGTGCGATCGTAAAGGCATACTGCGACACGTCGCTCGTCGCCTCGATACCGTTTTCGTCCGCCTCGAACGCCACGGCATCGAGATAATAGGTCGAAAAGGTGGCGGCCACGTGATACTCCGTATCGGAGCGCTTGCGGGCAATCAGGTACTTGGCATCCGCCGTGAAGACTTCGCCTTCGGAAATCTCCTTGTAGTAGAGCGTCTTGGGCTCAACCTTGCCGGCGTCGAGCGACAGGTTCACCTTGAAGAGCGACGCATCGGGATTGGTCAGATCGAACGTACCGTTCTCGAACAGATAGGTGTTCTGGTCCGTCGTGACCGCAACCGTGACGTTGCTGTACGTGCCGCGCATCACCTTCATGTAGAGGTAGCCGCCCTTCTCGATCGTGGCGGGCTTGTCGACGACCACCTTCACCTCGCTTACCGGCTTGATGAGCTTGATGACGTTCGACGGACGCGAGAAGATCATCGAACCGCCGATCGGGTCCTGGGCCGTCATCGTCACCGAGAGCACCTTTTCGAGCTTGTGCTCCTGCGACTCGATGCGGAAGCGGAGCGTTGCGGCCGGGAATTCATAACGCACCTTCATTGTGTTCACCCCCTCTCCCGGAATATCCGCAACCGCATACATCGGCACCACCACGCCGCGGGTCGAACCGAGCGTGTCCTGATGCTGCTCCGCCGGAAGCTCCATCTTCATCTTGTCCACGTTGAGCCCCTCGAGGCCGTCCGACGGATAGAGTATGAAGAGTTTGTTCCGCTCGCCGTATTCTGCCGGCACCTTCGCCTCGAAACTTCCATCCCTGACCTCGGCGACGGAAGCCACGTCGTAGTCCACGTCGGTGACGTAGGCCACCTGATCGCCGGCATTCCACACCAGATGCGAATAGTCCGAAAGTTCGTAGTCGATCGTCGTCCGGGTATCCACATTCTCGGATGATACCAGGAGTACCCGCTCCTGCCGACCGCCGCCGACACGGTCGGTCTCCGTTTCGCACGAGGCCATCAGAAGCAGCGCCGGAGCCAGGGCCAGCAGATGATTTATTGCACGTTTCATTTTCAATGGATTCTTTTTAATTCGACTTTTTTCATGATTTCACACGCTCTGCCCGCCGCATCAGTTGTTCCACGGGTCAAGCTCGGTATCGCCCCAGCCCGACTCCACATCCTCGAAATCGCGGCCTGCGGAGCGATACTCTATCTTCGTCTCCTCATCCACGGACACCTCGCCGTAGTTGATGTCGTCACGCAGGTAGAGCACCTCCATGCCAGTGTTGTCGCAGTGGACAAAGTTCATGTTCGGCAGGTTGGTCAGGTCCAGACTCCGCAGCGAATTGTAGGTGCAGTCGATGAACGTCAGGTCCTTGAGGTAGTTGACACTCAACGACGTGAGCTTGTTCATGGCCAGCGTCAGCGAAGCCAGGTGCGGGCAGTTGCGCAGGTCGATGGTGGTGAGCTGGTTGCCGCCGCACTCGAAGGTGCCCATCATGGAGTTCTCGGGGAAGAGCACCGACGTGAGCTTGTTGTTGCTGCAATAGACCTCGCCGATCAGGGGCGTCTGGCGGAAGTCGAGCGTCGTGAGCTGGTTGCTGGCGCAGTCAACCGACGTGAGGGCCGTGCAGCCGTCGACGAGCAGCTCCGTAAGCTGGTTGTCGTCGCAGTTCAGGTGGAAGAGCTTGTCGAAGTTCGTCAGATCGAGCCGCGCGAGCTTGTTCTCGTTGCACGTGATCGTGGTCAGCGTGTTGCGGCAGTCGGCCAGATTCAGCTCGCCGATCGCATTGGAGTTGCACTCGATGCTGCTGAGCGAGGTGCAGCCCGTCAGATCCAGCGTCTCGAGCGCATTGAGCGCGCAGTTGAGCTTCACCAGGTCGGTCGAGCCCGAAAGATCCAGCGAGGTGATCTGGTTGCCCCAGCAGCTGAGTTCGGTCAGGCGCTTGTTCGACGAGAGGTCGAGTTCGGTCAGCGAGTTGGCCGCAACCCACAGGTAGGTCATCGCCGTGTTGGACGAAAGGTCCACGTCGGTGATGTAGTTGTTGTAGATATCCACGTAGTCGATATCGACCGAAGCACTGAAATCAATCGAGGTCGGCTGGTTGAACGACGCGATCAGCTTGTTGAGCTTCGGGCAGTCCGAAACGTCGAGTCCGGCCAGATAGCTCGTCGAGCAGTAGACGTAGACCAGCTCCGGTTTGCCCGAGAGGTCGAGCGTCTGTCCGTTCATGGGGTTGTTGCGCGTCGTGACGTTGACCAGGTTCTGACAGTTCGAGAAGTCGATCTTCTTGATCTGGTTGTAGCAGCAGTTGATGTCCTTCAGCGCCACGCAGTCCGTCACGTCGAGCTCGCCGATCGAGTTGTCGTGGCATTCGAGCGCCTCAAGCGCCGAGCAGCCCTTCAGGTTGAGCGTCGCCAGCAGATAGCCGCCCGTCGTGGCGTTGTACATGTCGTTGGCCTTGAGCTTGACGAGCGACGAGCAGTCCGCGACGTTGAGGTCCGTGATGAGGTTGTGGTCGCAGAGCAACTCCGTCAGCGAGGTCATGCCGCTCACGTCGAGCGTCTCGATGGCGTTGTAGCTGCAATGAAGCGTCTGCAGGTTCGTCAGGTTGCGCACGCCTTCGAGCGAGGTGAGGCCCAGGTCCTCGCACTCGATCGCCGTGATGAGCTCCGCTTCGTCGCGGCTGATCTCACCGTCGCCGTCGGTATCGAAATTCTCCACGAGATATGCCTTGAAATCCTCGGCGAAGGTGAGCAGGTGTGCCCCTTCGTCATCCGCCTGGTTCACCGTGATCTCGACCTGCTCGGCCATGCTCCGGATAAAAAAGGAGGCCGAACGCGGCGTGGCGGAGGGATTCGCCGCAACAGCCACCGATACGGTGACCGTACCGCCTTTGCCCTCGAGCGGGGAGACGGTCAGCCAGTCGGCGGCGCCGCACTCGATCGTCCACTTCAGGGTCGACTCGAAGGTGAAGTCCTGCGCGGACTCCTCGCAGTCGAAGGCAAGTACCTGCTCGTTGACGGTGATCTTCGCCGCCGGAGTTTCATCCTTGTCATCCTTACACGAGGCAAGCGCCAACGCGAGCAAGGAGAACACAGCCAGATAGTAGAATTATTTCATGTTTTGATAATTTAAGGGGTTTCAGCATTCGCATTGCTTCAGAACAAAATTACGAATTAAAAGCCCCCGGAGGCTGTTCCGGGGGCTTCTTTTATAAAATCCGTACATTTTCCCGATTTTGAAACCTCGGGCGCGCACATTCAGGCCAGGTCCGCCGCATCGGGGCCGAGCCGGCGGATCTCCTGCCGGAATTTCGAGGGCGGCACGCCGGTCTCCTTGAAGAAATTGTTGTAGAACGACGTGAGGTTGTTGTAGCCCAGCCTGTCGGCCAGCACCTTGATCGGCGTCGTGTCGGCGCGGTCGGAGAGGGCGCTGACGGCCGCCTTGATGCGGAACGAGTTCACGTAGGCGTTGAACGAGACCCCGGCGAACGAGTTGACCGCCCGCGAGAGGTAGCCCCGGTTGGTGCCGAGCAGCCGCGCCGCCTCCTCGATGGTGAGGTTCTTGCGCTCGTAGAGCCGCTCCTGGGTCATCATCCGGTCCAGCTCGCCGAACAGCTCCCGCAGCTTCCCGTCCTCGGCGTCGGCCTCCTTGCGTCCGGCCTCCTGCAGCGCCTGTTCGCGGCGCAGCATGTCGTTGTACTTGATGACCAGCCGGCGGTACATCCTGTCGCGCAGCCGGTAGTTCGTATAGATGGCCGCGGCGAGCACCAGCACGACGAGCAGCGCCCCGGCAATCAGACCGATGCCCTGCTTCTGCCGCATGATCTGCATGTCCTTCTGCTGGAGTTTCACCCGGGCGGTCTGCCTGTCGAAGTTGCGCAGCAGGGCGTTGAACGAACGCTCGCGCTCGACGTTGAACACGTCGTCGGTAATCCGCTGGTATTCGTTCAGGTAGTTCACGGCCCGATCGTAACGGCCCAGACGGGAGTAGACGTCGGCCAGATCGCGGTAGATCGCATGGCCGTAGAAATAGAGGTGATACTCCTCCGTGATATCCAGTCCGCGCAGGAAGCAGCGCACAGCATCCTGCAGCCGGCCGCGGGCCGCCAGGAAGCGCCCGTATTCGGAGAGGGCCTCCAGCAGGATCGTGTTCTCGGTCGCGGGGTCGCCGATGCAGCGGCGGAAAATCTCCTCGGCCTCGCCGTCGCGGCCGAGCGACGCCAGCACGCAGGCATGCAGGCATGCAGCGGCTCGGGACTTCCCGTACCGGTCGCGTATTCGGGATGCTCCAGGGCAATATCGACGTATTTGAGCGCCTCGACGTCATTGCCGAGCGTGTGGTACATGTAGGCCAGCATCAGCGCTCCGGTGTACTCGCGCGCCACATCACCGTTCTCGCGTCCGTAGTCGTAGATGGCGCGGGCCGTCTCCAGCCCTTCGGGATCGCGGCGGTAGTAGTGGATGATGGTGACGTTGGTCAGCGAACGGTAGTAGTCGCCCCGGTCGCCGCTCTCGGAGGCGAGGTTCATCGCTTGGTAGAAGTAGTCGAGCGCCTGGCTGTAGTTGATGGCGTTCACCATGTTGAAGACCCCCATCGTGTTGAGCATCATGATGCGCTCGTGGCTCATGCCCGAGGAGTCCGCTCCGGCGGTCGCGTCGTCGAAGTAGCGGAACATCGAGTCCGGATCGAACAGATAGTAATAGGCCCGGCCGATGCGGCAGCCGATGCGCAGGCGCGCGGCGGCGTCGCCCGACTCCCGCACGGCGGCATAGGCGGGCACGGCCTCGGCAACCAGTTCCGAATGGCGTCCTTCGGCCGAGAGCGAGTCGAGCCGGCGGCAAAAGTCGTCGGTCGCCGTTCCGGCATCCGCCTCCGACCCGGCGCAGCAGACCAGCACAAGGCCGAACGCCAGCGCAAGGACGAGCGTAAGCACCGGCGCAATCCGGCGGACTGCACGGCGGTATGGATTCTTCGTTGTTGTCGGTTTAATCTTGCTTGGGTCCCAATCCTGTGCTCCGCATGCGGCTGCGGCCGCGGAGCCGCTATCCGAGTTTCATCACGTCCCGAATGCCCAGGTCCTTGTAAGTCGATTCGAGCTCCTCGCTGCGGTCGGTGATGACCAGCAGCTTGTCGCCGACCCGGAGCTCCGTCTTGCCCTGCGGCACGAAATACTCGCCGTTGCGGCAGACCATCATCACGAGGGTGTTCTCCGGCAGGGTGATATCCTTGAGCGTATGGCCGCCTTCGAGCATCGTCTCGTTGACCTCGACCTCCGTCAGTGCGGACTTCATGTCCTCGTGCATGTTCACGTCGAAGGCCGACTCCTTCTCCTCGTAGGCCAGCCCGAGCAGGTTGGCCATGCCGCTGACGGTCGTACCCTGCACCACGAGCGAGATGATCGTCGAGAGGAAGACCACGTTGAAGAGCAGTTCGGCATGTTCGATATGGTCCATGAGCGGATAGATGGCAAAGAGTATCGGCACGGCGCCGCGCAGCCCGACCCACGAGATGTAGAGGCGGGCCCGGGTCGTGAAGCGGCGGAAGGGCGCCAGACAGGCGAAGACCGTCACGGGCCGCGCCACGAAGATCATGAACACCCCGACGGCGCCGCCGAGGAGCAGCACCTCGGGCTGGAACAGCTCGTTGCTGTTGACGAAAATCCCCAGCGTGAGGAACATGATGATCTGCATGAGCCACGTGAAGCCGTCGAAGAAGACCGTCAGCGTGCGTTTCTGGGCGATCTTGTGGTTGCCGACGACCAGTCCCGAGAGGTAGACGGCCAGGTAGCCGTTGCCGCGGATCAGGTCCGTGAAGGCGAACGAGAAGAAGATGAAGGCCAGCAGCAGCACCGAATAGAGCGAATGGTTGACCAGCCCGATGCGGTTGATCGTCCACACCGCAAGGCGGCCGATCAGGTAGCCCGACAGGGCGCCGACGACCATCTGCACGAGGAAAAAGAGGAGACTCGCCCCGAAGCCCGTATGGCTCGATCCGCTCGAAAGCGCCCCGATGAGCAGCACGGTGAGCATGTAGGCCATCGGGTCGTTCGAACCGCTCTCGAGCTCCAGCAGGGGCCGCAGATGCTGCTTGAGTCCCGTCTTCTTGCTGCGCAGGATCGAGAAGACCGACGCCGAGTCGGTCGACGACATGGTCGAGGCGAGCAGCAGCGCCAGCGCAAAGGGCATCTCCACGCCGATCCACGGCGCAATGAGCCACACGAAGCCGGCCAGGATGAAGGCCGTCACGATCACACCGGCGGTCGCCAGCACGATACCCGGCCCGATGACGGGCCTGATCTCCTCGAAACTGGTGTCCATGCCGCCCGTGAAGAGGATGACACACAGGGCGATCATGCCCAGGAACTGCGTCATGTCGGCCGACCGGTAGGAGATAAAGTCCCAGCCGAAGAGCATGCCGACGCCGAGGAACAGCAGCAGGGCCGGTGCGCCGAAACGATAGGCCACCTTGCCGGCCAGCACGGCCACAAAGAGCAGCAGGGCCCCTACCAGAACGAAATTTTCACCACTGATATCGATCATCTTCCCGTTTTCCGTTGTTTTACAAAATCCGCCTCCGCGGCGGCCCCGACTCCCCTTCCGGAGAGCTTCAGCCCGTTTCAGAGGCACTTTCCGCCGGCTGCTTCCGGAGCGGGCGCGGGCCGTTTCCGGAGCGCCGGCAGGCCGCCCCCGCCGTGGCTCCTGCCGCCCCGCCGCCGCACGCTTTCTGCGACGATTCGTCACGGCAGCCCGGCGGCCGGATGCGCGGGCCTGCGGACGCGCCCGTTGCCATGCGCCCCGTGTCGTCCTCTGCAGGACGGCACGATTGGATGCAAAGTTAAAAAAAATCCTGCAAAATCCGCGCTACATCCGGATGAAATCGCCCGGAAAACCGACATCCGCAGACCGCACCCCGGTCCGGGATCGACACGGAACAGCACCGGTCGCCGACGGGAAAGGCCCCGACTACTGCGGGATGAAAATGTAGGTGATGGTGCCCTGCTGACGGGCAGGGGCCGTCTGATCGATGTTGAAGAGCGAGTTGCGGGCGGCCCGCAGCGCCGTTTCGCGCATGCAGTCGTCGCCCCCCTCGACGACTTTCGCCCCGGTGACCCGGCCTCCGCGGTCCACCGTGATCGACACGGTC
>OHWG01001391.1_pt1 | contig 12212 bp, 4 predicted proteins | sample 1579621 | NCBI WGS metagenome assembly OHWG01 (sample SAMEA3882544, study PRJEB24775) | human gut metagenome | biome: human-associated habitat; feature: intestine environment; material: feces | place: Netherlands | collected 2009/2010
TGATTTCTATTTGGGTGACGCTTAGGGCACCTTGCCGGTTGCTGGTCCCTATGCAGTCGCTGCCGGTATCCCCTCCGCCGATGACCAGTACTTTTTTCCCTTTGGCAGTAACCAGTTGTTCTTTCGGGAACGTCATGCCGGCAAGGATACGGTTTTGTTGCGCCAGCATGTCCAGTGCCGGGTGGATGCCTTTCAGTTCGCGTCCGGGGACAGGGAGGTCACGGGCGGTCGGAGCTCCGGTGCAGATGCAGTAGGCGTCAAAACCTTCGGGGAGTTGCCGCACATCCACATCGTTGTTCATTTTGAAGTGGATGCCTTCTTCTTCCATCACCCGGATACGGCGGTCGATGATGGGCTTGTGCAGCTTGAAGTTGGGGATGCCGTAACGTAGCAGGCCGCCGGGAGCCTCATTCTTGTCGAAGACGGTCACTGTGTACCCTTTTCCGTTGAGCTGGTTGGCGGCGGCCAGTCCGGCGGGCCCGGCGCCGATAATGGCTACTTTCCGTCCGTTGCGTTCAATGTTCCGGGGCTTGATGTAACCTTCGCGGAAGGCTGCTTCGGCAATGGCCGCTTCGTTCTCGCGGATGGTGACGGGAGAGTCCATGCTCAGTTTCAGCACGCAACTCTTTTCGCAGAGGGCGGGGCAGACACGTCCCGTGAACTCCGGGAAATCGTCGGTCTGCTCTAATACGTGATATGCCTCTTTGTAACGGCCTTTGTATAACAAATCTTGCCATTCTGGTTGCTTGTTACCCAGCGGGCAGGCCCAGTGGCAGAAGGGTACGCCACAATCCATGCAGCGGGAGGCCTGCGTACGGCGGTCGCCGCTGTTCAAGGTCTGTTCTACCTCGCTGAAATCATCTATACGTTCGTGGACGGGACGATAGCCCGCCTCTTGTCTATGTATCGTTAGAAATGCTCTTGGGTTTCCCATAGTTCTCTTGTTTTTGTGTAAATATTTAGTAGTCTTTCTGCATCTCCGCAATCTTGCGTTGGAGTTTGCGCATCTGTTCCTCTTGGAGTACTTTCTTGTATTCGATCGGGACGATCTGGATGAACTCATCCACGTACTTGTTCCAGTTATCGAGCATCAATCCGGCCAGATGGCTGCCGGTATGATGATAATGCTTGCGGATCAATTCATGAAGTTCCTTTCGTGAGGTGCTATCCTCGATCAAGGAAAGCTCTACCATTTCCATGTTACAATAGTAATCGAAATCACCATTCTTGTTCCACACGTAAGCGACACCACCACTCATTCCGGCGGCGAAGTTCCGGCCTGTATTGCCTAAGACGACAACCCGGCCTCCGGTCATGTACTCGCAACAATGGTCGCCTACACCTTCCACGACAGCGATCGCCCCGGAGTTTCGCACGCAGAAACGCTCTCCGACCCGGCCGTTGATATAGACCTCACCACTGGTAGCCCCATATAATAAGGTATTACCGGCTATCGTATTGTCTTCCGCTATAAAGGTGGAGCGTACCGGAGGCATTAAACTGATGTGTCCGCCACTCAATCCTTTTCCGAGATAGTCGTTCGCCTCGCCTTCCAACCGGAAATGTATGCCGTGAGCCAGAAAGGCTCCGAAGCTCTGGCCCGCCGCCCCCTTGAACTTGATATGCAGGGTGTTCTCCGGTAACCCGATGTTCCCGTACCGCTTGGCGATCTCTCCGGAAAGCATGGCTCCTACGGAACGATCGGTGTTGGCTATCGCATAATCCAACGATACTTCCTGTCCGGATTCGATGGCGGCCTTTGCGTGACGGATGATATCCACATCTTTCACGTTGTCGATCGCGTGGAGTTGACGGGTGACATGATGGATGGCCTGCGTGGCGGCTTGTTCCGGTAGATGGATCAAGCGGCTGAGATCCAATAGATCATGTTTCTCGATATGATCAGAAGGTTTACGCATGAGTAAGTCCGTACGGCCAATGATATCGTCTAGTTTCGTATAGCCTAGCTCTGCCAGATATTCCCGAACTTCACGGGCGAGGAAGGTGAAGAAATTCACCAAATATTCGTGTCGACCATGAAAGCGTTTACGTAATTCCTCATCTTGGGTAGCGACACCTACCGGACACGTGTTCATATGGCATTTACGCATCATCACACAACCTAAAACGATCAAGGCGGAGGTGGCGAATCCAAACTCCTCGGCACCCAGCATCGCCATCAATACGATATCCCGTCCGGTTTTCAATTGTCCGTCTGTTTGCAAGCGGACTTGTCCCCGGAGGCCGTTCATCACTAGTGTCTGTTGAGTCTCGGATAGACCTAGCTCGGGTGGGATTCCGGCGTAACGGATAGAGCTTATCGGGGAAGCCCCCGTTCCTCCTTCCGCCCCGGAGATCACGATCCGGTCCGCTTTAGCTTTGGCTACGCCGGCGGCGATAGTTCCCACGCCACTCTCGGATACGAGTTTCACACTGATCTCGGCTTGAGGGTTCACGTTCTTCAGATCGAAGATCAATTGCGCCAAGTCCTCGATCGAGTAAATATCGTGGTGGGGCGGGGGAGAGATCAGGCCGACGCCGGTGGTCGAGTTGCGGGTCTTGGCGACCCACGGGTAGACCTTGCCGCCGGGCAGCTGGCCGCCCTCGCCGGGCTTCGCGCCCTGCGCCATCTTGATCTGGATCTCACTGGCGGAGACCAGATACTTGCTTGTCACGCCGAAGCGGGCGGATGCCACCTGCTTGATGGCGGAGTTGCGCTCGGTGCCGTAGCGGTCCTCGGCCTCGCCGCCCTCGCCGGTGTTGCTGCGGCCGCCCAGACGGTTCAGGGCCAGTGCAATGGTCTCGTGGGCTTCGCTGCTCAGGGCACCGTAGCTCATGGCAGCGGCTTTGAACCGCTTGACGATGGAGCTGACGGGCTCCACCTCCTCAAGGGGGATGCCGCCGTTGGGGTCATAGCTGAAGTCCAGCAGGCTGCGCAGGTGCACGCCCTCGGCACCCATGTTGTCCACGGTGCGGGTGAAGTCCTTGAAGGCCTTGTAGTCGCCCGTGAAGCAGGCTTTCTGGAACAGATGGATGGTCTGCGGGGTGAAGAGGTGCTCTTCCTTGCCGCTGCGGAACTTGTGGGCACCGCCGTCGGCCAGCTCCATGTTGATATCCAGACCCAGCGGGTCAAAGGCGGCGTTGTGGGCAGCTTCCACGTCCGCCTGAATGTCCTCCAGACCGATGCCGCCCACACGGCTGACCGTGCCGGTGAAGTACTTGTCGATGACATCCTTGGAGATGCCGACCGCCTCAAAGATCTGGCTGCTCTGGTAGCTCTGGATGGTGGAGATGCCCATCTTGGAGGCGATCTTCACGATGCCGTTCAGCACAGCCTTGTTGTAGTCATCCACGGCGGCGTAGTAATCCTTGTCCAGCAGACCTTCGTCGATGAGCTGGGCAATGGTGTCGTGGGCCAGATAGGGGTTGACGGCGCAGGCACCGTAGCCCAGCAGGGTGGCAAAGTGGTGCACCTCGTGGGGCTCGGCGCTCTCAAGGATGAGGGCCATGGCCGTGCTCTTCTTGGTGCGGATGAGGTACTGGGACACGGCAGAAACCGCCAGCAGGCTGGGGATGGAGACGTGGTACTCGTCGATGTCGCGGTCAGAGAGGATGATGATGTTGGCACCGTCCTTGTAGGCGCGGTCCACCTCCAGGAATACGCGGTCGATGGCCTTTTCCAGGCTGGTGTTCTTGTAGTAGTTGATGGACACCGTGGCCACCTTGAAGCCCGGCACGTTCATGTACTTGATCTTGAGCAGGTCGGTGCTGGTCAGGATGGGGTTGTGCACCTTGAGCACCTTGCAGTTCTCGGGCTTGTCCTCCAGCAGGTTGCCGTGGGCACCCACATAGACGCTGGTGGAGGTGACCACCTTCTCCCGGATGGCATCGATGGGCGGGTTGGTGACCTGTGCGAACCGCTGCTTGAAGTAGTTGAACAGCGGGGGATGCTGGCTGCTGAGCACGGCAAGCGGGGTGTCGGTGCCCATGGCTCCGGAAGGCTCGGCACCGGCCCGGGCCATGGGCAGGATCAGCTCCTTGATCTCCTCGTATTTGTAGCCAAAGACCTTCTGCAGGCGGGTCAGCTCCTCGCCGGTGTAGCTGGGGACCTTGATGTTGGGAATCTTCAGGTCCTTCAGCCGGACCAGATTCCGGTCGATCCACTCGCCGTAGGGCTCGCGGCTGGCGTAGTATTCCTTCAGCTTCTCGTCGTCCACCACTTCGCCCTTGACGGTATCCACCAGCAACATTTTGCCGGGGCGCAGGCGGTCTTTCATCAGGATATTGTCGGGGGCGCAGGGCAGCACGCCCACCTCAGAGGACAGGATCATCCGGCCATCCTTGGTGATATAGTAGCGGCTGGGGCGCAGACCGTTGCGGTCCAGCACCGCGCCCACCACGTCGCCGTCGGAGAAGAGGATGGCGGCGGGGCCGTCCCAGGGCTCCAGCATGGTGGCGTAATACTGGTAGAAATCGCGCTTCTTCTGGCTGATGTTCTTGTTGTTCTCCCAGGGCTCGGGGATGGTGATCATCACAGCCAGAGGCAGATCCATGCCGTTCATCACCATGAACTCCAGCGCGTTGTCCAGCATGGCGGAGTCCGAGCCGGAGGTGTTGATGATGGGCAGGATCTTGTTCATGTCGTCCTGCAGGATGGGGCTCTCGATGCTCTCCTCACGGGCCAGCATGGCATCGGTGTTGCCCTTGATGGTGTTGATCTCGCCGTTGTGCAGGATGAACCGGTTGGGGTGGGCACGCATCCAGCTGGGGTTGGTGTTGGTAGAAAAGCGGCTGTGCACCATGCCGATGGCGGATTCGTAATCCTCGTCCTGCAGGTCAAGGTAGAACAGGCGCAGATCGTGCACCAGGAACATGCCCTTGTAGACGATGGTGCGGCTGGACAGGCTGGGCACATAGGTGCCGTTGCTGGCCTGCTCGAACACGCGTCGCACAATGTACAGGCGGCGGTCAAACTCGATGCCCTTGCTTACCTTGGCGGGCTTTTTGATGAAGCACTGCCAGATGGAGGGCATGCAGTCCCGGGCCTTCTGGCCCACGGCATCGGGGTCTACCGGCACCCTGCGCCATGCCAGAAACTCAAGCCCCTCCTTGCGGGTGACCACCTCGAACAGCTTCATGGCCTGGGCGCGCATGTGCTCGTTCTGGGGGAAGAAGAACATGCCCACACCGTACTCGCGCTCATTGCCAAGGCTGATGTTCAGCTCTTCGGCCACCTTGGAGAAGAACTTGTGGCTGATCTGCAGCATGATGCCCACGCCGTCGCCGGTCTTGCCCTCGGCATCCTTGCCGGCGCGGTGCTCCAGCCGTTCCACGATGCTCAGGGCATCGCTGACCGTCTGATGGCTCTTGCGGCCCTTGATGTCCACCACCGCGCCGATGCCGCAGGCATCGTGCTCGAACTGAGGGTCATACAGGCCAAGAGGCGTGGCGTTTTCCGTAAATTGATCCATTGCCTTTCCCATCCTTATCTCTCAAAATATCCTCCGGGCCGCGGCACATTCCGCAGCCGATCTTGCACAGAAAACAAAAAAGCGCCCCAGAAGGGTATAGAATACCCCTCTGGAACGCCTTTGTTCCGATGATTCTATTATAGCGGATGGTGAGAGATGTTCAAGTGACAGCTGCGCCAAACTTGATGCCCTGAAGTCCGGTCATCTTGTGCGGTTTGATGGAATGATGAACGCATTTCATCAAAACCTTGAAAAAACCGCCGCATCCGGCTGCCGGTCTGGGGCAGGGGATGCGGCGGTTTGCGTATGATTGCGGGGCGTTTCTGTCCTTAGTGCTTTGCGGCGCGCTGTTTGCGGTCGAAGAACCACCCGCATACCAACAGACCGATGCCAAAGATCAGAAGCACGGCAGCCAGCCAATCGGTGGTACCGGTCTGGATCAGGGTCACGGTCGTGGTGTTCTGCGTGGGCGTTTCCTCCGGCTGGGCCAACGACGCGGACGTGTCAGTCTGAGCCGGTTCCTCCGCAGGCAGCTCGCCGGGGGCCTCGGTTTCCTCTGTTTCCTCGGTTTCCTCTGTTTCCTCGGGGATCTCGGGTTCCTCAGGCTCCTCGGGGGTCTCGGGGGTCTCGGGGGTCTCCGGGTCTACGGGAACGACCGGAACATAGGGGTCGTCCGGGCTGTTCTTCAGGTTGGTAAAGACGACCTTGGCGGTGTCGTTCTGGGGCACAACGCCGGTCTCTGCAGGGTTGAGATTCAGCAGGGTCCAGCCGTCCTGAGCGGTTTCGGTGATGGTATAGCCGATGCCTGCGGGCAGGTTCGAGAGCGTGATGCTCTCGCCGCTTTTCAGGGTGAAGGATGCCTTGCCGTTTTTGAACGGGACACCGCACCATTTGTCGTCGATCGTGGTGATGGTATCATCGTCCAGCGTGAGCTCAAAGGTGAACGCGGTGTCATAGTCGCTCGGCAGCAGTTCCCCGAGCGTCTCTTTGCAGACGGTCAGGCTGCCGATGCTGCCGTGTGCGGCCTTGAGGGACAGGGGGTCGGTGAGTTCAGTACCGGGCTGGAACAGCACGGTATGCCGGGCACTTTCATCGTCCCCATGGGCGTTCCAGCGGGTGGTCTCAGAGTCGTCGTACCAGCCGGTAATGAAATCATAGCAGTCCGGTTCGCCGTCCAGCGCCCAGCCTTTGCCGGTATCGCCAAAGGTGATGGTGGCACCGTCTGCGTTGTAGATGTCGTCACCAGAAAGCCTTGCGTGATTGTTGTACAGCTCTACATCGTCTGAAAGAATCGCAGTGCCAGAGTTCACAAGTCCGCCGCCTACAGAACCGGCATGGTTATAGCGTACACTGCCGGCCAGCAGGTTCAGCGTCGCATGCTCATCGTTTTGGATACCGCAGTTGCTGTTGTATTCCACCTGCAGATTGGCACCCTTTTCCACGGTGAAGAGATTGCAGTTGACGATACCGGACACCGTATTGTAGTTGGCAGTGACATTTGCACCGCTTTCTATCAGAAAAGCACCCTGCTTCAGATCACCCATCACTTGATTGTAGATGCCATGGGCACCGTTGTGGTTGGCGGTGACATTTGCACCGGACTCAATCGTCAGATAGGAATCGTAACTGTTGTAGATACCGAGCTTAGCATTGTTGTCCACTGAAACATTGGCACCATTCTGGATGTGCAGCTTACAGCTGTTCACGATGGCAGCCAGGCCCTTGTTCTGACATACGGAGACGTTTGCACCACTTTCAATGGTCAGGTCGGCGCCTGCATACACATACAAACCGCCAGAGCCGTAGCCCGGGTCATTTGTGCCGTTGCCGTCGCAGATGACCTGCGAACCGCCTTGGATCACGCCAATGCCGCCGACACCAAGGCCGGAACCGCCATTGTCGCGGATATCAAGGGTAGAACCGGAATCCACGTCAAGGCCATCAACGAAAACAGCGTAGCCATACCATGCGCCGGTGTTTCCGGTGGCGGTCAGGGTCGAGGATTCCATGGTCAGCTTACCGCCATAGCAGCCAATGCCGAAGCCGTAGCCATCAGGATCGGATTTGCCGTTGTCCATCACCACGACATTTGAACTGGACAGTGTGATGTCGATCGGATCGATCGTCATGTCCGCATGGGCACAGCCTGTGATCTCAAGATAAGAGTTGTTGATCTTGATCTCACGGTTAGGTTGTCCTTTAAATTCCGAGTCATCGGCGTAGATACCACTTGCACGATAATTAGAGACACCACGGATCACGGCGTATGATCCATCCAGATACAGGTTGCTCTTCTGATACAGATAGATGCCGCTGCCGCAGCTTCCATCCGGGATCAACGTAAAGTTGACGTTGTTCAGTCTCAGATTCGAGTTGCTGATCAGGTTGGCCGTTCCTCCTGCGCCACCTTCATGGGTATGAGTATGCGCATAGATATTCAGCGTAAGATCTTTAAACGTGATATCACTGTGCGATGCATACATACCGTTCTGGTTCAGCGTCAGCGTGCGGGTACCGCCGCCGGAAATGGTCAGGGTCTTGTTATCGAACGTAAGACCTTCATACAGCTCAATGTTCGCCAGCAGGTCGATCTGATCACCATCCGTCGCGGCAGTGATTGCATCGTCCAGTGTGGAGTAGTAGTACGTATCGTCGATCTTGTCGATCTTGCACACAGCCTGGGTTGTGGGGCTTGTGGTGCTGTCGTCGTCGTCCGCAGGGTCATCGCCACCCGATTCCTCGTCAGGAGTTTTGGGGGTGAGATTCCCTGCGGGCAGGTCATCCGCTGCTGCTTTATCGCGGTCCGCGTCCGCAGGGTCATCGCCACCCGATTCCTTGTCAAGAGTTTTGGGGGTGGGATTCCCTGCGGGCAGGTCATCCGCTGGTGCTTCATCGTTGTCCGCATCCGCAAGGCTTTTCTCCGAGCCCGTCTCCGAAAGGTCGGGAACAGGAGGTTCCTGTTCCTGCGAATCATCAAGGGAGTAGGGGACGGTGGAAAGGTCACTCCAGTCCAGAATGGTGCCGTCCGAATCCGTGATGGTGGGGTCGGGGCTCAGTGCAAGTACACTCAGCGGCAGAACATGAAGCAGCAATCCGATGGTAAGTATCACTACGAACCATCTCTTTTTCATAATTTTTTCTCCTCCTCTTTCTAAAATATAGTACATTTTGTGTACTGCTAATATAGTAGCATCGGATGTTCGGAAATACAAGAGGTTCAAACGAATTTGAAACCGAAAGATCCAAATTTTTGAAGCGGCGGGGAACCGCGCCGGAGTTTCTCCGGAAAATGATTCCTGCACAGGAGTGAAAGCTTGTCCCTACGCCGGAAATTCCCAGAAATTATGAAAAAGTTTCGACACAAGAAAAACTCCCGGGAAATCCCGGGAGTATAGCAGAAACGAAGCAAGAAATTCCCTGCGGCGGCAGTCAGCGTCCCAGAATGGCCCGCAGGTCCTCTTCCGGGGTCGTAATGGCTTTCAGGTCATAGCGGCGCTGCAATTCCTGCACCACCCCCGGAGAGAGAAAGGCCGGGAGGGTGGGGCCGAGGCGGATGTTCCGGATGCCCAAAGCCAGCAGGGCAATCAGGATGCAGACTGCCTTCTGCTCGAACCAGCAGAGCACCAGCGAGAGCGGCAGGTCGTTGACGGTGCAGCCGAAGGCATCGGCCAGAGCCAGTGCGATCCGGATGGCGCTGTATGCGTCGTTGCACTGGCCCACATCCAGAAGGCGGGGCAGGCCAGTGCCGGGCACTGTGCCCAGAGGCAGATCGTTCAGCCGGAATTTTCCGCAGGCAAGGGTCAGAATGACCGTATCCGGCGGTGTCAGCCGGGCAAACTCGGTGTAGTAACGGCGGGTGGGCCGGGTACCGTCGCAGCCGCCCACCAGGAAGAAATGGCGGATCTGCCCGCTTTTCACGGCCGCAACGATCTCATTGGCGTGGGAGAGCACAGCGCTCCGCGCAAAGCCGGTGGTGACCGTTTTGCCGCCGTTCATGCCCGGGATGATGGTATCCTCCGGGTAACCGCCCAGTTCCAGCGCTTTCCGGATGACGGGGGTGAAGTCCCGGTCCTCCCCGATGTGCGGCACCCCGGGATAGGAGACCACCGAGGTGGTAAAGACCCGGTCGGCGTAGCTGGGGCGCAGCGGCATGATACAGTTTGTGGTGAAGAGGATCGGTGCGGGGATGTCCTCAAACTCCGACTGCTGGTTCTGCCAGGCGGTGCCGAAATTTCCCTTGAGGTGCGAATAGCGCTTTTTCAGCTCCGGATAACCGTGGGCGGGCAGGAGTTCCGAGTGGGTATAAACGTTGATGCCCTTGCCCTCGGTCTGGGCCAAAAGCTGCTGGGTGTCGTAAAGGTCGTGGCCGGAAATGACGATGAAAGGCCCTTTCTCGATGGTCAGAGGGACTTCTGTCGGTTCCGGTTCGCCAAAAGCACCGGTGTTGGCATGATCCAGCAGTTCCATGGTGCGGAAGCTGGCTTCTCCGGTCTTTTGCACCAGGAGCCAAAGCTCCTCCATGGATAGCCCCGAGGTGCCCACTGCCTTCAGGGCGGTACAGTAAAATTTGTCCAGCTCCGGGTCGATGCGGCCCAGCACCCGAGCATGATAGTTATAAGCGGCCATTCCCCGCAGGCTGAACAGCACAAAGCATTTCAGGCTTCGCACATCCGGGTCAGGCTCCTGCCAGAGCTGCTGCATATCATAGTCCTCGGCAATGCCCGGACAGGCGGCGTGGATCTTCTCGATCAGCTGCCCGACGGTGTGCTCGTCAAAATTTACATTGGTGATGGTGGTGAACAGCCCCTGCATCAGCAGCAAAGCCTGCTCCGGAGCCGGAGCACGGCCTTCGCCAATGAGCTGCTCCGCATACCGGATCAGGGCACCGGTCAGCCGGTCCTGCGCCGCTGCGGTCGGAGCCGATTTCCCGCACACGCCTGCCCGACCGGTACAGGCAGTCCCGTTGGCCGCCTGCTCACATTGGAAACAAAACATCTGCTCATCCATAAAAATACTCCCTTCGCTTTCTGGCAAAGGGAGTATGGACAACGGACAGAGGAAATATGCAGGAAAAAAAGGGGGCCGCACCCCTTCGGATGCAGCCCTCTGAAAAGGAATGCTTAGTAGGTGATGCCCTGTGCCATCATGGCGGTGGCCACCTTCAGGAAACCGGCGCAGTTTGCACCGACCATCAGGTTGCCCTCGGAACCGGCAGCAACGGATGCATCGTAGGAAGCGTGGAAGATGCCCTCCATGATGCCCTTCAGCTTTGCATCGACCTCTTCGAAGGTCCAGCTCAGACGCTCGGAGTTCTGGCTCATCTCCAGGCCGGAGGTGGCCACGCCGCCGGCGTTGGCAGCCTTTGCGGGTCCGTACAGGACACCGTTGGACAGGTAGACCTCGATGGCCTCGGGCGTGCTGGGCATGTTTGCGCCCTCGCAGACAACGGTGCAGCCGTTCTTGACCAGAGCCTCAGCGGACTCCTTGTTGATCTCGTTCTGGGTCGCGCAGGGCAGGGCGATGTCGCAGGGGACAGTCCAGACCTTGGAGCAGTCGGCAACGTAGGTTACACCGGCGTGGGTCTCGGCGTACTCCTTGATGCGGCCGCGGCGCACTTCCTTCAGGTCCTTGACGTAGGCCAGGTCGATGCCGTTGGGGTCGTAGACGTAGCCGTTGGAGTCGGACATGGTAACCACCTTGGCACCCAATTCGGTAGCCTTGGTAGCAGCACCCCAAGCCACATTTCCAAAACCGGAGATAGCCACGGTCTTGCCCTTGATGTCAATGCCTTTTGTTTGTAACATTTGGTTTACGAAATACAAGCCGCCGAATCCTGTTGCTTCGGGACGAATCAGCGAACCGCCAAATTCCAATCCTTTACCGGTAAATGTGCCCGTAAATTCGCGAGTCAACTTCTTATACATACCGAACATATAGCCCACTTCGCGACCGCCTACACCGATATCACCGGCAGGAACATCCATATCCGGACCGAGGTGACGCCACAATTCCAGCATGAAGGCCTGACAGAAACGCATGATTTCAGCATCGCTCTTTCCGCGCGGAGAGAAGTCGGAACCACCCTTACCACCGCCCATAGGCAATGTAGTCAAAGCATTCTTGAAAGTCTGCTCAAATCCCAGGAATTTGAGGATAGAAAGATTTACGGAAGCATGGAAACGAATACCGCCTTTGTACGGGCCAATGGCATTGTTGAACTGCACACGATAGCCGAGGTTCGTCTGAACTTCACCCTTATCATCCACCCACGTTACACGGAAAGTAAAGATACGGTCAGGTTCAACCAGACGTTCTATAATTTTCGCTTTCTCGAACTCAGGATGTTGGTTATAGATATCTTCGATGGAAAGAAGAACTTCCTTTACGGCTTGAAGATACTCAGACTCGCCGGGGTGCTTTGCCTCTAAAGAGGCCATGATACGTTCGATATTCATAATATTACGTTTTAAAGGTTATTACCTTGTTGACTTCACGCTATTCAAACAAAATGTCAATGAATAACACCGCAAATATAAGAAAACTTTTCAAAACAGCTAAATTTTACGGTTATATTTTGATTAAAGAATGATAAAATGTCAAATCCCCGGCATTCTCTATTCATACCTAAATGGTCTATTCTTTTCCTATTCTGTCAACAATTCGCCATAACGGCATAAATATAGAAAAAATTATAATAAAGAAAATAAGAAATGACGTATAATTTACGAAAAAAGACACAAT
>OHWG01001413.1_pt1 | contig 12006 bp, 10 predicted proteins | sample 1579621 | NCBI WGS metagenome assembly OHWG01 (sample SAMEA3882544, study PRJEB24775) | human gut metagenome | biome: human-associated habitat; feature: intestine environment; material: feces | place: Netherlands | collected 2009/2010
CCCGCCGGTCGGCGGCGTTGTGCGACTTGCGCGACTTGCCGCTCCACCAGTGGCCGAATTTCAGCGCCAGATCGGGGTGAAGTCCCCACGAGAAGAGCACGCGCAGCGTCCGCGAGCGGAAGATGCGGTTCAGGAGCTTGAGCATCGGCTGGCCGTCGATGCGCATGTTGTCGCCGTGGGCGATGAAGATGCGCCGCCCGGCAAGGGTCATCAGCTGCGGCGCGGTGCAGATCTCCACGCCGCATTCGCGCGTGAGGTAGTCGGTGACCCACATGTCGTGGTTGCCCGTAAAGAAAACCACGCGGATGCCACGGTCCGTGAGCTCGGCCAGCTTGCCCAGCGTCCGCACGAACCCCTTGGGTACCACCCGTTTGTACTCGAACCAGAAGTCGAATATGTCGCCCACGAGGAAGATTGCCTCCGCATCGCGCGCCGCCTCGTCGAGCCACCGCACGAAGAGCCGTTCGGTCGCGCGCGCCTCCTTTTCACTGCCGGCGCCGAGGTGTATGTCGGATGCGAAATAGATCATGAAGGTTTGTTCGTTCTCACCGTTGTCATTCCATCTTCAGTCCCTTCCCGGACCCCGGCTGCGGTCCGCAGCCGCCAGGCCCCGAATCCGGTCCCCGGCCGGCACGCCGGGCCGGCCGCGCCATCAGCGCGTCAGTTCGTCGAGCTTCTCCTCGAGGCTCTTGCCGTAGATGTCGCGCGCGACGATCGTCCCCTGCCTGTCGATGAGGAAGTTGGCCGGGAGCTTCTGCACGTTGTAGAGCGTCAGCGCCGTCGAGGCGCGCCCGCGCAGGTCGCTCACCGAGATCCAGGGCAGCTGCTGCTCCTGCACGGCCGTGATCCACAGCGGTTTCGAGGTGTCGATCGCCACCTGATAGACCTCGAACGAGGTCGGAGCGTCGGCATACTTGCGGTAGGTCTCCTTCAGTTCGGCGTTGTAGACGTTGCTGTTGCCCAGTTCGGCCGACCAGAAGTCCAGCAGCACGACCTTGCCCGCAAGCGACGAGAGGCGGATCTTCCTGCCGTAGATGTCCTGCAACTCCAGATCGGGGTAGCTCGCCTCGGAGATCTGCGACGTCAGGCTGATGCGGGCATCCATGCGGGCGATTTCGGCCAGCAGCGGCGCGAGGTAGGGCGAGTCGGGATAGCGCTCGCCGACGGCCTCGGCGACAGTGCGGTAGTAGACCACGTCGCTGTCGCCGTTAAAGAGGTACGAGTCGCCCGGCAGCCGCTGATAGAGGGCGTAGACGGCCGCCAGCGAGGACTTGTTCTCGATGATGAAGCGCAGCTGCTCGCGCCGGATGCGGTAGTATTCGGCCGTATACTCCTTGACGAGGGCCTTGCGCTCCTCGTCGGTGAGGTTCTGCCGGGCGAACTGCGCGGCGATCTCGTCGAGCGACTGGGCCCCCGTGACGAAGGCCTGGTAGAAGAGGCGGAGCAGGTCCGACTCCTCGGAGCCCTCGACCGTATAGTTGCGGACGACGCTGCCCACCGATCCGACCTCGACACGGTCGCCGCCGGCCAGCAGCAGCGGAATGCGCTCGCCGTCATAGACCACGTTGTAGAGCGCCGGAGTCTGCGGCACCCCCTTGAGCCGGAAGCCGTAGGCGCCCTGGGCGTCGAGCGTCGTCGAGTCGATGACCGTCTGCTCGAGCGGCGTCACCTGCTCGAGGTAGACATTTTTCGCCTCGCTGCCCACGAAACGGCCCGAGATTTTCACCTTCGACGACTGGCAGCCGCACAGCACGGCGGCCGCAGCCATTGTCACGAATAGCGTCTGCTTATTCATCTATTTTTTTGTCGTTTTTCTCGTTTGATGGAAACAAAGATAGGAAAATTCCGCAAATCGGAATCAAATTATTTCTGCGAATTGCGGTGGGCGGCACCGTTTTTCACAAAGCCGCGGTTGTGCTGCTGGCGGTTCTTCTGCTGCTGCCGCTGCTGTTGCCGCTGCAGCACCCCCTTGCGGACAGGCGCCGAAAAGTGCTGTTTGTAGTCGCTTCGGATATTGTTCAGGGCCACTTCGTCGATTTCGATGGCACCTCCGGACATCTGCTTGATATCCTTTACGATCACCTCGTTGTTGGGGTGTTCCTGATTGTATTCGTAGCTCTTCGTGCGCATGTAGCGGGCCAGGTTGTCGACCGTGCGCGCCACGCGCTGCGGGTCCTTCTCGTCAGCCAGCGAGCGGATCATCCGCTCGACATACTTGCCGTAGTGCTTGAAGGCGATGCGCCCCTGCGTATAGGCCAGCGGCCGGGGCGAGACGGTCAGCTCCTGGCGCGTGGGCCGCGGGTAGGGAGAGTCCACATCCAGCTGGAAATCAGACATGATGAACAGATGGTCCCACAGCTTGTGCGTGAAATCCGCCGTATCGCGCAGCAACGGGTTCAGGTTGCCCATGACGGCGATGACGGCCCGGGCCTGGCGGTTGCGTTCGCGCCGGTCCTCGATCACGAGCAGCGAGTCGATCATCTCCTGGATGTGACGCCCGTACTCGGGCAGGTAGAGCTTGCGACGTGTGTAATTGTAATTCTTCTTCATAAGTCGTTTCGTATCCGCGGCCCGCGGCATGTTCCGTTCCGTCCGCCGGAGCATCCGAACGGACTCCGGCAATGGGTCGCCCGGGAGGCTGTCAGCGCCCTTGCGCGAGCTTCGGCACCGCCCGCGGCAAATTGGGTTTGCACCGCGGAAAAACATATCTTTGGGACGTAAACAGTGCAAACCGAGTGCAAAAACCGGGCTTTTTCCGGTCCCTGCCGAAGTGTTGCATCTTCGGGCCGAAGCATATCATCGGCAAAAGTAGGTAAAATTTCACGAAAAACAAGCTATGGCAAAGGTTTTAATCATAGACCGGTCGAAAAGCGTGCGCAACATCCTGCGCGAACGGCTCCGCTACGAGGGTTTCTCGGCCGAGGCGGCCGAAGACGACCGCACGGCCGCGGAGCTGTGCAACAAGATAGCCTTCGACCTGATTCTCTCCGACACGGGGTGCAAGGTCCCCGATACGGGCGTGCCGTTCATCGCACTCTCGGACGAGCGGTCGATCGACTCGGCCGTCGAGGCCGTGCGCAACGGGGCCGAGGACTACCTGACCAAACCCATCGACATGAACCGCCTGCTGCAATCCGTCCACCGCGTGGTCGACCACCCCGCGTCCGCCCCGGCCGCGACACCCGCCTCCCGCCGCTGCCGCCGGGCCCACACGCCGCCGACGCAGCCCATCATCGGGCTCTCGCCCGAGATCGAACACGTCCGCCAGCTCATCGAGAAGGTTGCGCCGTGCGACGCCCGCGTGCTCATCACGGGCGAGAACGGCACGGGCAAGGAGCTCGTGGCGCGGGCGCTGCACGCCGGAAGCCACCGCGCCGGAGGGCCGTTCGTCGAGGTCAACTGCGCGGCCATCCCCTCGGAGCTGATCGAGAGCGAGCTCTTCGGCCACGAACGCGGCGCCTTCACCTCGGCCATCAAGCAGCGCAAGGGCAAGTTCGAGCAGGCCGACGGCGGCACGCTCTTCATGGACGAGATCGGCGACATGTCGCTTTCGGCGCAGGCGAAGGTGCTGCGGGCGCTGCAGGAGCGGCGCATCAGCCGCGTGGGCAGCGACCGCGACATCGAGGTCGACGTGCGGGTGATCGCCGCGACGAACAAGGACCTGCGCCGCGAGATCGAGCGGGGCAACTTCCGCGAGGACCTCTACCACCGCATCGGGGTGATCGTCGTGCACGTGCCGGCGCTGCGCGAACACGCGGCGGACATTCCGCTGCTGGTCGACCACTTCCTGCGCACGATCGCCGGGGAGTACGGCACCGCCCCGAAGGAGATCGACGCCGAGGCGGTCGCGGCGCTGCAGCGCATGCGCTGGACGGGCAACGTCCGCGAACTGCGCAACGCCGTCGAGCGCCTGACGGTCCTCTCGGGCGAGCGCATCACGGCCGAGGACGTGCGGCTCTACTGCTGACCGCCGGATGCGGCCTCAACACGCGGGCTACAACGCCCCGAGCAGCTCCTCGGCGCGGTCGACCAGCCGGCCGGCACCGGCCGCGACCAGTTCCTCCCGGTCGCGGAATCCCCACGTGACACCCGCCGAGCGAACCCCCGCCGCCCGGGCCGTCTCCATGTCCACGCCCGAGTCGCCGACGTAAAGCACCTGCTCGCGCGGCACTCCCGTGCGTGCGAGAATCTCCCCGACAACCGCCGGATCGGGCTTCAGCGGCACGCCGGGCCGCTGCCCGAAGACCACGGCGAAGGGAATCTCCGGGAAGAAGAGGCGGATGAGCTTCTCGGTCCCGGCCTGAAACTTGTTCGAGGCCACGGCCACGCGGATGCCGCGGCGCGTCAGCTCGGCCAAAAGTTCCGGAATGCCCGGATAGGGCTTCGTATGGATGTCGATGTGCGCCGTGTAGTAGCGCACGAAGTCGGCGCGCACGGACTCCACGAACTCGGGCGTGCGCAGCGGCTCGGGCCCGCTCGACGAGCCGCAGGATGCCGTTGCCGACGAAGTGGCAGTACTCCTCATAGGTGTGCTGCGGAAGTCCCCGCGCGGCCAGCACGGCGTCGCAGGCGGCGGCCAGGTCGCCGATCGTATCGAGCAGCGTGCCGTCCAGATCGAAAATCACCAGTTCGGTATGCATCGGAATAGCTTGATTGGTGGGGATTCGCACTCCCCGTTTCATATTTTCACTTTTTACTTTTCACCTTTCACCTTTTTCAGCGTGGCCGCAACCAGCAGCGACATGATCGGCGAGGCGATGTTGAAGATGCAGTAGGGCATGTAGACGAAGGTCGAGACGCCGAGCACCGTGGCCTGTGTCATGCCGCAGGAGTTCCACGGGATGAGCACCGAGCAGACCGTCGCCGAGTCCTCGACCGAACGGCTCAACAGCCGCGGTTCGAGCCCCCGTTCGGCGTAGAGCTCGCGGAACAGACGCCCCGAGAGGATGATCGAGATGTACTGGTCGGCCGTGCAGAGGTTGAAGAAGATGCCGGCACCGACGGTCGAGGCCACGGCCGAGAAGGCGCGGTGCACGAAGCGCAGGAAGAGCTCGGTGAGCGAGCGCAGCATGCCGCTGCCGGTCATCACGCCGCCGAAGCACATGGCGCAGATGATGAGCCACACGGTATTGAGCATGCCCGCCATGCCGCGCGTGGCGACCAGCTCGTCGAGCTGCGGCGAGCCCGTCGCGAGCGACGTGGGGCCGAAGCAGCTCATCAGCACCCCCTTGAATCCCGACAGGAAGTCGAGCGACCCGACCCCCGCGATGCGGGCCACCAGCCCGGGCTGCGCCGCGAGCATCGCCACGCAGGCCAGCACCACGGCGACGAAGAGCGTAATGATGGCCGGGAGCTTGCGCACGATCAGCACTCCGGTGGCCAGCGGCACGAGCAGCAGCCACGGCGTGATGCGGAACGTCGCATGCAGCGCCTCGGCATAGCTCTCGGCATGCGTGGCGTCGCTGTGCGCGAGCGTCAGCCCCGCCACGGTGAAGACCGCCAGGGCGATGACGAACGACGGGATGGTCGTGCGGAGCATGTAGCGGATGTGGGTGAAGATCGGCACCCCGACGGTCGACGAGGCGAGCACCGTCGTGTCCGAGAGCAGCGAGACCTTATCGCCGAAGTAGGCGCCCGAGATGATCGCACCGGCCACCCACCCCTCGGGAAAGCCCATGGCGTTGCCGATGCCCATGAGCGCCACGCCGATCGTGGCGATCGTGGTCCACGAGCTGCCCGTCATGAGCGACACCCCGGCGCAGATTACGCACGAGGCGACCAGGAAGAACGAGGGGTGCAGAATCTTCAGTCCGTAGCAGATCATCGTCGGCACGACGCCCGAGACCATCCACGTGCCGGCGATGGCACCGATGAGCAGCAGGATGAGGATCGCCGAGGCCGAGGCGCGGATGTTGTCGATGATGGACTCCTCGAGCGTGTTCCACGACGCGCCGTAGAGCCCCATGGAGAGCATCACGCAGACCGACGTGGCCGAGAGCAGGGCGATCTGGCTCCCGCCGTTGATCGCGTCGCCGCCGAAGCAGCGGATCACCACGAAGAGCAGTAGCGCCAGCACCGCCAGCGGGATGGCCGAAACCCAGGCCGAGGGGCGTTTTTCCGTTTTTGTGTTCTTGTTGTCTCGTCTCATTTCCTTTCACCTTTCCGGGCGCAAAAGTAACAAAAAGTTCCCGAAAACCAACCGGCTGCACCCCGCGTCGCCGCCCGGCGGCCCCCGTATCTCCGGACCGCGCCGCCCGCCCGGAAAACACGGTACGGGAAAAAATATTCCGGTCCGGATGTTTTGCGTTTCCGTTTTTTTGGTTAGCTTTGAATCCGCAACCGGTGCCGACGCCCCGTCGGCGGCGCGCCGGGCGCTTCGCAACAGATGGTCGCAACACTCCGCAAAATAGTCCGCTTCTACTGCGACGGATTCCGCGAGATGACGCTCGGGCGCACGCTGTGGGCCGTGATCCTCATCAAGCTCTTCATCATGTTCGCCGTTCTGAGGCTCTTCTTCTTTCCGGACCTGCTCGCCGGCAAGAGCCCCGAGGAGCGGAGCGACATCGTCCTCGAAGCCCTCACATCAGACAACCAAAACGCAACACGACAATGTCCGACATCCTGCAAACCGTCGACTGGTCCCGTGCCCAGTTTGCCCTGACGGCCATCTACCACTGGCTCTTCGTGCCGCTGACGCTCGGCCTGGGCGTGCTCATCGCCCTGATGGAGACCATCTACTACCGCACCGGAGACGCCTTCTGGAAACGCACGACCCGCTTCTGGATGCGTCTGTTCGGCATCAACTTCGCCATCGGCGTCGCCACGGGCCTCATCCTCGAATTTGAATTCGGCACCAACTGGTCGAACTACTCCCACTTCGTGGGCGACATCTTCGGCGCGCCGCTCGCCATCGAGGGCATCATGGCCTTCTTCCTCGAGAGCACCTTCATCGCCGTGATGTTCTTCGGCTGGGAGAAGGTCAGCCGCGGATTCCACCTCACGGCCACGTGGCTCACGGCCATCGGCGCCAACCTCTCGGCGTGGTGGATCCTCGTAGCCAACTCGTGGATGCAGTACCCCGTCGGGTGCACCTTCAACCCCGAGAGCGTGCGCAACGAGATGACCTCGTTCTGGGAGGTCGCCTTCTCGCCCGTGGCCGTCAACAAGTTCTCCCACACGGTCACCTCGTCGTTCACGCTCGCCGCGCTGTTCGTCGTCGGGGTGAGCGCCTGGTACCTGCTCAAGCGCCGCGAACGGCGGCTGGCCACGCGCAGCATCGCCATCGCCTCGCTCTTCGGTCTGGCCGCCGCCCTCGTGACCGCCTTCACGGGCGACCGCTCGGGAGCCATCGTCGCCCGCGTGCAGCCGATGAAGCTCGCTGCCATGGAGGCCCTCTACGACGGAGAGCAGGGGGCGCCGCTGACGGCCGTCGGCATCCTGCGCCCCACGCAGGGCCGCACCTCCGCCGACGAGGCCTTCTACTTCCGGATCGACATTCCGAAGCTGCTCTCCATCATGAGCTTCCGCGATGCCGAAGCCTACGTGGCGGGCATCAACGACCTGCTGGACGGCAACGCCGAGCAGGGCATCCTCCCCGCCACGGAGAAGATCGCCCGCGGGCGCGTGGCCATCGAGGAGCTGGCCCGCTACCGCGCGGCCCGCGAGAGCGGCGACGAGGCCGCACTGGCGGAGGTAACCCGCAAGTTCGACCCCTCGACCCCCGAAGGCAAGCACTTCCTCGGCGAATACTTCGCCTACTTCGGCTACGGATACCTCGATTCGCCCGAGCAGCTCGTCCCGAACGTGCCGCTGCTCTTCTACTCGTTCCGCGTGATGGTCGGCGCCGGATGTCTCTTCATCCTGATTCTGGCCCTCGTCTGGTGGTACAACCGCCGCGGAACGCTCGAAAGCAAGCGCTGGCTGCTGTGGCTCGCCATCGCGGCCATACCGCTCGCCTACCTCGCCTCGCAGGCCGGATGGGTCGTCGCGGAGGTGGGACGGCAGCCGTGGGCCATCCAGGACCTGCTGCCCGTCGGCGTCGCCGTCTCGAAGCTCCCGAGCAGCTCCGTGACCACGACCTTCTTCCTCTTCCTTGCCCTCTTCACGGCGCTGCTCATCGCCGAAATCAGCATCATGCTCCGCCAGATCCGCAAGGGTCCCGGTGCGGAATAAACCCGAACCACGACTGCGGACTCCGCCCGGCAGCCCGGCGCGGAGCCGGCTCACACAACGACAACAATAACACGCGACAAGATAATGGACAGCCTGACTTTCCTGCAAGACTACTGGTGGTTTCTGATCGCCCTGCTGGGCGCCCTGCTCGTCTTCCTGCTCTTCGTACAGGGCGGACAGGCCCTGCTCTACCGCATCGGGCGCAGCGAGGAGGAGCGCACGATGCTGGTCAACGTGCTGGGACGCAAATGGGAACTCACCTTCACGACGCTCGTCACCTTCGGCGGCGCCTTCTTCGCCTCCTTCCCGCTCTTCTACTCCACGTCGTTCGGCGGCGCGGTCTACGTCTGGATGGCGATCCTCTTCGTCTTCGTCCTCCAGGCCGTGGCCTACGAATACCGCCGCAAACCGGGCAACGTCTTCGGGGAGCGGACCTTCGAGGTCTTCCTGATGATCAACGGCATCGCCGGGCCCTTCCTGCTGGGCGCCGCCGTGGGCACGCTCTTCACGGGCGCGAACTTCACGGTCGACCGCTACAACATGACCGACCTGGGCGGCGATACGGTCATCTCGCAGTGGACCACCCCCTGGCACGGGCTGGAGGCCCTGGGCGACCACCGCAACATCCTGCTGGGGCTCGCCGTGGTCTTCCTCGCGGGAACGCTCGCCTGCCAGTACTTCATGAATGCCGTGGATGACCGCACGCTCGTCGAACGCGCCCGCCGCACGATGCGGCCGCTGGCCGTGGTCTTCCTGGCCGCCTTCCTCGCCTTCGCGGGATCGTGGCTCGCCGGCCTGGCGTGCCGACGTCGCCGGGCGGATCGCACCCGAAGCCTACGGCTACCTGCACAACCTCGCCGCGATGCCCGTCGTCGCCGCACTCCTGCTCATCGGCGTCGTGCTCGTGCTGTGGAGCATTCTGACGGCCTGGCGCGGCAACCGCAGGGCCATCTGGTTCGGCGGCTGCGGCACGGTGCTCACGGTGCTGGCGCTGCTGCTCTGCGCCGGGTGGAACGGCACGGCCTATTACCCGTCGCTGGCCGACATGCAGTCGTCGCTGACGATCCGCAACTCCTCGTCGAGCGAATTCACGCTCCGCGTCATGGCCTACGTCTCACTGCTCATCCCCTTCGTCGTGGCCTACATCTGGTACGCCTGGCGGGCGCTCAACCGCCGGCCCATGACGCGCGAAGAGGTCCGCAAGGACGACCACCTCTACTGACGCCCTCGCCGCCCGGTCAGACAACACCGCCCGGTCGCGGCGGAAAGCAAAAAAGAGGAGCGCACTCCGATTGGGAATGCGTCCCTCTTTTTTCCGTCAATAGTCCCGGCCGCCGGCGTCGGCAAATCCTCTCCGGAACGCGGGCCGCCGGGCAGCTGCCCGGCTATTTCTCCTCGGCGGGGCCTCCGCCAAAGGGATACTGGTGCTCGTGCACGTCGTCGAAGCGCATGCCCTTCTCGTAGGTCTTCATGGCGCGGCGCGACATGCCCATCGACGAGAAACCGCCGTCGTGGTAGAGATTCTGCATCGTCACCTTGCGCGTGAGGTCCGAGAAGAGCGTCAGCACGTAGTCGGCGCAATCCTCCGCCGTGGCGTTGCCAAGCGGCGACATGCTCTCGGCGAACGACATCAGATCACCCAGTCCGAGCACGCCGCTGCCGGCCGTCGTCTGCGTGGGCGACTGCGACACGGTGTTGATACGCACGTGCTTCTCGCGGCCGTAGATGTAGCCGAAGCTGCGGGCGATCGACTCGAGCAGCGCCTTGGCGTCGGCCATGTCGTTGTAACCGTAGAGCGTGCGCTGCGCGGCGATGTAGGTCAACGCCACGATCGAGCCCCAGTCATTGATGGCGTCCTTCTTGCGGGCAACCTGAATGGCCTTGTGGAACGAAATGGCCGATATGTCGAGCGTCTTGGCAAGGTAGTCGTAGTCGAGATCGTCGTAGGTGCGGCCCTTGCGGACGTTGGGCGACATGCCGATCGAGTGGAGCATGAAGTCGAACTTGCCGCCGAAGTGCTCCATCGTCTTGTCGATGAGCGTCTCGAGGTCCTCGACGCTCGTGGCGTCGGCCGGAATGACGATCGTGTTGCACTTCTCGGCCAACCGGTTGATCGTACCCATGCGAATGGATACGGCCGTATTCGTCAGCACGATTTCGGCGCCCTCCTCGACGGCGCGTTCCGCCACTTTCCAGGCGATGGACTGCTCGTTGAGCGCTCCGAAGATCAGGCCTTTCTTGCCTTTCAATAAATTGTATGCCATCCTTTTTCGATTAAAAATTCGGGCAAATGTAACAAAAATATTTGAATTGGTACCCCAATTTCGTCCAAACAGCTATTTTTCAGTCCAAAAACAACGAAAAACGGCCCGGCGGCGAGGGTGCGCCACCCGGCTGCACTCCGAAGGCGGGGCCGCGGAGCCACCCCTGCGTTTTTCAGAAAACCAGGCAGAGGAGTACCCCACACGCCCCCGAAGGCCGGATCGCGGAGTTGCCCCTGCATTCCCCGAAAACCGGGCTGCGGAATGGTTCGCCTGCCCCGCAATCCGGATCCCGCCCGAAAGGGGCGGCCGGATTGGCAAGCGGGAAAATGTTACATCAACGGGCCGTTTTTTCGGCCATGACGGCCGCCCGGCTCAAGACAAAAAGGCCCGGTTTCACCCTTCTGGATGCAAAACCGGGCATGGATCGCGCAAGCCGCCGGCGCTTGACGCCTGTTGCGGAAAGTGAGGGATTCGAACCCCCGGAACCTTGCAGTTCAACGGTTTTCAAGACCGCCGCGATCGACCACTCCGCCAACTTTCCGAGGGCAAAAATAACACGGATTTTCCGTTCCGCCAAATCTTGCCCCCTTTTTATCGGCCCCGCCCCGAAACTCCGCCGCCGCAGGCCGCCGGCAGAGGAATCCGCCCGCCGAAAATCGGCGGAAAATCGCCCCGAACTTTTGTCTTTGCCGAAAAATGGCTATCTTTGTCCTAAGTTAGGTCAACGAGTTATCTTTTCACGGAAAAACATCATGAACAAGGCCCAGTTTGTCGAAGCCGTCGCGATCGAAGCCAACATCTCAAAGGTTGACGCCCGCAAGGCCGTCGATGCCATGATCCGCATCACGGCCCGCACGCTGCGCGAAGGCGAGCGGCTCACCCTGACGGGACTGGGCACCTTCAGCGTCGTCCAGAAGGCCGAGCGCATCGGCCGCAACCCCCGCACGGGAGCTCCGGTGAAGATTCCGTCCCGCAAGGCCGTCAAGTTCCGTCCCTCGGCCGAGATCGAATGATCCCCGCCCCTACAATCAGCGCACCCCATGCCCCAGATTTCACAACGGGCCGTGCAGATGCCGGCCTCGCCCATCCGCAAACTCGTGCCGCTGGCCGAAGCCGCCGCGGCACGCGGTACGAAGATCTACCACCTGAACATCGGACAGCCCGACCTGCCCACCCCCGAGGTGGGACTCCAGGCGCTGAAGCACATCGACCGCAAGGTGCTCGAATACAGCCCCAGCGACGGCTACCGCTCGCTGCGCGAAAAGCTCGTGTCGTACTACGAGCAGTACCAGATCAAGCTCACGCCCGACGAGATCATCGTCACGGCCGGGGGCTCCGAGGCGGTGCTCTTCGCCTTCATGACGTGCCTCAACCCCGGTGACGAGATCATCGTTCCCGAACCGGCCTACGCCAACTACATGGCCTTCGCCATTTCGGCGGGCGCCGTGATCCGCCCGGTGGTGGCCTCCATCGAGAACGGATTCGCGATGCCCCCGATCGAGGAGTTCGAGAAGCACCAGTTCGACCTGGTAGTGCTCGACCTTATGCTCCCCAAGATTCCCGGCGAGCG
>OHWG01001414.1_pt1 | contig 12002 bp, 10 predicted proteins | sample 1579621 | NCBI WGS metagenome assembly OHWG01 (sample SAMEA3882544, study PRJEB24775) | human gut metagenome | biome: human-associated habitat; feature: intestine environment; material: feces | place: Netherlands | collected 2009/2010
AACGATTTTCCTGATCTACTCGGGCTCGCTGGTCGGCATCGACTACACGACCGGCCTGGTCACCGCCCCGGCCGGACAGGGAGCCGATCTCACCGACGCCAGCGTATGGACGAAGCTCGATTATCCGCTGCAGAAGTCCGGCATGTACAACGGGCGTTGGCAGCTCGGCACCGGCCACGGCATGTGGTCGCATGACGAGGACGGCAACCTCATCTACGTGTTCCACAACGCCGAATACGAGCACGGCCGCTATGGTGGCCGCGACGCCCAAGTGCGCCGCGTGCATTGGTCCAAGGAGGGCATGCCCATTCTGGATATGCAAACGGCGGAGGAGCTTGACCCCGACTATGCTGGTGTAACGATGGAGGTTGGTTTCTTCGATGCCGACTGAGTCCGCTGAATGACAAAAGGGGTATATATATGCCGAAGCGAACGGGGGGGAACGGCGAGCATGTCGTGACCATGCGTGAGGTGGCCAAGGCGGCCGGTGTGTCGATCAAAACCGTCTCCAACGTGGTCAACGACTACGAATTCGTCTCGCAGGCCACGCGCGACAAGGTCAACAAAGCCATCGCGGAACTGGGATACACGGTGAACGTGTCGGCACGCAACCTGCGCCGAGGGCAGACCGGCATCATCGGCTTGGCCATTCCCGATCTGCAGATGCCGTATTTCGCGCAGCTGTCATCGCTGGTCATCGAAGAAGCGAAGAAAGTCGGTCTGCGCGTGATCGTGGAGCCGACGCAATATTCGCGCGATGGCGAGTTGGAAGCGCTGCACGGGTCCCAGCAGACGATGATCGACGGCCTGATCTACAGCCCATTGGAGCTTGGGCAGGATGACGTCGAGCAGCTGAAGGTCGATTATCCGCTTGTGCTGGTTGGCGAACGCATCTTCACCGACCAGGTGGATCACATCGCCACCGAGAACGTGGAAGGCGCGAAGCGGGCCACGCAGTATCTGCTGACGACCGGTTGCCGCCGCGTGGCCGTGGTCGGTGTGCACCCGGGGGAGAAAGTCGGTTCCGCCGCGCTGCGCTACCAAGGGTATCTTGAGGCACTGGAGGAGGCCGGCGTCGAATTCGACGATCGGCTGGTCGTCGAATCGGGCATGTGGCATCGTAGTGACGGCGTGAGGGCCATGAACGCGTTGTTGGATTCCGGCGTCGAAGTCGATGGCGTCGTCGCGCTGAACGACATGCTGGCTTCCGGCGTGATGCACGCGATTCAGATGCACGGCTTGCACATTCCCGACGACATCTCCGTGGTTGGTTTCGACAATTCCGACGATTCACAGTACCTGTCGCCGGCGCTGACGTCGATCGCGCCGGGACTTGAGGCGGTAGCCCGTCTGTCGGTGAAAGTGCTCAAGGAGCGTATCGACGGCCGTGACCCGAATGCCGACAAACCGGGGGAGAAGGTCTTCCGCAAGGTCGCATCATCGCTGGTCGTGCGCCAATCCACCAAACTCCCCATCGATTCCCTCGTCCTCTGAGCTTTCGCTTGCCTTCCGGCAAGTTTCTCCCAGCGTGCGTACCCATTGAGTCGGCTCTTCCCCCAAGGTTCCGCCGCCGGGCATGGGCGCTCGGCCGTAAGCTTGGCCGAACGGCCTTGAGTGTGTCGAGCACCCATGACCGACGGCGGCACCGACATTGGCATGAATGGCGCAAACGATGGACGCCCATGCCCAGCGGCAGCACCGCATCCAAGCATCTTCCGACAATGACGCGCCCAAGTTGTTACAACGATGTAAGAATGATATATTCAACGTTGTAAATACTGGAACAACGGATTGAGAAGGACTAAACATGGTTGTTTACAACAATCCGATCGTGCTTCAGCGCGCAGACCCCTGGGTGCTCAAGGTTGACGGCGAGTATTATTTCACCGCCTCCGATCCGGAATACAACTGCATCGCCATCCGGCACGCGTCGAGCATCAACGATCTGCAGAAGGCTCCGGAGACGGTGGTGTGGCGCAAGCACGAATCCGGCCCGGCAAGCATCTACATCTGGGCCCCCGAACTACACCGCATCAATGGCGCATGGTATATCTACTTCGCAGGCGCCGCAACGGATTTCGAAGCATCCGGCCTGCCGACGCACCGCATGTTCGTGCTGGAGAACACCGACGACGACCCGACCTCCGACAACTGGGTGGAGAAGGGCCAGATCATCACCCCGATCGACTCCTTCGCACTTGACGCCACCACCGAAGTGATCGATGGCGTGCAGTACTTGGTATGGGCGCAGAAGGATCCCGCTATCGAAGGCAACTCCAATCTGTATATCGCCAAGATGGCCGATCCGTGGACGCTGGGCAGCGAGCCCGTCATGCTGACCAAACCGGAATACGACTGGGAATGCATCGACTTCCTGGTCAACGAAGGCCCGGCCTTCCTGTTCCATGAGAACAAAATCTACATCACGTATTCCGCCTCCGGCACCGGAGTTCCGTACGCCGTGGGGCTGCTGACCGCCGAGCGCGGCAGCGATCTGCTGGACAAAGCCTCCTGGACCAAGAGCCCGGTGCCGGTGTTCAAGACCTGCGCCGAGAACGGTCAGTATGGTCCGGGCCACAATTCGTTCACCAAGTCCGAGGACGGCACCGAGGACCTGATGATTTACCACTGCCGCAACTACACGGAAATCAAGGGCGATCCGCTGTTCGACCCGAATCGCCACGCGCGCGTCGGTGTGGTCAAGTGGACCGCCGACGGTCCGGATTTCGGCGTGCCGGAACCTGATAATCTGTGGACCCCCACTACCACGGACGTGTTGCCCGCTGATGGTGGCCCGCTTGCGGGAACTCCGGCCGTAGGCCACTGAGGGGCGTGGCCGGAGGGGTCACCCCGTCTATAACCCCATCCATAAAGCTGGCTGTTGTCGTCGGCGTGTTACCGTTTGTACAACGATGAAAATAGCTGTATAATCAAAATTACAACGTTGCAAATGAGCAGGGAGGCTCAATCGAAAAGGATTCTTCCCATTCGGATTGCAACGAGGAGCGGTCCAGCGATGGTCCGTTGAGGAAAAGGAAGGAAACAATGTCTACATCCAGGCATCTTACCGGGTTGCGGCGCTTTGCCAAGGCTGCCGTAGCCGTGTGTGCGTCACTTGGACTTGTGCTTGCCGCCGGAGGCTGTGGTGCCTCTTCGGGTGAAAGCAAGACCATTTACTTCTGGAACAATCTGGTGGGCGATGACGGTCCTGCAATGCAGCGCATCGTCAAGGAATACAACGCCCAGAGCGATTACAAGGTCGTTTTCCAGCCGATGAACGGCGGCGATCTGACCACGAAGATCTATTCCGTGATGCAGACCGGCAAGAACATCCCCGACATCATCATCGGCGACCAGTTCCAGACCGCCGTTCTGCAGTCCCAAGGTCTGCTCGACACCATGGACGATTGGCAGAAGGTCGCCCCGGACCTCAAGGAGAGCAGCTTCCTGCCCGCCACTTGGAAGGGCGTCACCGTCAATGGCAAGGCCTACGGCATTCCGCTGTATCTGTACCAGATGGCCATCTACTACAACAAGGACCTGGTCAAGAATACAACCTGCAGTACATCCTCGACGACGGATTCGTCACCATCGACGAGATCAAGGACCTCAAGGGCAAGCTGCCCAAGGGCACCTACGCGCTGACTTACGGCAATCTGCCGTGGGCCTTCATGTCCCTGCTGTACGGCGCGGGCGGCACGCTTGAGAACGATATGGACGACCTGACCAAGGACGTGTGGCGCAAGCCCATGGAGAAGCTCAAGGAAGCGTACGACGCCGGTGTGGTCGCCCCGATGGACGTCGACGGCGAGCAGGCGTTCGGTTCCGGCAAGGCCGTGTTCGCGCAGCTTGGCACGTGGGCGCAGGGCAATATGTCCAACACCTTGGGCGCCGACAAGATCGCGGAAGCCAACACCCTGCAGTACAGCGCCGACAATCCGGTGAACTTCTTCTACCAGTGCAACTGGATGCAGTTGAAGGATCCGCACCGCTCCGCGGCGAAATCCGCAGCCGCCGCCGACTTCGTCAAGTACGTGTACGAGCACTGGATGGATTGGTCTGAGGTCGGTTCCATCTCGCCGGCATACCGCGATCTGAACAACCCGAAGTACCAGAAGCTGATCCAGGCGTCCTTCACCAACAGCAAGAAGGAACGCGACTACATCAAGACCTCCAACTACCTCTACGGAGGCTATGCGACCGCTGGTTGGGGCACATACAACGACATCGTCTACGGCAATGTTGGTCTTGAAGAAGGTCTGAAGACCCTCGACCTCATGGCCCAGGGCCAAATCGAGATTCAGGAGGAATCGTGATGAGCAAGACATCTACGATCGGATCCGCAAAATCATCCATGAAGCGCAAGAACTCCATCTGGCACGCGCTGCCGTACATCGCTCCGCACTTCATCATCTTCGCCGTCTTCGGCATCATCCCGATTATCTTCGGCATTGGACTGGCGTTCACCCGCTGGAACATGGTCGGTGCGCCGAAGTTCGTCGGCCTGCAGAACTTCGCGAAGATCTTCGACCCCAGCACCTATTTCTACTCGATCTTCTGGCGTGATCTCGGCCACACTCTGCTCTTCGTGCTGGTCAGCGTGCCGCTGACCATCATCGTGCCGCTGCTGCTCGCCGTGGCGCTCAGCAAGAAGGGACTCAAGGGCGCTGGTCTGTTCCAGGCGATCTTCTACATCCCAGGTCTGATCTCCATCGCCGCCGGTGCACTGGTCTGGCGTATGGTCTTCAACTCCCAGTTCGGTCTGCTGAACACCACCTTCCACACCGACATCAACTGGCTCGGCAAGAACCCGTACGCATGGATCACCATCTTCGTACTCGTGCTGTGGGCCGGCATCGGCGGCAACCTCGTCATCTACCGTTCCGCGCTCTCCGGCGTGGACGAGAGCCTCTACGAAGCCGCGAAGGTCGACGGAGCCGGTCCGGTCAGGATCTTCTTCTCCATCACCCTGCCGGAAATCAAGCTGCCGTTGTTCTACACCACCATCATGACCACCACGGGCGCCTTCAACGTGTGGGGCCAGCCGGTCATGCTGACCAACGGCGGACCGAACTACCAGACCCAGGTGCTGCTGATGGATATCAGGAACCTCGCGTTCCCCGCCGGCCCTGCGGCCGCCGGCATGGCTTCCGCAATGGCATTGCTGCTGGGCATCATCCTGATGGCCATCGCCGCGATCCAGCTGATCTTCATGAATAAGGAGGACTGAAGATGTCCGCTGCAACCACAGTCAATGTCGCAAGCGCGGCAATTCCTGAAAACAAAACCAAAAAGGTCTCTCCGTCGCTGATCGCCGTCTATGTGGTGCTCGTCGTGCTGGCAGTCGTCTGGCTGCTTCCGGTGATCTACACCGTGACGACTTCGTTCAAGTCGGTGGCCGAATTCACCTCCAACGCGTTCAACTTCCTGCCCGCGAAGTGGGTGCTTGACAACTACATGACGCTGATCGAGGCATCCGCCAGCTACCCGGTCCTGAACTGGCTGGGCAACTCGCTGATTATCTCGACCGTGTTCGCAGTGCTGTCCGTGTGCATCGTCGCGCTCGCAGGCTTCGGCTATTCCCGTCTGAACTTCAAGTACCGCGATACGCTGTTCTTCGTCCTGCTGCTCATCTCGATGTTCCCTGCCGTGGTCAACATGATCCCGCAGTACCGCATCATCGCCTCCCTCGGCTGGGTCAACACCTACTGGGCCTGCATCATCCCTGGCCTGGGCAACGTGGCGAACATCTTCCTGGTGCGCAACTTCATGAAGGGCATCCCGAAGGAACTGGACGAGGCGGCCGAAATCGACGGCGCCACTGATTTCCAGATCTTCACCCGCATCATGCTGCCGGCCATCCGCCCGATTCTGATCGTCATCTTCCTGTTCAGCTTCACCGGCGCTTGGAACGACTTCCTGTGGCCGACCTTGGTGTTCAACGACATCAACAAGATGCCGGTCACCGCTGGTCTGCAGCTGCTGAGCAACCAGATGGGCCAGTACAACCAGATGGGCTCCCTGATGGCGGCCACCTGCATGGCCATCATCCCGACCCTGCTGCTGTTCCTGTTCGCGCAGAAGTACTTCCTGCAGTCCCTGAACATCACCTCCGGCCTCAAGGGCTGATACCGGCCGAGTGAGATAATGCACAGGTCCGTCCCCAAACGGACGGGCCTGTGATTTTATCTTTCCCGAGCTGCGCATCGCACATCGGATGAGGCCACACCACGGAAAGGACCGATATGAATCCGCAAGGCAACACCATGCAGCCGCCGGCACCATTGGCTCGCAAGGCGGAACGAGTGCTGATGACCATCGCCGCCGCCTACAACGTGATCATGGCGTCCATCACACTGTTCATGTTCACCAGCTGGTTCAAAGGCCAAGCCTACGATCTGCTGGAACATAACGGTTTGCTGAAAACGGACTATTCCGCGGTGGACAACGCCTCGACGGTGGTGGGCATCTACGCGCTGCTGGTGCTGATTATCGGCATCGTCAGCTTCATCATGTCCATGCGGTGTCTCGCTCCCGGCACCACCAGCCGGTGGGTGATCATCTGGCTGGCAATCGTGGTGGTCTTCTCCCTGGGCACGATGGACCTCATCGGCCTTGCACTGTATTCCATCACCTTGGTCATCTATCTGGCCCGCAACAAGGCCATCGCGGCGCAGCAGGATGTGATCCGCACATGGGCCCGCACGCATCAGGGCTAATCCTCCTTCCCGAAGAAAGCTGTCGCTCTCGTGGCGGCGGCTTTCTTCGTATCCGCGCATATTGACGCGGTACGTTATCGAACACGCAATTCACTTATCCAATTCATTCATTCACAACCACAAGGTGGGACCATGACCGACACAACCGACGACTACGGTTACCTGCTCGTCCACTTCATCGAGGATCCGGACGGCTACGCCGAGAAGATTTACATGGATATATCCGACGGTGACAATCCGCACCGTTGGGTGCCGCTCAACGATGGAAAGCCTGTGCTGGCTTCGCATCTCGGTACCACAGGCGTGCGCGATCCGCATATCATCCGCAATCCCGACACCGGCACGTGGTATATCATCGCCACCGATCTGCGTGTGTTCGGAGGCGACGGCGGCGGCTGGTACGAGTGGAGCCACCACGCCAGCACGAATCTCATCATCTGGGAATCCGACGATCTGCTCCATTGGAGCGAGCCGCGCATGCTCGACGTGTCCCGCAAGCCGGACGGCTCCCATCTGGAGCTCGGCATGGCCTGGGCCTGCGAATGCCTTTGGGTGCCGGACTACTATCCGCAAGGCCATCACGGTGGGCGCGGCGCATTCGTCATGTATTGGTCCAGCACCGTGTTCAATGATGCGGACAAGGCTCACGACGACAAGAACGTCTACTGCACCGTGCTGTGGGGCGCCACCACCGATTTCACGCAGGACACGTTCGAATATGGTGGCGTGTTCATCGACAACCACGGTGACGCCATCGACACCACGATGATCCAACGTCCGCTGCCTGATGGTGGTGTGCGCACGTACCGCATCACCAAAGACAATGCGCATGGCACCGGCATCTGGATGGACCGCACCGACGCGAAGCGCTGGTGGGAGCCGGGAACGACCTGGACCAAGGTGCAGGACCGGATTGGCGCAGGCTACGTGCCGGACGGCAACCCCGGCGGCGTGGAAGGTCCTGCGGTGTTCGCCAACCACCACAACAACGGTGGACCGGACGACGAATGGTACTTGTTCGTGGACGTGATTCCGTCGATCGGATACCGTCCGATGGTCAGCCGCGATCTCGATCAGGGCTGGGTGCCGTTGCAGGCGGACGATTACTTCCTCACCGCGCATACGAAACACGGTGGCGTCGCCTCGCTGACGCGCGTCGAATACGACCGTCTCGCCCAGCATGTGCATGCATTCTGACGAACGACGTTGACGACCGTGCGCCCGCGTGTGCACGCGGCAAAACCAAGGGGGCTTCCCGGAATAACCGGGAAGCCCCCTTTGCGTGTTCGCTGACCGCGACGGCAATCGCAGTCAGCGACTGCTATTGCTGCGATGTATCGCCATTGGCGCCGTTATTACCGGAATTATCGCCACTGGTTCCTCCGCCATTGCCACCGTTGGTGTCGTTACCGTCGCCGTTAGCGGGGATACCGCCACTATTACCGCCGTCGCCACCGCCCTGACCGGTATTCTGCGTTTCCTCGGTCTGATTCGGCGTGGTCTGTTGGGTGTTCTCCTCGGTGCGCGGAGTCACGGTGGTCTGCTGCTTTCTAGTCCAGCTCTTCTGCGCGCCGGTGCCCCACGTACCGTCCGGTCCGCCGACCTTGCCGTTATCGGTGGCGTCGGGGAACGTTTCGTTCGGAGTGTCGGCAAGGGCCTGCTTCATGTATTCGGTGAACAGATGCACGGGGTAGTCGCTGCCGCCGGTCCATCGGCCGAACGAAGGGATCTGCTGCGGATTGCCGTTGGCGTCCGGATACCACATCGCCACAGAAGTCAGCATGGACGGCGTGTAGCCGATGAAGCTCGCTGCGTTGGAATCGTTTGCGGTGCCTGACTTGCCGGCAATGGTGTGCCCAGTGGCACGCGCCTCGGTGGCGGTGCCTCGCTGGACCACGCCGGTAAGCGCCTTCGTCACGAGATTCGCGTTGTTCGCTTCGAACGTCTGCTCCGCCGAGGTCGGCGCGTTGTACAGGTCGGTGCCGTTCGCCGTCTGCACTTGGGCAACGATATGCAGCGTCGGCTTGTTGCCTTGGTTGGCCAGTGTGGCGTATCCCTGCGTCATGTCCTTGAGGGTCAGGCCGTTGTTGCCGAGCACGGTGAACGGGTTGGAACCATCCAAAGACGAATCGTCAACGCCGGCCTGCCGTGCGGTTTCGGCGATTTTCTGCGCGCCGAGCTTGGTTTGCAGATCCATGTACACGGTGTTCGAGGATTGTTCCGTCGCCGTGTACAGGTTCACGTATCCCAGATTCTCGCCGCCGTAGTTGCTCACCGTTTCGGTGATGCCCGGGAACGTCCGGTACGAGTTGCCGTTGAAGTACGTGTTGAGGCTGACGCCTTCGTTGACGGCGGCCAGCAATGCGAACGGCTTCATGGTGGAGCCGACTTCGTACGTTGCCTGGGTGACGTTGTTGAGCTGCTTGGTCAGGTAGTCGTCTCCTGCGTACAGCGAGATGATGGAACCGTCCTTGGGGTTCACCGATAGCGCGCCGAACTGCATGCCGTCGGGCACGATGCCTTGCATGCCGTTTTGGGAGGGACTGATGGTGGAGAACATCAGGTCCTGCTTCGATTTGTCAATGGTGGTGACGATTTTGTAGCCGCCGGTTTCCAGGTCCTGCTTGCTGAACGCCTTGGTGTTGACGAGTTCGTTCTGCACCATCGTCAGCAGGTATCCGTTCGGTCCGGACATCTGGTTGTTCTGTTGGATTTCGATGGTTTGCGGGAATTTCGCGGCTTTCTTCTCGTCCGGCGTGATGTAGCCGTCTTCGTCCATGATGTTCAGCACGCGCTTGTAACGTTTTTCAGCTTGCTTGGGATTCACGTCGGGGGTCCATACGCTCGGCGCGGGAATGATGCCGGCAAGCATGGCCGCTTCGGAGAGCGTCAGATCCTTCGCGTCCTTGCCGAAGTACGCTTTGGCCGCTGCCTGGATGCCGTATGCGCCACGGCCGAGATAGATGGTGTTCATGTAGTTGCACAACACCTGGCTCTTGTCCTGTGCTTGGGCGATTTTGACCGCCAGGAACGCCTCACGCAGTTTGCCCACGTACGAGGTGGTTTCGCCCAGATAATAGCGTTCCGCATACTGCTGGGTGATGGTGGAACCGCCCTGCCTGCTGCCGGTGGTCAGGTTGTTGTAGAACGCGCGTGCGATGCCGATCGGATCGATGCCCTTATTGGTATAGAAGGAGCGGTCTTCCGAAGCCACAATCGCGTTGCCGACGTAGTCGGGCAGGTCTGCGCAGCTGATGATTTCGCGGTTCTGTTCCGCATAGCTGCCGATCGGCGTGGTGCCGTCGTTGTAGTACACGGTCGTCTTTTCGGCCAGCGCGAACTTTTCCGGCTGTGGGATTTCCGTGGTGATGTACATGTAGGCGAACAGGCCGATGCCTGCCGCGATGAGCGCCGCGAAGATGCCGAGCACCCATTTGAGTACGAGATGCTTGTGTTTTCTGGTCTTTTTGGGTGCGCGATGCGAAGTGTGCTTCGGCCCCTGGGGCGGCTTGCTCAGCACTTCTCCATGGACCCCGTAGGTGGTGCCCACCCGTGGCGTCGTGGACGTTGCGCTGCCGCTGCGGGCGCTTTTTGAGCGTGAGCTGACACTTCGTGTTCGTGAAACCATGGTTTCCACCGTAGCCGAACGACCTGAAAAACAAGGGTGTAGATAGTGCTGTCCGACTGGAAAAACATGTTTTTGCGCAGCTTTTTTACAAATCGACAATCTGTTGACGACTGCCGTAATATGGCCGTTTTTCAGTGATTTTTCAGTTTACAATGCGGTTTGTGGGTATGCTTGGGGATTGGTATACCTGCGAAACGCATAACAGAGGAGTCGTTTTCAGATGAGCATTCGAGTGGCTATCGCCGGCGTGGGCAATTGCGCCTCGTCGCTGGTGCAGGGCGTTGAGTATTACAAGGACACCAAGGACGAGGATAAGATTCCCGGCCTGATGCACAACAATTTCGGTGGCTACCGCGTGCGTGACATCGAATTCGTCACCGCGTTCGACGTGGATGCGCTGAAGGTGGGCAAGGACCTGTCCGAGGCGATCGGAGCTTCTCAGAACAACACCATCAAATTCGCGGACGTGCCGAATCTGGGCGTGGAGGTGCTGCGTGGCCCGACTAACGACGGCTTGGGCGAATACTACCGCCAGATGATCGAAGAGTCGGACGCCGAACCGGTGGACGTGGCCCAGGTGCTGCGTGACAAGAAGGTCGACGTGCTGGTTTCCTACCTGCCGGTTGGTTCCGAGAAGGCGGACAAGGCTTACGCTCAGGCCGCTATGGACGCTGGCTGCGCGTTCGTGAACTGCCTGCCGGTGTTCATCGCCTCCGATCCGGAGTGGGCGCAGAAGTTCCGTGACGCTGGTGTGCCGATTGTCGGCGACGATATCAAGTCGCAGGTCGGCGCCACCATCACGCACCGCGTGCTGGCCCGTCTGTTCGAGGATCGCGGCGTGCGTCTGGATCGTACGTACCAGCTTAACGTCGGCGGCAACATGGACTTCATGAACATGCTGCAGCGTTCCCGCCTGGAATCCAAGAAGATCTCCAAGACCCGCGCCGTCACTTCCGTGGTGCCGCACGAGATGGATCCGCACAACGTGCATATCGGCCCGTCCGATTACGTGGCTTGGCTTGACGACCGCAAGTTCGCCTTCGTGCGTCTTGAGGGCACCACGTTCGGCGATGTGCCGCTGAACCTCGAATACAAGCTCGAGGTGTGGGATTCCCCGAATTCCGCCGGTATTGTGATCGACGCCGTGCGTGCGGCGAAGATCGCGCTCGATCGTCATCTGGCCGGTCCGGTTCTGGCTCCGAGCTCCTACTTCATGAAGTCTCCGGCCGTGCAGCACGAGGATGGCGAGGCCCGTCGCTTGGTGGAGGAATTCATCAAGGGTGAGGTCGAAGGCACCGAAGAGCAGCTTGACGCCGATGTGGCGGCCGCGAAGGCCGCCGGCAAGGATGTGTGGCGCGCATAGCGTGCGTTGCTGACGGCAGACCCGCGATGGCAATGGCAACCATCTCGTAGGTCTCGACCCACTCGCCTGATTCGTAGGCAGAATCAGCATATAATGAAAATCCCTATGGCCTGGGGTAATGCCATAGGGATTTTTGTTGTCCCGGAAACGCTGCGGCGGTGGCGGCTAATGGTCGTGCGCCGTCGCAGCGTGAACGGGAATCATATATTGCGCAATGTATATCGCGTCACTTTTTGAGGAGTGGTTCGACCTGCTGCTCGTACGCGGTCAACGCGGTGTCGATCACGTTGTG
>OHWG01001415.1_pt1 | contig 12002 bp, 9 predicted proteins | sample 1579621 | NCBI WGS metagenome assembly OHWG01 (sample SAMEA3882544, study PRJEB24775) | human gut metagenome | biome: human-associated habitat; feature: intestine environment; material: feces | place: Netherlands | collected 2009/2010
AAAGCAAACCGTTAAGGGGGATTCAACCGTTAGGCTGCGGGCCGGGCATGCCCGGCCCCTACAGAGGCATTCATGATAGCCACGCCCTCGCGAGCGCCTGCGCCACCTTCTCCACATCGTCCTCCTTCAGGGCCGAGTACCCCGCTACCACGGTATCCGCCCGGCAGCGCTCGGGCCGGGCGAGATAATACTCACTCAGGCCGCGCAGCCGCACGCCCTGCTGCGCCGCGGCGGCGACCATGGCACGCTCGCCGCCGGCTCCCGGCAGCGTCAGCAGAAAATGCAGCCCGCTGTGTACGCCGTCCAGCTCCACGCCCGGCAGCGCCGCGCGCAGTGCTGCCGCAAACGCCTCCATGCGGCGCTTGTAGGCAAGGCGCATCCGGGCAAGATGCCGCGTGAAATACCCGCCCGCCATGAACTCGCAAAGCGTCTGCTGCTCAAAGCGGCTGACCGTGTTGGCGTAGGTCGCAAAATCCCGGCGATAGCGCGCCAGCAGGCTTTGCGGCAGCACCATGCAGGCAATGCGGATGCCCGGGGCCAGGCTTTTTGAAAACGTCGTCAGGTAGACCACCGGGCCGTCCGGGCCCGCCATGCCCTGCAAACTGGGCAGCGGGCGGGTGTCAAAACGGAACTCGGAGTCGTAGTCGTCCTCGATGATGTAGCGCTGGCCGGGGCGGCGGGCAGCCCAGTGCAGCAGCTCGGCCCGGCGGCCGGCCGGCATGGTGACCCCGGTGGGGAACTGGTGGCTGGGGGTAACGTAACACACGGCGGCCCCGGAGCGGTCCAGTGCATCCAGCGAAAGGCCGCCCTCGTCCACGGGCAGGCAGCAGCAGCGCATGCCGGTGTTTTCCAGCACCTGCAAAGCGCGGGGGTAGCCGGGGGTCTCCACGGCGGCGGTGCCGTGCAGCAGCGGGGCCAGCAGGCCCAGCAGATATTCCAGACCGGCACCCACCACCACCTGCTCGGCGGTGCACCGCACGCCCCGGTATTCCTCCAGATAGTCCGCCAGCGCCTGCCGCAGCTCCACATCCCCCTGTGCATCGCCATGGGTCAGCAGCTGGGGTGAGGAATAGAGCAGCTCTTTCTGCAGCCGGGCCCAGGTGCGGAACGGGAACAGCCCCGGATCCACGCCCCGGGTGGACAGATCGAACCGGACGGGCGGCTCAGCCGCTTCCGGCGGAGCGGCAGATACCGGGGGAGGCACTTCCTCGGGCCGGGTGGGCAGGGCAAGATATTCCTGTACATAAAAGCCGCTGCGCTCCCGCGGCTCCATGTAGCCCTCGGTCGCCAGGATCTGATATGCCGCGTCCACCGTGTTGACAGACACCGACAGCTCTGCCGCCAGCCGCCGCTTGCCGGGCATCCGGGTGCCCGCCGGAATGGCCCCGCTGCGCATCTCGGCGGCAAGGCTCTCATAGAGCTGCTCGTACAGCGGCACCCCGCTGGCGGCATCCAGTGCAGTTGTCAGATGAAACATAAGACCTCTCCCCTTTTTGGATGCTTTGCCGAACTGACCCCATAAAAAAACTTTGTTCTGGGTATTTTCACGGTGCCAGTTTTGCGTATAATAGGAGCATACCAATCATACACCCAAATGTCAAGTAGTTTTATGGGTAAGTGGCTTTGAAACGGGCGAACGATCCTGCAGAGCAGGATGGAGGGGGTTCGCCCCGAAAAAATTTGGAGGGAAAAATCATGTCTACAACTGCAATGTGGTTGCTGCTGGCTGTGGTGATCGTTGTCATCCTGTTCGGCAGCGTGCTGTACAAGCGCACCTTTACCACCAAGGAGCTGGCCCTGACCGGCGTTATGGCCGCGCTGAGCTTGGTGGCATACCTGTTCTTCCGTGTGCCGTTCTATGGCGGCTCCTCGTTCCATCTGGGCAACACCTTCACCGCCCTGACCGCCCTGCTGCTGGACGGCGTTTCCGGCGGCCTGGCCGGTGCGATCGGTCTGGCTCTGGCCGATATCCTGGCCGGTGACCCGGGCTATGCCGTGACCACCTTTGTGCTGAAGTTCATCATCGGCATCACCTGCGGTGCCGTGGCCCACAAGGTGTTCAAGCTGCGCGATCTCGACCGCCACAGCAAGGGCTACCTGCTCAAGGTCATCGTGGCAGGCGGCTCCGGCCTGCTGCTGAACGTCATCACCGACCCGTTCCTGGGCTATTTCCGCAACATTTACATCTTTGGCCAGGAGTACACCGTGGCACAGGCCCTGTCCAAGATCGCCGGTGGTGTCACCTTTGTCAACAGCGTAGCCTCCACCATCTGCGTGGTCATCCTGTATCTGGCCCTGCGCCCGGCTCTGGAGCGCGCCGGTCTGCTGCCCAAGGGCGAAAAAAAGTAAGCCTCTCTCCTCTTTCTGACGCATATATGGAAAGCCCCCGGCCTGTATCCTCAACATAATATGCTACCCCTGGAGTAGACAGAGTAAAAAGAAAACTCTGCGTACTCTGGGGGTATTTTCATGTCAAGCAAGAACAATCACGATACAGCGGAAGTAAAATATCAAAAAAAAAAAATGTCCCGTGTTGGACGCTGCAAGCTCACGTCCGTACCATGAATCGAGCGCCTAACGCCAATTTGTACAAAAAATTCGCCGTCTCCTTGTGGAAACGGCGAACAAAAATCTTATATTATTTTTTCTGTCTACTTGACGGGGCACTTCACGGGCAGGCGATGTGGGACAGAAGCGCAGAAGATCAGCCCTCGATGAGCTCAACGGTCTTCATCTTGACGGGGGTAGTGGGCTTATCGTTCCAGTCGGTGCGGACGGAAGCGATCTTATCCACGACCTCCATTCCGGCAACGACCTTGCCGAAAGCGGCATACTGGCCGTCCAGATGGGGAGCGTCCTTGTGCATGATGAAGAACTGGCTGCCGGCGCTGTTGGGGTTCATGCTGCGGGCCATGCTGATCACGCCGCGGGTGTGCTTGATGGGGTTGTTCACACCGTTTGCAGCGAACTCGCCCTTGATGTTCCAGCCCGGGCCGCCGGTGCCGTTGCCCAGCGGGCAGCCGCCCTGGATCATAAAACCGGGGATGACACGGTGGAAGGTCAGGCCGTTATAGAAGCCCTCGCTGACCAGCTTCTTGAAATTCTCACAGGTGATGGGGGCGACTTCCTCATTCAGCTCAATGTCGATGATGCCGCCGTCTTCCATAGTAATGCGAACCATAACGCTACAATACTCCTTTTGTGTTGACCCCGCAGCGGGGGTGTGTGGGGCAGAAATGCCTGCCCGGATATCCCTTATAGTATACCATAGGTTTTGCGGGTTTCAACCACGCAGATGCAACCTTTTTGTAAATTCGTCAAAGTTCCGGGGCCGGGAGCCTGCTTATTCCATCTTCATCCGCTTTGTGATGAGTTGGCCGTTCTGTACTGTGCCGTCCGAGATATAATACTTCCACTCGGTCGATCCATCCGACATCAGGTACTCCACAGCAAACACCTGCCCAGCCTGGATTTTTACAGGGTAGTTGTCGGCTGGCAGAATCTCACGGGGTGTCGGCAGCTCCTTGAAGTCCTCGTATGCGTCTTCCAACCGCCAGAACTTTCGGGTCTTGTAGCCCTTTACCATCGAAATATCCTGCTCACCGAAATAGGATGCTGTGTAGGTCTTTCCGTTGACTTCCAGCGCGTCGATCCGTTCCGGTTCCTGCGTCAGATCTTTGGTATGGAGATGTTCCCCATAGTTCTCGCTCAACTGTTTTGCCATGCGAAAATCCGAGTTCAAATACTCCGACTCCACAATATGTGTACTTCCATAGATCCCCATGATATCGGTGCGGCGTACCGCTTCCAGCTCCTGATAGCTGCGCCGGAAGTTCTCCACCATCCGATCCTCCCGGTATCGGACCGAAGAAGCTTCATCCGTCGCCTCGATCTCATAGTACCGTTTGCCCTGTTCCATGTTTTCCTGCGCACGCCGGTACTCTTCGCTGTCCTTCTGCCCATTGGCTTCCAGATAGGCCAGATACCGCGGCCCGGTGCTTTCCCAGGTATGGCCCACGTCGGTGCCGTGGAACACGGTCTCAGGATACTGCTCCTTGATCTGTTTCAGAAAATTCTTCTCGACCTCGGTGCCGCCTGCTGTACCTTCCCAGTCCTTGAACTGCAGATCCAGCAATTCATCATCGTCGGCCTGCATCCACAGGTTCAGAAATTGTGCATCCGTATACGGGAATTCCACAAACAGATCCCGCATTCCTTTTTCGTAATACTCGCCCCAGATGGAAAGTTCCTTGTCGAGAATGCTCTGCTTGCTGTGTTCTTCTCCATAGAGATAGATTTCGCCCTTCGGCCCATTTTTTACATGGTTCCAGAGCAGCCCTATCAGCAGGGCCGCAATCAGCACGATGGCAGCATATTTCCAGCGTCCGGTCTTTGTTTCCTTTTTCATTCCAATTCCTCTTTCATCTCGGTCATATCGGCCCAGAAGCGTTTGGGGCAGTGGGTCATGCGGCCCTTTTCGTTGTGGCGGGCCTTGATCTCCAGCGTTTTGTAGAACTGCCGCCAGAGCTCCTGAAACTGCTGCTCCTTTTCATCGGGCGGGGGCAGGGTGAGGGGTTCGGCCAGCTCCATGAGCTGAGCCTTGTGGTTCTGGTACAGCAGCACCGCCTGATGAACGGCATCATAGATCAGGAAGTTCTCCTCCGGGAAGCGGGCACAGAAATGCCCGCGCAGGAGGGGCAGAATATAGTTTTTGGGGTGGATGACTGCACCCAGCATCCCATCGTGCTCCTGAAAACGGACAAAGCCCTGAAACTTGTCCACTTCCCAGTCCAGGCTCTGCTTCATCTGGTAGAGCGGAGCCACCTCCGGGTGGCCCCGCCGCTTGACGGTGCCTGGCCCCAGCGCAAAGGCCAGATGCAGAAATCGGATGAGCCGCAGCTCCTTATCCTCCCAGCCCGAGAGAAAATCCCGGGTGACGAGGGATTCCGTCTCTTCGCCCAGCTTGGCGCGGAAGCTGGCAAAGACCCGCCGGGCCGTTGCGTGGTCAGTGGGGATCTCCTTCACAGGGTAGAGGGTAGCCGTCTCCCGCTCCGGGGTCCAGACCGCAAAGGGCAGCTCATGCTGGGCAAAGCTCTCAAACACACAGCAGAGAAAGCCCTCGAAGCTGCCATCATAGAGGTAGACCACGTCGGCATCGTGGAGCTTCCGGGCAGGGCTTACAGGGCTCTGGCCAGACATTGCACTGCCTCCTCCCGCACCATTTTCTGGGCTGTGCGGGGCGGCACGCCCTGCTCCACCAGCCGATCCACGGCGGGCGGGCTGAACATGCTCAGCTGCTCCACCCCGCCGCTGAATATGTTGGGGTCGATGAGCGCCCGGGTGATGCGCTCCCGCCCGGCGCTGCCGCGGCCCGGGTGCGCCCCCGCAAAGCCCCGGCAGGTGATGAAATACTGCGCCCGCTTGAGCACCACGCCCATCCGCTTGAGCTCGTCCAGCCCCAGCGCGGCCTGTTTGCGGGCGTGCCAGATGCGCCGGGCGCTCTTGGGGCCGATGCCCGGCACCCGCAGCAGCATCTCAAAGGGGGCGCGGTTCACGTCCACCGGGAACAGCCCGTAATGCTGCACCGCCCAGTTGCACTTGGGGTCCAGATAGGGGTTGAAGTTGGGGTTGTCCCTGTCCAGAAGTTCCTCTGCCTTGAACTCGTAAAAGCGGAGCAGCCAGTCTGCCTGATAGAGCCGATGCTCCCGCAGCAGCGGCGGCTTGGTGTCCAGCGCGGGCAGGCGGGTGTCCTCGGTCACAGGGATGTAGGCGGAGTAAAACACCCGTTTCAGGTGATACTTATTGTATAATCCTTCCGTTAATTGCAGGATGTGATAATCCGTTTCCGGGGAAGCACCCACGATCATCTGGGTGCTCTGGCCCGCCGGGGCAAATCTGGGGGCCTTGCGGTAGAGCGCCACCTCTTCCCGGTTGGCGGCCCCCTCCACCGCGATCTGCTTCATGGGCCGGAAAATGGAGTGCCGCCCTTTGTCCGGAGCCAGCAGGTTCAGGCTGCGCTCACTGGGCAGCTCAATGTTCACGCTCAGGCGGTCGGCCAGAAAGCCCAGCTGTTCCAGCAGCTCCGGGCTGGTGCCGGGAATGGCCTTGGCGTGGATGTAGCCGCCGAAACGGTACTCCCCCCGCAGCAGGCGCAGAACCGCCAGCATCCGCTCGGTGGTATAGTCCGGGCTCACCAGCACAGCACTGGAAAGGAACAGCCCCTCGATGTAGTTGCGGCGGTAGAATTCAATGGTCAGCTCGGCCAGCTCCCGGGGGGTGAAGGTGGCCCGGGGCACATCGTTGGACTTGCGGTTGACGCAGTAGCTGCAATCAAAGGAGCAGCAGTTGGTCATCAGCACTTTCAGCAGGCTGACACAGCGGCCATCGGCAGTAAAGGCGTGGCAGCAGCCCGGGGCGTAACAGCTGCCGACCCCGCCCGCTCCTGCTGCCCGGGAAGCGCCGCTGGAGGTACAGGCCACATCATATTTTGCGCTGTCCGCCAGGATCGTCAGCTTATCCATCAGGCTCTGTTCCATGGGACACCTCCGAAAATGGGGATAAAAAAGAAAGCCATACTGGATGGCTTTTCTTTTTCAGGCGCTGGTGGGGCGTTTTTACCACTTCGCCTTGGTCTCCACCACACGGCCTGCAATGTGCAGGTGGTTGAGCTCCTCGCCCTTGATGACCATTTCCTTATAGGCCGGGTTGAAGGGCTGCAGCACCACGCAGTTGCCGCGCTGGAGGTAGCGCTTGAGGGTACCCTCGCCCTCGTCGCCGTAGATCAGCACGCCCAGGTCGCCGTTTTCCAGCGTGTCCTGACGGTGCACCAGGGCAAGGTCACCATCGTGGATGCGGGGCTCCATGCTGTCGCCGCGCACAACGAGATAGAAGTAGCTGGAAGGGTCCTTGACCCGGGCATACTCCTTGCCGTAGTCTTCCTCATAGGCCAGCGCGCCGTAGCCCGCCTTGACCGTGCCGATGACAGGGATCAGGCTGTACACATAGCTGCCGAAGAAGCGCTCTTCGGTCTGGCCCTCCGCGGTGGGGTCGAACAGACCCAACAGATAGTCCGCGGTCGTGTCCAGGATCTCCGCCAGCTTTGCCACGGTGGTGGGGTCCGGGGAACTCTTTCCGCTCTCCCATTTGCCCACGGCCTGCTGAGTCACGCCCAACAGGGAAGCAAGCTCCGCCTGGCTCATGTGCTTTTGCTTTCGGCATTGCCGTAACAGCTCCGGAAACGACATTGTTCAACACTCCTCTGCTTGTACCGGGTCCGGTAAGGTTTTATCTGTATTTATTATACAACAAAAAGATGTTTCAGTAAAGAGGGAATCCCGCTTTTTCTCGAAGATAAGTTGTCGTGCCGCACAAAAATGCGCACAACGAGCGGAAATTTTGATTTTGGGCTTGACAGCGCCGCTGAAATCTGGTAAATTAAATAGGCATTCGGTACGGCGTGTGCGGGTGCCCACGAGGAGAGATGTCCGAGTGGTTTAAGGAAGCAGTCTTGAAAACTGCCGTACGGCAACGTACCGTGGGTTCGAATCCCACTCTCTCCGCCATTTTTTATTGAATAAGTGTAACACACTTTGCTCTGGAGTAGTACTCAAGAGGCCGAAGAGGCGCCCCTGCTAAGGGCGTAGGTCGTCTAAACAACGGCGCGAGGGTTCAAATCCCTCCTACTCCGCCAAGAAAAAGCTCGATGATTCTTTGAAATCACCGGGCTTTTTCCATTTTCAGAAACCAAAAGGCCGCCTCCTCGGAATTTGTTCCGTGAAAGCGGCCTTTCTGTTACAAGATCAGATTCGTCACCGCAGCCAGCACGCTCAGGTGCACCGGGTAGAACCAGTAAAACACCTTCTGCATGGCAGGGGTGCAGCGGCCCCGCTGGCCGTTGTAGAACCAGACCAGCACAAAGGCCAGCGGGGCGGTGAGTTCCCAGGCAAACAGCACGGCTCCCACGATGCACTGCCGCTTGCGGTCGCCACGGGTCAGGTACAGCGCGCAGATGATGAGCACACCGATGCCGTTGTAGTCCGTACAAGCCAGAAGCGCCGCAAGCGTGCAGCCTGCCGCACACAAGAGCCCTTTCCAGCTGGCAGAGCCGTCCGGCTTTTCAAAATGCTTGAGCCCTGCCATGGCCAGCACGCCCAGCGCCAGCGTCCAGTAAACGTTCTGTGCACTGGGGTCAAAGGGGGTGCGGAAGAACGCAAGGTCAAAGGGTACCTCGCTCAGAAGGCCGAACAGCACCAGCCGCCCAAGGTAGCCTTTGACGTTGTGGGTGTGCACAAAGCCCTCCACCAGCAAAAAGCAGAACAAGGGAAACGCCAGCCGCCCGGTGAAGCGCAGCAACATGTCCAGCCGGTACAGCGGATAGGCGGAAAGGGTGTCCCGCGAGAGGGTGCCGCTGTCCAGCCCGGGCGTAAGGATCCCTGCCTCGATGCAGGACGCGCCGATGTGGTCCACCAGCATGGTGATGCAGGCAATGGTTTTAAGAGCGGTGCCGCTGAAACTGCAGCGCGGGGAAAGTGCGGTCATAAAAAAACACCTCGGTCAGTTTGTAAAAAATCGTTATAAGAACCATAACGGAGGAAAGGTGGCATTTCCTGCGTCTGCTGCGGCAAAATCTACACAGAGCGTGCACAAATCCGCCCAAAATGCTTGACAGGACGGGCGCAGGATAGTAAAATCAAGAAGATAATTGAACTATCTCAAACCAAAGATGAAAAAGATTCACAGAGGATCGAGCGTCTCCGAACCAGATCAGACCGGAAGGAGGCATTGGGAATGACGCTGTTTTCTTATGAGATTTTCGACGCAGTTGCACGGCAGGGCAGCTTTAACAAGGCGGCTCAGCAGCTGCATCTGACCCCCTCGGCCATCAGCCACGCCATCGCCGTGATGGAGGCCGAGCTGGGCTTTACCTTATTCAATCGCGGCAAAAACGGCGTTACCATGACCAGCTACGGCGCTTCGCTGTACCCCTCCATCCGTGCGGTGCTGAACAGCGACGAGGCCCTGCAGCAGAGCATTGCCCGCCTGAACGGCCTGGAAAAGGGCAAGGTCAAGCTGGGTGCCTTCAACTCGATCTGCTCCGGGCTGCTGCCCAGCATCCTCAAGGGCTTTATGGCCCACTACCCCCAGATCGAAGTCGAGGTCTATCAGGGCACCTACGACGATGTCAAGGAGTGGCTGCGCACCGGTCAGGTGGACATTGCCTTCCTCTCCAACAACTGCCGGGAGGAGTTTGTTCTGACCGAGCTGTTCCACGAGCCGCTGCTCTGCATCACCCCCATGGACTGGCCCGAGCCGCCCAACGGCGTGATGACCCCCGCCCTGATGAACGGGCAGAACTTTGTGGTGCAGTGGGATGCCACCGACGCGGAGATGCGTCAGTTCCTCAAGAAGTATTCCCTCTCAACGGAGCGCCGCTGCCATGTCATCGACGACCAGTCGAACATCGCCATGGTCGAGGCAGGCCTGGGTATTTCCATCATGCCCCGAATGCTGCTGCGCAACTGCACGGCAGCGGTCAAGATCTACCCCATCGAGCCCGAAGAGGACCGCGTGGTGGGTCTGGCCGTCCAGCGCCCCACCGCCATGGCTCCCGCCGTGGAGCAGATGTTCCACCACATCGTGGAGTGCTGCAAGGATCTGGACTGAACAACAGTGTAACATAACGGGCCGGTGTGCGCAACACCGGCCCGTTTTTTGCCGCCCGGAAAAATTTGGATTGTATCCCCGCCCGGGATACGGTATACTAAGAAAAAATCCATTCTGGTTTTTGAGGGGAAAAATTATGGATCGAAGAAGTTTTTGCAAGGTGCTGGGGTTTGCGGCCGGCAGCACTCTGCTGCCCGGGCTGATGGTCCAGGCCGCCGGGCAGAGCTCCGTGGGCCATGCAGTGCCGGATGGCCGCTACACCATCGGCATCCGCAGCGACCTGAGCGGCTGCGACCTGACCCACGCGTTCTATTATTCCGACAGCTTTTTCACCCACCCGGCCACCCAATATGACCACCAGCTGGCGCTGGCAACGCTGGGTCTGGTCTGCGCTGCGGCCAACACCGTGGCCAGCGATGCGGAATACTGGGTCAACGGCTCTGTGGGGCGGGAAGCCCACATTGCTGCCGCCTACGAGACCCTGGGCTTTGAGGACGCGCTGTTCTACAATTACGACCTCGACACCGGCCGGGCCGGGGACTTTGTGGGCTACTCGCTGGCCCGCAAGACCCTGACCCTGAACGGCCAGCGTACCACCCTTGTGGCGCTTGTCCTGCGGGGCGGCGGCTACGGCGGCGAGTGGGCCAGCAACTTCCACACAGGTGATACCAGCGCGCACACCGGCTTTGTCACGCCCGTGGCGGCGGTGTTTGCGTCCCTCAAGGCCTATCTGGCCCGGGCAGGGCAGGGCGGTGCCTTCAAGCTCTGGCTGGGCGGCTACAGCCGCGGTTCCATCATTGCAAATCTGCTGGCGGCAAAGATCGCCCGGGAGCTGCCCCAGCTGGGGCGGGAGAACATCTATGCCTACGGCTTTGCGGTGCCTGCAGCCCTGACTGCCGCTGACCGGCCTGACCTGCAGCAGGATTTCGATGCCAATCACGCCCCGGACGGCACCCTGCTGGAAAGCTGGCCCGAGAGCAACATCTTCAGCATCATTTCCAGCGGCGACGCGGTGGCCCGGGTGCTGCCCGCTGCCTGGGGCTACCACCGCAACGGCTGCGACCGCTTTCTGCCCGCCACCCGGAACGCCGAAGAACTGGCCGACCTGGACGCACTGGGGGCGGAATTCGGCCCCACACCGCTGGTGGTCAGCAGCCTTGCCACCGCCGAGGACACCAGTGCCCTCATCGACATCGTGGCCAAGTTCTGCGTTTCCCGGGAAAATTTCCACCAGAAGTACGAAACCGCCATCATGGACATGATCCAGTGTGCCTTTATCCGCTCCGAAAAAGAGGTGGTCGATGGCTACATCCTCAGCGACGGTGAGATCGTGGAGCGGCTGCAGACCCTTTCCCACATGAAAGAGATCGATTACTGGCAGATCGTGGGCAGCGTCTGGGCCGCCTCCACCATGAGCCGCCCCATCCTTGAGCGGTACGGCCAGAACGTGCCCCTGCTGGCCCGGCAGATCCTGATCCCGGTGCTGGCGGTCGGCCTGTGCTACGGCATCGAGACCGATGTGGTGCAGATGGTGGCCCAGTACATCATCCGCCTGCTCACCGCCCGGGGCGAGCTGGACAGTGTTCTGCGCGCGGCGTTCTGCCACCACCCGGAAAACTACATTTCCCTGATGGAATACTACACCCCCGAGGAGCACGGCATGGAGCCCTTTACCAGAAGATGATTCACTTTTCTTCACCTTCCGCCTGAAATCTCTCCACCGGTGAAACGCCTGCGATTCGTTGAAATCCCGCTTTCTCTATGTTACACTTGAATTTATCAATTGGAAAAGAGGAAAAAAACATGGAAACTCACCACAAGCGCAGCGCGTTTTCCGGCAAACTCGGATTCGTGCTGTCCGCCGCCGGTGCGTCGGTCGGGTTGGGCAATATCTGGCGCTTCCCGTATCTGGCCGCAAAATACGGCGGCGGCATTTTTCTGCTCATCTACATCCTGCTGGCTGTCACCTTTGGCTACACCATGATCATTGCCGAAACGGCGCTGGGCCGGATGACCCGCAAGAGCCCGGTGGGCGCTTACAGCCATTTTGGCAAGGGCAAGGGGCTGGCGTTCGGCGGCTGGATCAACGCCGTCATCCCCATCCTGATCGTTCCCTATTATTCGGTCATCGGCGGATGGGTCATCCACTATCTGGCCCAGTATCTCACCGGCCACGGCAGCGCGCTGGCATCGGACGGGTATTTCTCCGGCTTCATCTCCAACGGTCTGCTGGCCGAGATCGCGTTCCTGCTGTTCACCTTTATCACGCTGGGCATCATCTTTGCGGGCGTGCGCAACGGCGTGGAGCGCGTTTCCAAGGTGATGATGCCGGTGCTGGT
>OHWG01001427.1_pt1 | contig 11898 bp, 10 predicted proteins | sample 1579621 | NCBI WGS metagenome assembly OHWG01 (sample SAMEA3882544, study PRJEB24775) | human gut metagenome | biome: human-associated habitat; feature: intestine environment; material: feces | place: Netherlands | collected 2009/2010
CGCCATCTTTTATCAGCCAACTCGCTGAAGTACGGTGACGAAGGCGCAAGGCCGGGAAGGGTTATCTAAGCCGACATCCCGCAGCCGCGAAGCGGCGAGGACGTGCCCTTAGGAAACCCCGCAGGCCCCGCGGCCGGTGGGAGCAACGCTACTTCACGACCAAGATGTCGCAGTCGGTGTTGCGCAGCAGGAACGTCGAAATTGAACCCAGGAGCGCATACTTGATCGAGGACAGGCCGCGGGCGCCGCAGAGCACCAGATCGGGCTTGACCACGTCGAGCATCTCATCCTTGAGCGTCTCACGAATGCGGCCGGTGCGAATCATGACCTCGACCTCGGGAATGTTGGGATTGGCCTTGGCCTCTTCGAGCTGCTTGGCGATGGAGTTCTTAAATGCCTCCTCCAGTCCGTTGACCAGATCGACCGGATAGGAACCAGCGCTCTCGAGTGCCGTGGAATCGATAACGTGGCCGATAATCAGCTTGGCGCCGTTGTTCGCGGCGACCTTGATGGCGCGTGCGAGCACAAAATCCTGCTGCTCAGTACCGTCGAGTGAAACAAATACCTTGGTGTAGCCCTCGTTCATGGTTTCCTCCTTGGTCTCGCACGGGCGCGGGGCTCGTGCGTCGGGCGGGCGCGGGCGCGTTGGCCGCCGGACACTTTATCTTGTTGCAGTTATACCCAAGGATTTGGGTTTGACCGCTCGCAATTCTGTGAACGGGCGAGTTTTTTGGTAAGGGTAGGCGCAGGCGCGCCGCCAACGGTTGATAATGGGACATCGCCCGCACCGTCCGCAGAACAATATCGGCGGGTGTCTAACGAGGGGGTCCCTTTGGATATCATTGAGCTTCTAAAATCTGCCTTCATGGGCCTGGTCGAGGGCATCACCGAATGGCTGCCTGTTTCGTCGACCGGTCACATGATCTTGGTGGACGAGTTCGTCAAGATGAACGTGAGCGAGACGTTCTGGAATATGTTCCTGGTCGTGATTCAGCTTGGCGCCATTTTGGCCGTCTGCGTCCTGTTCTTCTACGACCTTAACCCGTTTTCTCCCAGCAAGGGCAAGGAGGGCCGTCGCGACACCTGGGTGCTGTGGGGCAAGATTGTGCTCGGCTGCATTCCCGCCGCGGCAATCGGTCTGCCGCTTAACGACTGGATGGAGGAGCATTTCTACAATGCTCCCGTCGTGGCGCTGGCGCTCATTGTGTACGGCGTGCTGTTTATCGTGATCGAGAACTGGCGCGCGAATAAGCGCGACCAGGCCGCTCTTGCTGATTCGTTTGGTTCGCGTGCTGTGGTGGCGGACGCCCCGCCGGTGCGCATTTTGCCGCGCCCGCTGCGACTGCCACTGCAGACGATGACGATAACCTGGACTTTGGATCCATCACTACGCTCGAGGATCTGAGCTGGAAGACCGCGCTGGGTATCGGTTGCTTCCAGGTGCTTTCGCTGATTCCGGGCACATCGCGCTCCGGCTCCACGATCATCGGCGGCCTGCTTTTGGGCTGCACGCGTTCGGTGGCGTCCAAGTTTACGTTCTTCCTGGCCATTCCCGTCATGTTTGGCGCGAGTGCGCTCAAGCTGGTCAAGTACTTTATTAAGGGCGGCACGTTCGGCACCAACGAGATCGCCATCCTGGGCGTGGGCTGCATCGTCGCCTTTGTGGTGTCGCTCATTGCCATCAAGTGGCTTATGGGCTTCGTCCGCCGTCACGACTTCAAGTGCTTCGGCGTCTATCGCATCATCCTGGGCATCGTGGTGCTCGCGTACTTCTTTGTTCTGGAGCCTATGCTCGGCCTGTAACTTGGTTGACGCTGCGCGGCGACCAGAGCGACAACTTGTCATTCAAAGGGGGTGGCATGACCAAAAGGTCTATGCCGCCCCCTTTTCATGCCAATTTGTTCGCCCTGGCCGCCGCTCGCTGCTGCTGCCATGACATCGGCGGTTTCGTGACTGTCAATTGATTCGTGCAGACTAACCTGACCCCAATGCACCAAATCCGCTGGGGCGGGTCTGACGGTGGCGCACGGAGTCGTGGTGTGATTTGCGTCGGTGTCCGCGCGGCTCGGTATACTGGTACGGCTCAAACTATGGCGCCGCCCGCAGGCGCGCCGTCCGTCAGATGAGGAGTCGCCCATGACCCAGCCCCTGCCCTGGGAAAAGAACACTGCCGCGCCCGTGCCGCCTGCGCCGGAACCCGTGCCGCTCGATGCATATGCCGCCCCTGCTGCGCCGGAACCCGAGCTCGTCCCGCTCGACATCTACGACGCTCCCGCGCCGGCGCCCAAGCCCGCCAAGCCGCTCGTCGACATCGACAGCCTTAATCCCGCCCAGCGCGAGGCGGTCCTGACCACCGAGGGTCCGTTGCTGGTCCTTGCCGGTGCCGGCTCGGGCAAGACCCGCGTCTTGACCTTCCGCATTGCACATATGCTCGGCGACCTGGGTGTTAAGCCCTGGCAGATCCTTGCCATCACGTTTACCAACAAGGCCGCGGCCGAGATGCGCGAGCGTCTGGCGGCACTCATCCCCAGCGGTACCCGCGGCATGTGGGTGTGCACCTTCCATGCTATGTGCGTGCGCATGCTGCGCGAGGACGCTGATCTGCTGGGCTACACCGGTCAGTTCACCATCTACGATGACGACGATTCCAAGCGCATGGTGCGCGATATTATGCAGGCGCTCGGTATCGAGCAAAAGCAATTCCCCATCAACATGATCCGCAGCAAGATCAGCTCGGCTAAAAACGCCATGATCGGGCCCGAGGACATGCTCAAATCCGCCGACAGCCCTAATGACAAAAAGGCTGCGCAGGTCTACCTGGAGCTGGAGCGCCGCCTGCGCGCCGCCAACGCGATGGACTTCGACGACCTGCTCGTGCGCGCGCTCGAGCTGCTGCGCAGCCGCCCCGAGGTGCTCGACAAGTACCAGGAGCGCTTCCGCTACATTAGCGTCGACGAGTATCAGGACACCAACCACGTCCAGTACGAGATCGCCAACCTGCTGGCCGCCAAGTACCAAAACCTCATGGTTGTGGGCGACGACGACCAGTCCATTTATAGCTGGCGTGGCGCTGACATCACCAATATCCTGGACTTTGAGAAGGATTTTAAAAACTGCAAGACCGTCAAGCTGGAGCAGAACTATCGCTCTACGGGTCACATCCTGAGCGCCGCCAACGCCGTGGTGCGTCACAACTCGCAGCGCAAGGACAAGCGCCTGTTTACGGCCGAGGGCGACGGCGAGAAGATTCAGGCTTTCCAGGCGAGTGACGAGCGCGACGAGGGCCGCTGGATTGCCGGCGAGATCGAAAAGCTGCACTCCAAGGGCACGAGCTACGACGACATCGCTGTGTTCTATCGCACCAACGCCCAGTCGCGTATTCTCGAAGATATGTTCCTGCGTGCGGGCGTGCCCTACAAGATCGTGGGCGGCACGCGATTCTTCGACCGTGCCGAGATCCGCGACGTCATGGCTTACCTCAAGATGATCGTGAACCCGGCAGACGAGATGAGCGTCAAGCGCGTCATCAACACGCCGCGCCGCGGCATCGGCTCCACCTCGATCCAAAAGATCGAGCAGCTGGCGCGCGACAACCGTTGCTCGTTCTTCCAGGCCTGCGAGATCGCGTGCGCCGAGACGGGCATGTTTAGTGCCAAGGTGCGCAACGGCCTGTCGAGCTTTGTATCGCTGGTGCGCGAGGGCCGCCGCATGGACGGCGAGCTCAAGGACGTTGTCGAGATGATTGTCGACAAGACGGGCCTTCTGCAGGCCTTCCGCGCCGAGGGCACCATGGAATCCGAGAGCCGCGCCGAGAACATTCAGGAATTCCTGGGCGTTTCAGCCGAATTTGAGGAGACGCACGAGGATATCGAGGGTACGCTCGAGAGCTTGGAAGAGCTGCGCGCGGCCGGTGTTGCCGATGTGCCGGCCGGCGCTGAGCCCGAGCCCGTTGTGGTGAGCGCGCCTGCGCCAGAGCCGGGGCCGCCCACGCCGGCATCCTCGTTTGAGGCACTCGTCGGCGCGCGCGATGCTGCAGGTTCCAATCCGCTCGATAGCCTAGCCGCCTCGGCGCTCTCGCCGCAGGATGCCCTGGCCGCCGCCATCGCGGGCAACGCGTATGCCACGCCGACGGAGCTGCCGGCGGGCGCCGTGCATGCCGACGAGATCGAGCGCACCTACGGTCCGCTCACCTGCAAGGCGCTGCCGGCACTCATGGAGTGGCTGGCCCTGCGCTCCGACTTGGATTCTTTGGCAGGCGAGACGCATGCCATCACCATGATGACCATCCACTCCGCTAAGGGTCTGGAGTTCCCGGCGGTGTTCGTGGCCGGTATGGAGGAGGGCATCTTCCCGCACGTGCACGACTTTGGCGGTAGTGACGATCCGGGCAAGCTCGAGGAGGAGCGTCGCTTGGCCTACGTCGCCATCACGCGTGCTCGCAAGCGCCTGTTCTTGACTTACGCCGCTACGCGTCGCACCTACGGCTCGACCTCTGCCAACCCGCGCTCACGCTTCCTCAACGAGATCCCGTTTGAGGATATCGAGTTTAGCGGTATCGGCTCTGCCGGTTTTGAGGGCACGGGCTGGGAGAAGCGCGGCGACCGTCACGGCACCTTTGGCTCGGGCATGGGCTCGGATATGTATGGCGGCAAGGTGTTCGGTTCGCATACGCGTTCGACCGGCGGTTCCGGTTCGCGCGGCGGATCGAGCTTTGACGACTTCTTTGGCGGCAGCAGTTACGGGACTGAGCGCCATCGTGGGGTTTCGCCCGACGCCGGCCGTGTTGCCTCGACCTTTGGCTCGGGCGCGCCGCGAGCCAAAAAGCCCTCGTCCAAGGTGTCCCCGACGGTGGAGCGCAAGGTCGATCGTGCCAGCGCATCGCAGGACTTTGCCGCGGGCGATACCGTGAGCCACAAGACCTTTGGCACGGGTACCGTGATCTCGGTCGTCGGAGACATGATCGAGGTTCAATTCGAAAAGACCGGCCAGACCAAAAAGCTGATGAAGGGCTTCGCACCTATAGTGAAACTGACCTAGGCGGCTTTCCCAGGCACGGCACCTCGGCCTTCAATCGTCGGGCATGACCTCAAGGTCTATGCCCTCCTCTTTCAGGCCGATCTGCCGCACCTGGAAAACCCGTACATCCAGCTAGGCGGGCGTATGGGGCAACATCGCCTGCTCGGGTAGTCCTGCGCAAGACGGAGGCCACATTAAGTGGCCTCCTTTGCGTGCGGAACTCGCGATCGATGTTGCCCTATACGCCCGCCCAGGTCCTTGGCTAACGGTGCTTGCGAACGTCGCTCTGCTCGTTCGTTTTTTGGTCTGGAGAGCCGGTTGGGCTGATAAATAGATATGGCAAGGGGCTCTCCCGCACATGGACGGGGGAGCCCCTTGTTGCGTTTTGGTTGTCGGTTCGATCTACGGGTGCGAGACGATCAGTTCCATCTTGCCTTCGAGTTCGATCTGGTCCACGGTGCTGGGGGCCAGCAAGTGGCTTCCCTTGTGGACGGGGTCGCCGCAGATGGTGCCTTCGCCGTCGATGACTGACAGGCACATGAAGGCCCAGCGCTGGTCGAGGGTCTTGCTGCCGTCGACGCGCACGCGATCGACGGTGTAGCAGGGGTTGGACTCGAGCTCGGTCACGCCGTCCACCTCGGGCGTGGTCACCGTGCCGTCGGTCGGAGCCTGAGTATCAAAGTCGATGCAGTCGAGGCTCTGCTCAATGTGCAGCGGACGCAATTTGCCGTCGGTGCCGGGACGGTCGTAGTCGTACAGGCGATATGTCACGTCGCTCGACTGCTGCGTCTCCAAAATGAGCGTGCCGGTCTTGATGGCGTGCACGGTACCGGAATCAATCTGGAAAAAGTCGCCCTTATGAATCGGCAACACGTTGAGCATGTCGTCCCAACGTCCTTCCTCGATCATTTGTGCGGCCTCGGCGCGGTCCTTGGCACGCTGGCCGACGATGATCGTGGCGTCGGGCTCGCAGTCCAGCACATACCAACACTCGGTTTTGCCCAGGCTACCGTTCTCGTGCTCGGCAGCGTACTCGTCGTTGGGATGAATCTGGATCGAAAGGTCGTCCTTGGCGTCCAGAATCTTAATGAGCAGCGGGAACTCCTTGCCCTCGCAGTTGCCAAAGAGCTCGCGGTGCTCGGCCCACAGCCACGAAAGCGTGTGGCCTGCATACGGGCCCTCCGCAATCTGGCAGTCACCGTTGGGGTGGGCCGAGATGGCCCAACACTCACCGATGGGACCATCGGGAATGTCGTAACCAAATACGGTTTCGAGTTGACGGCCGCCCCAGATCTTCTCGTGGAAGATGGGCGTCAGTTTAATCAAATCGGACATGTTCATACTCCCATTGTGCTGCGCGGGCGCCGCGTAAAACTGCTCAAGACGAGCGCCCGTATGACCATAAAACCTATGCCAACGTTACGTTGTGCAACTCAAAGCGGTCGCCAACGTTGCGCGAGACCGAATACTCAAAGGCGGCACCGCTGTCCAAAAAGCCAATCTGGGTGAGCTCGAGCAGGGGAGAGCCAGGTTTGGTGTCCAGACGCTCGGCTTCTTCCTCGGTTGCTGCCACGGCGCGAATGGTACGGTGAAAGCTCGAAATCTTCAGCCCACATTGCTCGCGGATGAAGCGGTAGAGCGATCCGTACAGGTCCTTCTTTTTCAGCCCCGGAATCAGCTCAAGGGGCATGTAGGTGTACTCGATAACGATGGGCTTCTCATCGGCCTGACGCACGCGCACGACGTGATAGGCAAAGTCATCCTCGGCAATTCCCAGCTGGGCTGCGATGTCCGCTGGTGGATTAACAATCGAGAAATCGTAGACCACCGAGGTCACCTTCTCCCCGCGGTGCTCATACGAAAAACCCTGGGCACGGTCGTTTTTGCCCTGGAAAAACGCCTGGCCGGGAAGCCCCGCCGTGTCCTTAACGTAGGTACCCGATCCGCGTCGGCTGGTAATAAGACCTTCCTCGGTGATTTGTTCAATAGCTCGTTTGACGGTGATTTTGGAAACGCTATAGAGCTCGCAGAACTCAACGACGGTGGGAAGCTTGTCGCCCGGTTTAAGAGCGCCATCCTCGATACTTCGACGAATATCTGCAGCTATCGCCTCGTATTTGGGAATCATGGAACCTCCTTTCCGACATATATGAATACAAAAGTAAGTATAACCCTCAACAGGGCACCCATATTACTTTTATCTAAGAAGTTCGAGAAAGAAAAAAGAAAAAGACGCTTTACTTTTTAAAATTAGAGCGCTATAGTTTAAGCAACGAACGGAATCCTTCCGCACAACAGGATCGACCGTTTGGGGACGGTTTTGTTTTGGCGGGTTGGATATCGGTATGACCGGTGCGCGCCCGCGCCGGATAACCTGCCAAAGCAAACCCGTCTCCAACCGGAAGCTCTAGAACACGAAAGCGAGGACTTTGATGGCACAGTATCAGCTGCCCAACGACTTCTTCTTTGGCGCTGCTATGTCCGGCCCGCAGACTGAGGGTCAGTGGAACCAGGGCGGCAAGCTCGAGAACCTGTGGGACACCTGGTCCATCCAGGATCTGGGTTCGTTCTACAACCGCGTTGGCTCTTACGCCGGCAATGACTTTATGACCAAGTACCAGGAAGACCTTCGCATTTTGAAGGACTTGGGCCTGGATACCTATCGCACTTCCATCCAGTGGAGCCGTCTGCTCGATGCCGATGGCAACCTCAACGAGGAAGGCGCTGCGTGGTATCACGAGTTGTTCCGCGCTTCTCGCGAGGCCGGCCTGGAGCCGTTTGTCAACTTGTACCACTTTGACATGCCCACCTACCTCTTTAACCGTGGCGGCTGGGAGAGCCGTGAGGTCGTCGAGGCTTACGCGCATTACGCCGACGTCGCCTTCCACGAGTTTGGCCAGGAGATTAAGTACTGGTTCACCTTTAACGAGCCCATCGTCGAGCCCGAGCAGCGCTATCAGGAGGGCGTGTGGTTCCCGCAGCTCCACGACTTCAACCGCGCCCGCACCGTGCAGTATCACATCTCGCTGGCACATGCGCTGGCCGTGGCCAACTATCGTCGCGCCTATGACGAGGGCGCTATTCGCGCCGATGCCAAGATCGGCATGATCAACTGCTTTACTCCGGTCTACACCAAGGAGAATCCCAGCGAGGCAGACCTCGAGGCCGTGCGTATGACCAGCGGCATCAACAATCGCTGGTGGCTCGACCTTATTACCAAGGGCGAGCTTCCTGCCGATGTGCTCGACAGCCTGGCCGAGGGCGGCGTTAAGCTCCCGTTCCGTGCCGGCGACCAAGAGATTCTCAAACAGGGTGTTGTCGACTGGCTCGGCTGCAACTACTACCACCCCACGCGCGTTCAGGCGCCGGCGAGCAAGATCGACCAGTACGGTCTGCCGCACTTTGCCGACGAGTACGTGTGGCCCGACGCCGTTATGAACGAGAGCCGCGGCTGGGAGATCTACCCGCAGGGCCTCTACGACTTTGGCATGGACTGCGCTAAGAACTACCCCGATCTTGAGTGGTTCGTTTCCGAGAACGGCATCGGCATCATGGACGAATACAAGAACCGTGACGCCGAAGGAACCATCCAGGATGACTACCGAGTCGACTTTGTGCGCCAACACCTGGAGTGGGTTGCCAAGGCAATCTCCGAGGGCGCCAAATGCCGCTATCACTATTGGGCCGTCATCGATAACTGGTCTTGGGCGAATGCCTTTAAGAACCGTTACGGTTTTGTCGAGGTCGATCTGATGGATGGCTATAAGCGCCGTCTTAAGAAGTCGGCGGCCTGGCTCAAACAGGTCGCCACGACCCACGTGGTTGATTAGCGACCGGGCGAACGCCCAGACCGCGCGCCGCCGCGCGCAACACATGGCACATCTGGTGGCAGAGGGCGACAGACCACCGTGCGCATAGGAAAAGGCCGGATTTGAAAGTTAGGAGCAATCATGGCCAGTGACAACGGAAAGAGCTTCCTCGACAAGTTTGCCGAGGTCTCTGCGAAGGTGGGAAACCAGGTTCACCTGCGTTCCCTGCGTGACGCCTTCGCGACCATCACGCCGCTCTATATCCTTGCGGGTATCGCGGTTCTTATTAACAACGTCGTGTTCCCTCTGTTCCCGCTCGATGCGGCGGGCCTTGCCAACCTTCAGACGTGGGGCTCGGCAATTACGCTGGGCACCCTCAACGTCTCTGCCATTATCTTGGCCGGATTGATTGGCTACAGCCTCGCTAAGAACAAGCGTTTCGATAACCCGCTCGCTTGCATGGTCGTCGCTATCTCTGCTTTCGTCATCATGATGCCGCAGCAGATCACCGCCACGCTTGCCGCCACGAGCCCGCTGCTCACCGACAAGATCACCTCCGCCGAGGTTACGGGCGCCCTTTCGACTGCCAACACCGGCACCAACGGTCTGTTCTCGGCTATTATCATCGCCCTGCTTTCCGTCTCGCTCTTCATCAAGATTTCTGGCGTCGAGAAGCTCAAGGTTAAGCTGGGCGAGGGCGTGCCTCCCGCGGTCTCCAACTCCTTCAACGTCATGATCCCGATGTTGCTCAACCTCGCAATCTTCGCTCTTGCCGCAGCCCTGCTCGCCGTGTGCGCCGGCACCGATCTGTGCACCATCATCTCCACGTGCATCTCCAACCCGCTCAAGAGCATCATGAACGCCGGTCCGTGGGCTGTTATCCTCATCTACACCCTTGCTAACCTGCTGTTCTGCGTCGGTATTCACCAGTCCACCATCTCTGGCGCTACCGTCGAGCCGATCCTGACCATGCTCATCGTCGACAACATGGCTACCTTTGCCGCCGGTGGCACCATCCAGCCCGATCACTACATGAACATGCAGATCGTTAACAGCTTCGCCCTCATCGGCGGCTCGGGCTGCACCCTCATGCTCCTGCTCGACACGCTCCTGTTCTCCAAGAACAAGGCTTCCGAGACCGTTTCCAAGATGGCTATCCTGCCTGGTCTGTTCAACATCAACGAGCCGGTTATCTACGGTTACCCCATCGTGTACAACCTGCCGCTCATGATCCCGTTCGTTCTTCTCCCCGATCTGTTCATCGGCATCACCTATGGCCTTACCTGCGCAGGCATCATCAGCCCCTGCATCGCCCAGGTGCCCTGGACTATGCCTCCCGTCATCAATGCCCTGCTCGCTACGGGCTTTGACTGGCGCGCCGGCGTGTGGCAGGCTCTCGAGATTGTCATTGGCATGGCCGTCTACCTGCCCTTTATGAAGATTTCCGAGAAGGCAATCGCCAAGCAGGAAGCTCTCGCCGAGTAGAACGCCTAACGTTCTCCCCTTTCACCTTTGCGGGCACCGGTACGCGGTGCCGGTGCCCGCATCTCTCTTCTGCGTAAGGGCGCAGAAAGAGGGCACAATAGCCGCAAGGAATAAAACCAGTTGTCGTCTGCGCGCCGCGCAGTTATAAGGAGGAAACCATGAAGAAGATCATGCTCTGCTGCAATGCCGGTATGTCCACGAGCCTGCTGGTCCAGAAGATGCAGGCCGAGGTTGCAAACCGTGGTCTGGATATTGAGGTCGAGGCTCGTCCCATGAACGAGGCCCACGATCACCTGGACGAGTGCGACATGTTGCTGCTTGGCCCGCAGATCGGCTACACCAAGGGCGATTTTGAGAAGGAGGCCGCCGGTCGTTTTCCGGTCGAGGTCATCAACATGGTCGACTACGGCCGCATGAACGCTGCCGGCATCATCGACCACTGCGTCAGCGTGATGGGCTAGGTGCTCCGCATGGAGGATATGAACGAACTGCAGATGACCTGCTTTGAGATCATCAGCTACGTCGGTACCGCCAAGAGCATGTACATCAATGCCGTGCAGAAGGCCAAGGAGGGCGATTTTGACGCCGCCGAGGAGCTTATCAAGCAGGGCGACGAGGCCTATAACGGTGGCCACGATGTTCACATGGGGCTTCTGAAGAAAGAGGCCAACGGCGAGCGTAACGGCGAGGCCCCGTTAATTCTGCTGCATGCCGAGGACCAGATGGCCGGCACCGAGACCATGCGCGTCATGGCGACGGAGCTCATCGAAATCCACAAGCAGCTGCAGGCACTTAAGGCCTAGTCGGCGTTATCGCCGCGAAGGACCATGCGGCCCGACAGACAACATAGTCCCTTTGACGGGCGCCGGGAGTCTCCGCCTCCCGGCGCCTTTATTTTTTGGGATGGTCTTGAGCGGCCTGTTGAGCGGCCATTTGCGTTTCCCCAGATAAAACCTGCCAAAACAAACCTGTCCCTTTTTGGTAGGTTTTTGCCTTGGGAGCGGTACCATACAGGCAATGTTTAAACGAGAAAGGTGGGCTCCCATGGAACCTAAGCAGTACTACATCGGCATTGACGTCGGCGGCACTTCGGTTAAGGAGGGTCTGTTCGACGAGGACGGCAACCTGCTGGCCAAGGCCAGCGTGCCTACGCCTCCTATCGTTGACGCTGCGGGCTTTGCCGCGGTGACCGAGGCTATCGACCAGGTGGTCGCCAAGGCCCAGATTCCGCGCGCCTTTGTGGCGGGCATTGGCCTGGCCGTTCCGTGCCCCATCCCGGCGTCGGGCGATGCCAAGGTCAAGGCCAACATTGCCATTAACCTGCCCGAGCTGAGGATCGCCATTCAGCAGCACTGCCCCGACGCGGTCGTTAAGTACGAGAACGATGCCAACGCCGCCGCCATGGGCGAGGCCTGGCTCGGCTCTGCCAAGGGCGTGCAGAACGTGGTGATGGTCACCATCGGTACCGGCGTGGGTGGCGGCGTTATCGTCAACGGCGACGTGGTGTCGGGCGTTGTGGGTGCTGGCGGTGAGATTGGCCACATGTGCCTGAACCCGGCTGAGGAGCGCGCCTGCGGCTGTGGCGGCC
>OHWG01001438.1_pt1 | contig 11811 bp, 10 predicted proteins | sample 1579621 | NCBI WGS metagenome assembly OHWG01 (sample SAMEA3882544, study PRJEB24775) | human gut metagenome | biome: human-associated habitat; feature: intestine environment; material: feces | place: Netherlands | collected 2009/2010
CGCATATAATCAATCGCTGCTAATTCTGTGCATGGTCCACAGCCAATCGACATGACCCTCAATTTGGAAGTTATGGATGTTATATACATACACCTTTTTAACCCATAAACAATTTCTGACGCATATCTAAAAGCATATTTACAATAATATGTATCTGCCATATGAGTACAATCATATTTCCTATGTTCAAAATTCTTTTCTGGATAATGCACATATTCTAAGCATTTTTTGCAATCCTGATGACAAAATTCAACAAAATTACATTCTTCGCACTTCTTTTTTACATTATTTCGATAATTACATTTATCTATAATTTCATATAATAACATTTACCATTATCCTTTTATTTTACCTCTATTAATAATTGTGCACTTGAACAGTTCTTCCATGGATTAAATACGTTTAATTTATTTGGGATTTCATAAACGAGTTCACTTGTTTCTTGCTTTTCTCCATACATTTGATATCTATTTTTAATATTATAATCAAAATAATATGCATTGCATGTTCCGCTAAACCTTGCTTGTTCAAGTTGATATACTAAATTTCCAAATAAATCTCTTCCTCGTGCGTTGCTATTAACATCATTAATTAAAATTACTAATGGTTTTCCTTGTTTTTTACGCCTAACTATCATGTCTATTAAATCTTTATAAAATTGATTAATTTTGTCGATTTGATTTGTATTATACAAGTATGAAATAATGTATTGAAGTACTATAACATTTGCATCACTTACTCCCAATCTTTCACTTTCTTCTACTGCGTCATAATAAAAAAACTGTGTTCTTTTTATTGTATCAGTTCTATATTGATTAATAATATCATGTATTGATTTCCATTTTATATTAACGTCTACTCCTATATAGCTAATTTCTTTTTGAAATCTATTTTCATGACAATAAATTTCAAAAGCCATTAAATCTGGACAGGCTCCACATCCAATAGATATTATATGATAATATTCCAAATCTGTTATTACTTGACTTTTTCTAATAAGATATAACATCTCCGACATATATTTATAAGAATAATCACAAACATAAAAATCTAATAGTCTTTGACAATCATATTCCTTTTTCCCATTTGGATAAAATTTAGGAAAATGTATTTCTTTCAAGCAATTTTTACAATTCCCTATACACTCGCCAACACATCCTTCTACGTGATTACATATTTCGCACTCGCTACTTTTATATTGATCATAGCTGTAATCTACTACCTTCTCCAATAATATTGGCCTTCCATTTAAATCATCTACCTCTTCCGTCAACATAATGTTATTATAATATTCTATTGTTGTACTATTACTCCAATTACATTGGGAACATATATCATGTTTTATCTGTTGATATCCATTGCTTTGTGTTCTTTCTTCTTTTTTATACAATCGATGACAATTTTTACATACTGCAATTCCATCTATATCTGAGAATTCACACAAACGTTTACACGTATTATATGCTATCATATATCTTCCTCCTCATATAATTTATTCTTAATCAAACATAGCCAATAAAACATGATCCTTACTAAAACCACATCCTATTGGCACCACTTATTCATCTACTCCCAAAGTTTCTCCGCATAAACCCCATCAGCGATCAACCCTCTAAAAGCCTCCTGCACAGTCTCTTTATCTTCCTTATATGTAACTCCAAACCAACGATCCTGTGTCTCCAACACCTTCACGTTCGCTCTTTCTTCTTTCAAAAGCTTGTCCACGATATTCGGTAACAGATATTCACTCTTTAAATCTCCTTCTTCCACATTCACAAGGAAATCTTTGAAATCCTCTGCTAAGAAATCCAAAAATTCTGGATATCCTGCCCACATGTTCATGGATACTTTATCTTCTGGACTGATCCATTCCTGTACTTCTTCGCTGTCACATTTGATTTGTCCGTCTTCTCCCATTTCGATTCCTGTTGTCTCATGTACCTGGCTTAATAAACCATCCTCATCGACAACACTGACTCCTCTGGTCACTGTTCCATTGTCGCTTAATGTGTTCTTTAAAATGAATCCAGCCATGCCCATATCAAATTCTTTTCCCATTTTTTCATGGTTAATCAAGAAGTCATGTAATTTCACAAATGCTTCTTTTCCATAATAATCATCCGCATTAATAATCACATATGGTGTATCTACAACACTTTTCGCACATAATACAGCCTGGCCTGTTCCCCAAGGTTTTGTACGACCTTCAGGACAAGTAAATCCTTCTGGTAAATCATTGATATCTTGGAATACATATTCTACATCCATATAATTTTGGATACGATTACCTATTACTTCTTTAAATTCCTCTTCAATATCCTTACGAATAATAAATACGACTTTATCAAAGCCAGCTTCCTTCGCATCATAGATTGAGTAATCCATAATGATTTCTCCATTTGGACCCATCTTAGCTAACTGTTTAATTCCACCACCAAAACGAGAACCAATTCCAGCTGCCATAATAATTAATGTTGTTTTCATATTATCAAAAATTCTCCTTGTCAATCCGTATATCCATTATACTAAAATGTATACACCTTCACAAGTTGACTATAGTTTAGATACGAAACAAACACCAAATGCATTTGGTCCAATATGAACTCCAATCGTTGATCCAATACGAACACGCTGCACATCTATATCCAGTTTAGATTCTAGTTTTTCAACATTCTCCAAACCATATGAATACAATGTATAAACTGGATACAATGTATCAACAATATCTGACTGCATCTTTTCACATACAACACTCGTTGCCTTATTTACACCACGTGTCTTACCGGCAACCACAACTTCTCCATGGTCTACACAAATAATTGGTTTAATACTTGCCAAAGTTCCAATAGCTGCTGCTGTCTTAGAAATTCTTCCACCCTTAGCCAAATATTCCAATGTATCTAAACCCGCATAAATATGCACATGCTCTTTTAATTCTTCTAAGCCAGATACAATATTTTCAACACTTCTATTTTCATCAATCCAGTTTATTGCCACTTCACATAGTAAGCGAATTCCAGCAACCGCAGTTAATGTATCTACAATATAGATATTTTCATAATCCACCATGTCTTTTGCCAGACAAGCACTCTGATATGTTCCGCTTAGCTTACTCGATAAAGATAAACAAATCAATGTCTCTTGTTTCTTCTTCACTTCTTCAAAGATATCTAAAAATTCTTGTGGTGATGGTTGTGATGTTTTAAAAAATTCTTTTGAATTCATCATCTTCTCATAAAACGTTTCCTTATCAATATCAACACCATCCAAATAATTCTTTCCTTCAATCTGAATTTGTAATGGCACAAAATATAAATTTTTATTTCTAATCTCTTCTTGCGTATAATCACTTGCTGAATCTACTAATAATCGAATCATATTTTTCTCCTTAGTTAACTTAATTAACTGTTCACATTATATACTATTAAAACTTTCTGTCAAATATTTTAAAAAAATACTTGCATTAATTAAAATCATGTAGTAATATAAGTGAGCACTTGTCAAGAAAGACGAGTTTCATATACATGGCGCGTTGGAGAAACGGTTAACTCACATGCCTTTCACGCATGCATTCACGGGTTCGAATCCCGTACGCGTCACCATTTTTCAAATAAAGTCCGAAAGGACTTCTTTTTTTATTCAAAACATATTTTTCAGAAATGTTAAGAAATTCGACATTTATTTTTTCATAAAATTGCGCAAACCCTTTCATAGATGATATAATTTAAATCATTGAGGAAGGGTGTTTATATTATGCACAATAAACGTAGTACATTTTCTGGCAAATTAGGATTTGTCTTGTCTGCCGCAGGAGCCAGTGTTGGCCTTGGTAACATTTGGCGATTTCCTTATTTAGCCGCAAAATACGGAGGAGGAATCTTCCTACTTATTTACATTGTTCTTGCCTTAACTTTTGGTTATACAATGATAATAGCCGAAACAACACTAGGTAGAATGACAAAGAAAAGTCCAGTGGGAGCTTTTCATACTTTCGCAAAGACAAAGTTTGCATCATTTTCCGGATGGATCAATGCCATTATTCCAATTTTGATCGTACCCTATTATTCTGTAATCGGAGGTTGGGTCATCAAGTACTTATTCGAGTATTTAAAAGGTGATGCAAAATTACTTGCCACAGATACATATTTTTCAAACTTCATTTCAAACGGAGTATCTACAGAAATATGTTTTATACTTTTCACTTTTTTTACACTCGCCATCATTTATGCAGGTGTTCAAAACGGAATTGAAAGAGTATCCAAATTTATGATGCCAGTTCTTGTCGTATTATCTGTAATCATTGCAGGATATTCAATCAGTCGACCTGGCGCATTTGAAGGTGTTAAATATTTCTTAATTCCTAATTTTGATAATTTTTCATGGATGACCGTAGTAAGTGCTATGGGACAAATGTTCTATTCGTTATCCATTGCGATGGGTATTTTGATCACATTTGGTTCTTATATGAAAAAAGACGTTTCCATTGAAGGTTCAACAGAAAACGTAGAAATTTTCGATACAGCCATTGCGATTATGGCAGGATTGATGATTATTCCAGCTGTATTTTCTTTTTCAGGTGGAAACATGGAAACATTAAAAGCCGGACCATCCTTGATGTTCATCACAATCCCTAAAGTATTCGCAAGTATGGGACTAGGCACAGGTATCGGTATCATTTTCTTCTTGTTGGTGTTATTCGCAGCTATCACAAGCTCTATTGCGCTAACCGAAAGTGCTGTATCCACATTCCAAGATGAATTACATTGGTCTAGAAAAAAATCTACAATCATTTTAGGTATTATTATGATTGGGTTAGGAACACTATCATGTTTAGGTTATGGTCCATTGTCAAACGTGACAATCATCGGAATGCAATTTTTAGACTTCTTTGATTTCTTAACAAACTCAGTCATGATGCCAATCGCTGCCATTGCGATTTGTATATTTGTTTCAAGAGTTGTTGGATTAGAAAAAGTCGAAGCAGAAATCACAAAAGATGGAAATTCATTCAAACGTAAGAAAATATTCAATTTCATGATTCAATACTTATGTCCAATTTTCGCATTCATTATTTTATTAAGTTCAATTGCGAACGCATTTGGATTTATTTCCATGTAAGCTTAGCTTGTGCTAAGCTTTTTTTGTGCACAATTTTAATGTAAACTAATTGCAGGAGGTAGTTTATGAACATTACAGTATATTTAGGATCAACCTATGGAAATGATCCAGACTTTAAAACAAAAATAATAGAATTAGGAACATGGATTGCCAAAAACAATCATACATTAGTGTTCGGTGGATCTAAAACCGGATTAATGGGAGAACTAGCCAATAGCACATTAAATGCGGGTGGCAAAGTAATTGGTGTAGAAGCACAAATGTTTGTGGATGAAGGTGTCCACATGGATAATCTTACCAAGTTATACATTGAAAAAGATATTGCCGATCGAAGAACAAAAATGATAGAACTTGGAGATGCTTTCATTGCCTTTCCAGGCGCAACTGGAACATTAGAAGAAATCAGTGAAATCTTATCAAAACTATCACTGTACCAACTTGAATGTCCATGCATCTTTTATAATGTAAACGGATATTATGATCATTTAAAAGCATTCCTACAACACATGATCGATTGTGAATTATCCACACCAAAGCAGCAGCAAAACATCTATTTCTTAGATTCATTAAATGAAATCGCAAACGTATTAAAGGACGAGTAAATTTTCTCGTCCTTCTTTATTATGATAATTGTTTTAATATCCACTCTTTATCATTCGTTGTCTTCATTTTATTAAGTACAGCTTCATCTTCAAGGGCCAAACATATTTTAGATAACACTTCCATATGTTCTCCACCCTTACCTGCAATACCAATCACAAGCTGTGCTTTTTCATCCCCAAACTGAATTCCATCCGGATATTGAAGCAATACGATACCTGTTTTATGAATCACATCATCACCATGTGTAGTGCCATGAGGAATAGCCAATCCCATACCAATATAAGTAGTTACTAATTCTTCACGTTCCAACATAGCCGGTATATAAGCACCATCCACATAGCCTAATTCTCTTAACAACTTACCAGCCTCTGTAATCGCTTCTTCTTTGGATACAGAAGGAAGGTTTAATTTAATTCCATCCAATTGAATAACATCTTCTTGAACCGGTTTTGATTCTTCAGCCTCTTCCTTAACAGCTTCTGTCACAATCGAATCACCCGTTGATAGCTGGAAGAATAAATTATCTAAGGCTGGATCTGCCAAGAAGTTTGATATTGTAACTATTTTCGCAAAAGGTGCAGATTTTTTTGCACGCTCTACCAAAGTTTCTTGTACGACCGCAACATCACAATCCACTGGAATATTATCCACAGAAGTATTAATTACCGTTAAATCTGGTCGCACACCTTTTAAACGGTTTCTAAATTTAGTAGCTCCCATTGCACTAGATCCCATACCTGCATCACACGCGAATACGATCTTACGAACCAAAGAAACATCTAATAAAGCTTCACTTCTTCCTTTACTTTCAGCTTTCATAGACTGCACCTTTTTACTAGCTTCATCCAAATTCTTTTCCCCAGCAAGCTTAACGATTGGGCTTGCCACCAAGAATGAAACGCCAGCCGCAATCAAAACACCTAATGCTGTCATGAACACAGAGCCTTTTTCTGCCATAGACAAGAAAGCAATAATTGAACCTGGACTTGATGGACCTTTCAATCCAATATTGAAAATAGAGTAAAATGCAATTGCACAAATATTCCCTAAAATTGGAGCAACAATCACAACTGGATTCATCAAAATATATGGAAAATAAATTTCATGAATTCCACCTAAGAAATGAATAATAATAGCTCCAGGCGCAGAATCTTTCGTTGCTTTGTCTTTCGCAAATAACCAATAAGCTAATAGTACACCTAAACCAGGACCTGGATTAGCCTCCAACATATACATTATGGATTTGCCTGTTTGTGCAGCTTGTTCAGCTCCAATTGGTGTAAATATTCCATGGTTGATCGCATTGTTTAAGAATAAAACCTTAGCCGGTTCAATAAAGATTGCTACCAAAGGAATTAATCCCTTATTTACAAGTATATCAACTCCATATGTTAACACAGTCAAAACACCTGTCATAAAAGGGCCAATAATATAGTATCCTAATATCGCAATCAACATACCTAAAATACCGACAGAGAAATTATTGATCAACATTTCAAAGCCAGCAGGCATATGTCCATCCATCATTTGATCAAATTTTTTAATTACCCAGCCAGAAAATGGTCCCATAACCATAGCTGCCATCAACATAGGTTGTCCTTGGGTTCCACCAACACCGGCAATACATCCAATAATCGCAATCGCCCCCATCACAAGTCCACGATCACCGCCAACCATTCTTCCTCCGGTTGCCGCAATTAATACTGGTAATAAATAAGTCAACATATATGGTTGAATCGATGCCAATTGTTCATTTGGTAACCATCCGTCCGCAATAAATAAAGCTGTTATAAATCCCCAAGCGATAAAAGCACCAATATTAGGCATAACCATCGCAGATAAGCTTTTACCAAGCTTTTGAAGAGTTGTTTTCATAATTGTCCTTTCTTAGGACTTCTTTAATATACAGATAGTCCTCGTTTTTCACATTCTTGTTTAAAACTATCTGAAAGTAACGAATCACTGATCAATACATCCACTTGATCTAAATCACAAATTGTATATGTACCCTTTCTTTCCACTTTGCTAGAATCCATTAACACAATCACTTTTTTAGATCTTTCAATTGCCTTTCGCTTTAACTCACAATCCTCTAAAGATTCGCATGTAAACCCCGTATCTTTCGCATAACGAGTTACACCAATAAACGCAACATCGAAGTTGACCTTCTCTAAGCAGCGAAGTCCATCCATTCCGTTGACACTAAAACTTCGCATATTTAGATTTCCACCTGTCACAAACACTTTCGATTTAGAAAGTTTTGCCATCTCTATAGCACACGTTAAGCCACTTGTATAAAAAATATTATTTTGATTATTTAAAACATGTGCCAACATTGTAGTCGTACTGCCTGAATCCACAAAAATTGTCTTAGCTGGTTCTACAAATGATAATGCCTTTTGCGCTATCTCTTTCTTTTCGTTTACATTCCGTCCGTAACGAAGTTTTAAGACATCATCATTTCCAGAAACCACATCCATAGATTTGGCTCCCCCATGAATTCGAACAATTCTTTTAGCTTGATCTAAATATTTTAAATCTGTACGCAATGTCATTTCAGACACAGAAGGAAATTTTTCTTTTAATTGTGTAAAAGTGACCGTTTGGTTTTCATTCACAAACTCTACAATTTCGTTTCTTCTTTGATCCATTACTTCCATACAATACCTCCTGTATTTACTGTATTTAGTATACACAAGATTCTCGGTTTAATAAAATCTATTCTTGTTCAAAATGAGCCAATAAATATTCTTCGGCTTCAGGACACCACAATCCCTTATGAGCATCTACGATATCTGCCAACGCAGTATATCGATCATCTTTTTCTCCCATTTCTCTTAAATCTGTTAACGCAATCAATGGCATATTTAAATGCGTATAAATCAACTTCTTTCCGCCTGGAATCTTAGGTAAATTTAATGTTGTTTCAGCCGCTGCATTCAAACCACCAATATGTGTAATCATAACAGCTGGATCAATACGATTTTCTGCTGTTAAGCGTAAAGATTCAATCATATCATCTGTATTTCCACCTGTAGTTCCCATTACATGTGTCGAATTATAGTGAACATCGTAAAAATTCATTCTTGCACTAAACTGTTTGTCCGTAGGTCCCGCAAAGAAATTTAAACATCCATCACGACCTAATACAGCGCTTGACAATTCCACAACCGCTTCAACCGGTGCATAACAGAATACATCATCAAAACCAGTTCCACCTGTAATTTCTTTTAAGCCGGCTGCAGGATCTTCCATCTTTCCTGTATTCACGAAATGCAATTCAATTCCATCAGCTGCCGCTTCTTCAACTGGGAATAAGTGAGCTGCTCGATCTAATCTTTCTTGATTTACGTCCGCAACTACTACCATTTTAGGGCGAATATCTCTATGCAACGCATATGTTAATGCGCCAAGTCCCATAGGGCCTGCTCCTGCAAGAATCGCAAGTTTTCCATCTTTCTTAATTCCCATTTCATGTTTATACACACCCATATGTGTATGATAAGCTGCATTAAATGCTCCAATCGAACATGACATTGGTTCAGCTAAACTTGCTTCATAATAAGCTTTACCTTTATATTCCAGTAAGCATCCTAGCTCCATTACTTCAGCTGGAATAATGCAGTAAGTTGTATCTCCACCAAAAAATTCATAAGAATAACCAGGTGACCACATTGTTCCTTTATAGTTTAATGCTGGTTGTAAAGTAAATTTCATTCCCGGTTTAAATTTGTCTTGATGCTTAGCACCAACCTTAACAATATCACCCGCCATCTCATGTCCCATAATAGCTGGATGATCCGCAACATCTTCATGAACACGTTTATGATTCACTCCTAAGATGGCACATTTGTAAGTTGACATACAGACACTGTCTGAGACAACCTTTACTAAAATCTCATCTTCCTTAATTTCTGGTAATTCAAATTCGTCTAATCTTAAATCATTAGCTCCATGTAATCGCACTGCCTTTGCTTTCATTTTAAAAGTCTCCTCTCTCTGTAAATTGTTGTTTCAAAAGCTACATCTACATAATAACCGAATTATTTTAATTGTCAACTGTTATTTCAAAAATATTTCACTTGCGAAACAACAATAAAAGGAGTATCCTATAATCAGATAAAGAAAAGGAGATCATTATGATTTATACAATTACTTTTAACCCCTCATTAGACTACGTTATTCAAGTCGATCATTTTAAGCCTGGTATCATTAATAAAACAAAATTCGAAGAAATCCTTCCCGGAGGAAAAGGCATTAATGTTTCAATTGTCCTATCCAATCTTGGACACGAAAGTACAGCCCTAGGTTTTATGGCAGGTTTTACAGGAGAAGAAATTGAACATCGATTAGAGAGTTATGGAGCTAAAACAGATTTCATTCATGTAAAGAAAGGATTATCTAGAATCAACGTAAAAATGAAATCAGATGAAGAAACAGAAATCAATGGTATGGGGCCTGATATTCAGCCAGAAGACATTCAAGAATTATTCAATCAATTAGATGGTCTAACAGAAAAAGATATTCTCGTTATTTCAGGAAGTATCCCAAGTACTTTACCAGATACAATGTATGAACAGATCATGGAACGTGTTCAGAAAAAGAAAATAAAAGTTGTTGTCGATGCAACAAACAACCTATTATTAAAAGTATTAAAATATAAACCTTTCTTAATAAAACCAAACAATCATGAATTAGGTGAAATCTTTAATGTCGAATTAAACACTCGAGATGAAGTCATTCCTTACGCCAAAAAGCTACAGGAAATGGGCGCTCAAAACGTATTGATTTCTATGGCAGGACAAGGTGCAGTGCTTGTAAGTGATAATAATGAAGTGATTCAAAGTAAAGCACCAAAAGGAACCGTAGTAAATTCAGTTGGTGCTGGTGATTCGATGGTTGCAGGTTTCCTTGCAGGATATTTAGAAACAAATGATTACGAAAAAGCCTTCATCAACGGATTATGCTGTGGAAGTGCAAGTGCCTTTCAAGTAGGTCTTGCGACTAAAGAAGATGTAGAAAACGTAAAGAAAACTCTTAGCAAAAACTAAGAGTTTTTTTCTTTATTATAGTAATCCAATAGCTGATGCTACAATTGACAATACGATGATTGCCACAATCAATACGATTGGACTCACTTGTTTTTTCTTTAACAACCAGAAGCACAATAATGTTACACACATTGGCAAGAAGTTAGGGAAAATTTTATCAAAGAATTCTGTTTGTACTGCAACTTTGATTCCACCATCTACTTCGATGACTGGCAACAAGTTAATAGAAACATAAGAAGCAATCAAAGCTCCAATCACTGTAATACCTAAGATCGTTGCTGCATTCGCAATTGTATCTGAGTTTTCAGTGATAATATCAATTGATTTTGTACCTAAGTTATATCCTAAATGTGTCCACACAATACGTAAGATCCAAATTGATAAATATACTAAGAAGAAAATGATTGGGCCAAGAATAGATCCTTGAGAAGCAAATGAACAAGAAATTCCGGCAACGATTGGTAAAATTGTAAACCAGAAAATCGCATCTCCAATACCAGCGATTGGTCCGAATAACGCTAATTTCAAACCTTTAATAGTATCGTGATCTGCGCCACCTTCTTCTAATGACATCATCAATCCCATTAAGAATCCTACTAAGTTAGGGTGTGTATTAATGAATTCCAAGTTATCTGTCATTGCTAATGACAACGCTTCTTTATCGTCTCCATGAATCTTTTTCAATACCGGTAACATTGACCATAAGAAACCACAAGCTTGCATACGTTCATAGTTAAATGAAGCTTGCAAGAATGAAGAACGAATACCTAGCATGGTAATATCGTGTTTAGTTAATTTTTTAGATTCCGACATTATCGTCACCTCCAAAGCTGTCAATAGAAGCATTTTGTAAAGCTTCTTCTATATCTTGTTTGCGTTGTTTTGCACCAAAGAAATCAATTAATGCGAAAACTGTACCTAACAAAGCAACTGGCAATAAGTTAGGCATATCGCAGAAGCTTGCCATTAAGAAACCAGCAATAAAGTATGGTGTGTATTTTGCTTTCATCATTACACGTAACAACATACCAAATCCAAC
>OHWG01001442.1_pt1 | contig 11782 bp, 7 predicted proteins | sample 1579621 | NCBI WGS metagenome assembly OHWG01 (sample SAMEA3882544, study PRJEB24775) | human gut metagenome | biome: human-associated habitat; feature: intestine environment; material: feces | place: Netherlands | collected 2009/2010
GGGTGCTCCTTGAGCATATGGAACACAAAGTTGCTGCCGATAAAGCCGGCGCCGCCGGTAACGATAATGGTCATGGCTCACTCGTCCTTTCCGTACACGAAGTTGCAGTCGCTGTCCGCCAGCAGGGGGGCGTTTTTGTCCTTGTCGGACAGAATGGGGTCCGTCACGCCCCAGTCCACGCCGATGGCGGGGTCGTCGAAGCGGATGGACCGGTCGCTGGGGTGGTCGTACAGGTTGTCCGCCTTATAGCAGAAGTCCACGTCGTCCGTCAGGGTCACGAACCCGTGGCCGAAGCCCCGGGGAATGTAGAACTGGCGCTTATTCTCGGCGCTGAGCTCCACGGATACCCACTGCAGATAGGTGGGGGACCCCTTCCGCAGGTCCACCGCCACGTCCATCACGGCGCCCCGCACCACCCGGACGATCTTGGCCTGGGCCATGGGATCCTGCTGGAAGTGGATGCCCCGCAGGGTCCCCCTCTTAGCGGTGAAGCTCTCGTTGTCCTGCATGCTGTTGAAGTGCAGGGCTTCATACTTGGGCAGGGACCAGGTTTCCATGAACCAGCCCCGGTGGTCGCCGAACACGTCGGGCTCGATGATCTTTACCTCGGGAATTTTTGTGTCCAGAATTTTCATGCAAATCACCTATCAATATCGAATTTTGCCCTCAGCCACATGCATCAGGTGCTGGCCGTAGGGGGACTTGCCATAGCGCTGGGCGGACTGGAGCAGGGTCTCCTTGTCGATCCAGCCCTCGTTGAAGGCGATCTCCTCCAGGGCCGCGATCTGGGAGCCCTGCCGGGTCTCGATGGTGCGCACAAAGTCCGCCGCATCCACCAGGGAGTCCATGGTGCCGGTGTCCAGCCAGGCATAGCCCCGGCTCAGCAGCTGCACGTTCAGGGTGCCGTCCTCCAGATAGAAACGGTTCAGGTCCGTGATCTCCAGCTCGCCCCGGGCGCTGGGCTTCACCCGCTTGGCCATGTCCACCACCCGGTTGTCATAGAAGTACAGGCCCGTGATGCAGTAGTTGCTCTTGGGGTGCTGGGGCTTCTCCTCCACGGAGATGACCTTGCCGGTTTCGTCGAACTCCACGATGCCGAAGCGCTCGGGGTCGTTGACGTAGTAGCCGAAATGTTGTCTCCCAGCACCATAGCACAGCAGTCGTCGCCGATGAACTCCTCGCCCAGCAGGAACGCCTGGGCCAGCCCGTCGGGGGAGGGCTGCACCTTATAGCTCAGCCGGATGCCGAACTGGCTTCCGTCCCCCAGCAGACGCTCGAAATTGGGCAGATCCGTGGGGGTGGAGATGATGAGAATGTCCCGGATCCCCGCCATCATCAGGGTGGACAGGGGGTAATAGATCATGGGCTTGTCATACACCGGCAGCAGCTGATTGCTGGTGACCATGGTCAGGGGGTACAGGCGCGTACCGGCTCCGCCGGCCAAAACGATACCTTTCATGAGATGGCTCCTTCCTTATGTTCCTCCGCGGCCCCTTGTTCCTTGGGCCATACGGTGTAAAAATGCTGCCCGATCCGCTGTTCCGGCGGCGGGGGCGTCATGTAATCGCCATAGGTATGGCGCAGCACCCGGTCATATCCGGCGGGAATGGGGAACTCCCCGTCCTCAAAGGGGACGTACAGCGTTTTTTCCAGGTCCTCCCGCGGGTACACGATGTTCCAGTTGGTATCCCACATGGTGCAGCCCACATACCGGCAGTTTTCATAGTCCTTCTGCCGGGCCCAGGCCTCGATGCGGTGGATGTAATGGGCGCTTCCGTGGAGCCGGGCCCAGGCAAAGCCCGCCAGCTTGGCGGGGTGTGAAGCCAGCCCCGGCGGCTGGGGGTGAACTTTTCGGCGGCGCAGCAATTGATGAACTTCACATCCCGCATGGGCTGCTGCACCCAGGCCCTGGCCTCCTCCTCGGTGTTCCCGCAGCCGTCCAGCGGATAAACGTCCACAAACAGGCCCAGGCCGTAGTCCCGGATGCCCTGGTACTTCACCCGGTAGCGGGTGTCGCTGAACCGGGCAATGGGGTACACATACTGGGGGTTATCGTCCACAGTCATCAGGCGCATGGGCAGAAGCTCCTGCCGGTGCTGTCGGCAATAGGCCACCAGCCTGTCAAAGTCCGGCCGGGGCATGGCCACGTCCAGGTCGTCATCCCAGGGGATGAAGCCCTTGTGGCGGATGGCCCCGATCAGCGTGCCGTAAAACAGGAAATACCGCAGTCCCTGCTCCCGGCAGATGCCGTCCAATTTCTTGAGAATGTTCAGAGCTCCCTCCTGCATTTGCCGAAGCGTCAGTTCCTCCACTTATCTCACTCCTATCCGTTATTTCGTAACTTCTCTTATATTTCCGTCCCGGGACAGGGCGGGATGTCCCGCAAAACCCGGGGTTTTGTCCCAATTTCAGGCCGATTTCCGGCGGAACACCGCAAGGGTCCGGGCCACCTGGTCCCGGTGGCGGAGGGCCCACAGTGCGCACACGCCCAGAAGGGCCGCCAGCAGTCCCATCCGGATCCAGAACAGGTCCGTCAGGGCCACCGTCACCAGCGACACCACCGACACGATCCCCAGCCAGAGGAACTGCTGGAGGATATCATACACCATGCCCTTGTGGACCCACCAGGACAGGGCCACATGCAGCAGGTAATACAGCAGGTAGCAGGCCACGGTGGTGTAGGCCGCCGCCACATAGCCGAAGGCCGGAATGAACACGGCGTTGAGCAGAATGTTCATGCCCGCCGCCAGCATGGTGCCCAGGGCGATGAGCTTGGTTTTCTTATAGTAATACTCCACCGATGAGGGCAGGGTATACAAAAACGCGTAGTACATGGACAGCACGATGGGCATGGTCACGTAGCGGCTGTCGCTGTATTTGGAGCCGCCGGCAATGAGGATGACCTCCGGAGAGATCAGCGCCAGGGCCATGGCCCCGATGGACACAAACACCACATACGCCGAGGCCGCCCGGCGGATGGCCGGATACTCCTTGGCCTTCATCTTTTCAAAGAACCAGGGTGCCCAGGCGGTGTCCATGGAATTGGTGATCACCTGGAAGATCATGCCCACGTTATAGGCAAAGCTGTAAAGTCCGGCCTCGGTGCTGCCGATGATGGACTTGATCATGATGCGGTCAAACTGGTTCAGCAACAGCTGGCTCAGGCCGTGGGGCACCGTGGGCAGGCTGATGGCCATGCCGTAGCGCCAGTATTCCCGGCTGATGCGGGGGCGGTCCTTCCGCCACAGGCGGAACACCACATAGATGCCCACCAGCACCGCGGGGATCAGGGTGCCCAGGATGCGGCCCAGGTATCCCTGGCCCCGGCAGAGGGTCAGGATCAGCAGCACGGAGCCGCCGATGCCGGCCACGGCATACACCAGGCTCAGCACCAGGTACTCCTTATACTTATAGTCCACCGAAAGGACGGAGTTGTAGAAGGTCAGCATGGCCATGCCGAAGCTCTCCAGCACGATCAGCGCCGGAAGATACGGCTGCTCCAGGCTCAGGGACCGGGCCAGCGGCGCGGCAAACACCAGACTCAATGCCAGCAGCAGCAGGGAATTGCCGATGACCAGCAGGGTCACGGAGGAGCAGTAGGAACCGGTGAGGTCCACATAATCCAGCTTCGCGTTGCGGACGCTGGTGTGCAGGGTGAAGCCCGCCAGCACCGTCATGATCATGACATAGGAGCTGAAGGTGCTGTAAATGCCGAAGTCCTCCACGGTCATCAGCCGGGCAAACAAGGGGATGGCCAGGAAGGACAAGCCCTTGACCAGCATATTGCCCACCGTGTAGCCAAGTCCGGCCTTCAGGGCTTTTTTTCCGCTTGATTCATTCGCCATGGGAAAAACATCTCCTGTTGCGTGGGATTCAAACGCTGCGCTCCTCCAGAGCTGTGGGCACCGACAGGGTGACGGCGTACCAGGCGATGCCCAGCACAGCGTTCATCCAGGGGTTGAACCAGGTGACGATCCAGAAGGTGCACAGGCCGCAGACCACGGCCGCCCCCTCCGGGCACTCCCGCAGCAGCTCCCGCCGCCGCAGGCACCAGACCACCACATAGCCAAAGGGCAGCATGTACAGCAGCAGACCCACGACACCCGTCCGGGCCAGCATGTCCAGATAGAAATACTCGTCCACGCCCTTGTCGCGGTTGGCCGCCGACGCGCCCAGGCCGCAGCCGATGATTATCTCACATCTATTAAAGCAGCGAACGTTTCAATGGAAGAAGAACAGAAAGCCGCAGAAAAGGAGCAGATGCTGAATGGAGCGGACGAGTAAAGAGGAAGTAAACATCCCCTCGATTAAAGAGATACGTCTTGAACGTCGGCGGTTAGCACGACAGAACCGTAAGCGACGCATATTTTTTAATACAACAATTACAAATCGTACAGGTGTGCTTACTAGTTTGACTGGTAATCAGGAAGATGGAAAGATTACATTTGCACCTAATGATGACAAGAGTGAATTAGTTACAAACGTAGTCAACAAGAAAGGTTCCACTCTCCCATCCACCGGTGGTATCGGTACAACAATCTTCTACGTTGTTGGTGCTATCTTAATGGTTGGAGCAGCAGTTCTTCTTATCACAAAGAGACGTGCTGAGAACTAATCCGTTCTGAATGTTTATAACAACAATTTGATATTATGAGATTTTCAGGGGCAGGGGCTTTTAGCTCCTGTCCCAATCTTAAAGGTAAATATATGCCTGCACAGTTACACAAACAAGATTTTGTGAGAGCATAAATATACAAAAGGAAATGACATCAGGGAGAGAACTATGAAGTCTGGAAAGAAGTTAGAGAAAAAATCAAAGAAAACATTGAAAAAAAAGAAGTTGAGTTCGAATATTACCACTATCATTTTAATATTGATTTTCCTCGTGGGGCTGTCCGTGATGTTATATCCGACCGTGAGCAATTATGTTAATCAGAGGCATCAGTCAAAGGCGATTGCGGCATACGATGAAAAGGTGTCGGAAATGAAGCCGGAGGATTATACGAAGTATTTTGAAGCGGCGGAGAAGTACAATAAGAAGCTTGCGAAAAATCCATCTGCATTTTATAACCCGGATGAAATTAAAGGTTATGAGAAAATACTTGATATTAGTGGTACAGGTATTATGGGTTATATCACAATCAAGAAGCTTGGTGTAGAGCTTCCGATTTATCATGGAACAGATGAGGGTATTTTACAGATTGCGGCCGGACATTTGAAAGGAACCAGTTTTCCGGTTGGCGGAGACAGTACGCACAGTGTTATTTCTGCCCACCGTGGTCTGCCGAGCGCAAAGCTTTTTACAGACCTCGATAAAATGGAAGTAGGAGATACATTTACTATTACAATTTTGAATCGAGAGATTACTTACGAGGTTGATGATATTTCTATCGTTCTTCCAGATGAAACGGATAGCCTGCAGATTGAAGATAAAAAGGATTACTGTACCCTGATGACCTGTACACCGTATGGTATTAATACACATCGTCTGCTTGTGCGTGGCCATTGTATCGGAACCGGAGAACCGCAGCATATCCATGTTACAGCAGAAGCGTTCCAGATTGACCCGACAATCACGGCATCCGTTATGGGAATTATTCTTCTTATCATGCTTTTAATTCGTGTCCTTATCCGTACACGGAAAAAAGGACAGGAAGGAAAACATTTAAAATGTAATCAGGTATTTCTTCATCTGAAAAGGGGAGATTTGATAGGCAATAATAAAAAAACAAAATAATAAAAGGCATTTAAAATGAAAACCAGCCACAAAGAGCAGATTTTCTCTTGAAGGAAAGAGATGCTTCTTGTGACTGGTTTTGTATTTTGTAAATTTTGCATAATAGGGATGCCTGACTTTCGTCCGCCCTTCCTATGCTTCCTGAATGTTATTAATTACTTCCTGCTGCTGATTAAGCAGATGTGTTTTCATCAGTTCCTTTGCCTTTATAGAATCTCTGCTGGAAATGGCATCAAGCAATTCCCGATGTTCCTCCACAAGATTAGAGCGCTGGCGAATATCTTTCACATATTCCATGCGGTAACGATAGAACTGTTCGCGCAGATTATTGATAATAGAAATAAGGCGGTCATTGTTTGTTGCGCGGAAAATGGTATCATGGAAAGTCTCATCTTTATCTACGATATCGAGAATATCCCCATTCTCTACGGAACGGATGAAGTCCTCATGAGCCTGACGTAAATCATGAAGCCCAGACTGATCAATTCGTTCGCAGGCAAGAACAGCAGCGAATTCTTCAAGAACAGTACGGATTTCGATGACATCACGAAGATTTTTTTCTGTGATTCTGGCTACTTGAGCACCTTTTCGTGGAATCATGATAACCAGGCCTTCCAGTTCTAACTTACGAATAGCTTCTCTTACAGGAGTACGGCTTACACCGAGGCGGTTGGCAAGAGAAATTTCCATGAGACGTTCTCCCGGTGCGAATTCACCAGTAATAATTGCCTGGCGAAGTGTGTTAAATACAACGTCACGAAGTGGCAGATATTCATTTACATTAAAGTTAGTGTCTTTCATTAGTTGTTTCTCCTTCCCTTTTTCGCTGTATATTTATCCCCCTGTGTCAGCGAACTGTTTTTTTTCGAAAAATGATTATGATTTTTCTGCGATTTCGACCGTGGGAGATTTTTACTAAATGGGCGGACAACGGCGGTCTGCCGGATTCCCGGGTCATTATGGAAAAATTCAGCTGCCTTTCCGGCGGCTTCTCTTGAGGTAAATATACCAAATACGGTGGAGCCACTTCCGCTCATAAGCGCATTGACAGCTCCTAATCTTCTCATATCTTTTTTTATCTGTACGATAGCTGGATAATGCTTTTCTGTAACCTGTTCTAATACATTACCCATACGGTCGGTGATACCTGTAAGGTCACCGTGGCTGATGGCCTGAATCATTCCGTCTATGTCTGGATGGGCTGTCTGTTCATCGAGATGCAGGTGCTCATATACAAACTTTGTAGACATAGAGAAAGATGGTTTTACAATTAAAAACCAGCATGGCGGAATAGAAGGGAGTGGTGTTAAAATCTCTCCGATTCCTTCAGAAAGTGCGGTTCCTCTCATAATGCAAAATGGAATGTCTGCGCCAAGGGTAAGCCCATGTTTAATAAGCTCGTCCTGTGTTATTCCAAGAGAAAATAGCTGATTCATGCCTACCAGAGCAGCGGCAGCATCGGTACTTCCGCCGGCCATTCCTGCTGCAACAGGGATGTGCTTTTCAATTGCTGCATCAACACCGTCTGAAATATTATATGCAGTACGTATAGTGTCAATGGCCCGATAGACAAGGTTCTTCTCATTGAGGGGGAGGTAAGGCAGATTCGAAGAAAGACGAATCTGTCCGCATGTATTCTTCTGTAAAGTAATGTAGTCAAAAAGCTTCACTGTCTGCATAATCATTCTGACTTCGTGGTAACCGTCTTCCCGCCTTCTAAGTACGTCCAGTCCCAGATTCACCTTGGCATATGCTTTCAAATGTAAGGGCTGAGTCATAAAAATTGTACCTCCTCTGTATCTTGTATACAATTATTATAACGCATTTTTGCAAAAAATCAAGAAAGAAACACCTGTATAAAAAAGAAAAAATTTCTCAATACTAACAGAGTATTTTTGCGGAAAATATAGGGAGAAATATTCTTAATGTTATGTGGGTATAACAATTTGAGATTCCAGTAAAATATTAAAAGTTTGTAAGCCTGCAGGCAAAAGTTTAAGAATAATAAATAAGAGATTTTAGTGGCATATTTTTAGTGGCCTATTAAAAAGAGCTGGAGGGGAAAAGTGCGAATAAAGTATAACAGAGACCAGAAAATAAAAGGAAATCTTACCCGGAATTTTGATAAAGATTACGCATTTTTGGAGAAAGCATTAGACCGGAGCGGGGATATTGTAAAAAATGTATTTTATGTAGGAGACAACGCTGATATACAAAGTATTATGGAAGAGCAAACAGATGCAAATACGGACAGTGACACAAACAGTATTATGGAAGAGCAAACAGATGCGGATACAGACAGTGACATAAGCAGTGCTACGAAGGGGCAAACAGATGCGAATACAGACAGTGACATAAACAGTGATATAGGTAGAAAAACAGTTTCGAAAAGAATAGTGAAAACTACGCAGAACAATAAAAAAATAAGGCCTAAAAAAGCAGCAGTCATCTATGTCGATGGAATGACGGATGCAGATATGGTGGAAGACTTCGTGATCCGTCCTCTCCTTAAAAATAAATGTGAAAAAACAGGGCAGGATTTCCTCTCTTATGTAGAAAATCATGTGATGGAAACAGTGGACTGGAAAGAAGATGAAAGTTTTGAAGATATTTTAACAGATATTTTATCAGGAAATACCCTGCTTTTGCTGGAAAGCTGCCCGAAAGCAATTATTTTATCTACAAAGAAATACCCATCAAGAGGGGTAGGGGAAACCCAGCAGGAAATGGTTATCCGCGGTCCGAAAGACAGTTTTACAGAAAATATGCGAATGAATACGGCATTGATTCGCCGCCGAATCCGTGATTCTCGCCTGAAAATGGAGCATACGATGGTTGGGGAGCGCTCCAAAACAGATTTGGCAATTGTATACATGGATGATCTTGTTCAGCCGGAACTTCTTGAAAAGGTAAGACAAAAAGTAAATGCACTCAGCTTTGATGGTATTTTAGATGGAGGAATGGTAGAGCAGCTTTTAGAAGAAAATGTATGGACACCTTTTCCACAATTTCAACATACAGAACGGCCGGATAAGGCGGCAAGTGGATTACTGGAGGGGAGAATCGTTCTTGTTGTGGATAACTCTCCGGGTGTGTTAATTTTGCCCGTCACTTATCAAATGTTTTTTCAGGCAGGTGACGATTACTATACCCGATTTGAAGTGGCATCATTTGCCCGTTTGCTTCGCTTTGCAGCTTCATTGTTTGCGATAGGATTTCCGGGATTGTATGTTGCCATAGCAGCATTTCATACAGAAATGCTCCCAACCTCCTTTTTGTTATCCATTGCAACAGCACGAACTGGCATCGTCATTCCAGTTGCTTTAGAAGTTTTGCTTATGGAATTTCAGTTTGAACTATTAAAAGAAGCAGGAATTCATTTGCCCGGACAGCTCGGAGGAACAATAGGCATTGTCGGCGGCCTCATCGTAGGCCAGGCAGCAGTGGAAGCGGGAATTGTCAGTACAATCGTTGTTATCGTTGTATCTTTTACAGCTATTGCATCATTTATCGTGCCCAATGAATCCTTTGGCGCCGTATTTCGTTTGTTAAAGTTTCTTTTTATTGTTACTGCAGCAATATGGGGAATTTACGGCTATCTTCTCACTTTTGCCGCATTATTATTGCATTTATCTCAGATAGAATCCTTCGGTGTTCCATATATGCTGCCTTCTGTTTGTGGGGAAAACTTAAATTATGATGATAAAAAGGATCATTATGTTCGCTATCCATTTGCTTATATGAAAAAAAGACCAGTATTTACGAGAGAGGGCCGGAGAATTCGAAAAAGATAGATACGCTATCCCCAAATTTACAGGCAGAAGATGTAATGATTCATAAAAGGATGAAGAAAAGAAAACGAAAATAGAATGAAAATAAAATGGGGGACGGTCAAAGAGGAGGATGTATAAAATGTATGAAAATAAGATTTCTGCAAGGCAGTTACGCAGAATGATCTTTATAGAAATATTTGGAGCGGGAGCATTATCTATACCGACATTTGCCTGCTATAAAGAACAGAATGGCTTTTGGAGCCTGATTTTTTATGGGGTGTTTTTGGCGGGAACGATTGCCTTTTTTATTATTTTTTCTGGGAAAATAAGTGAAGAAAATTTTGAAAACAGAAAAATAGGTAAGACAGGTCTGGCAAGGAATGTAAATATCAATGTTTCAAAAATGCAAACAAGGCTTAAATCTATAAATTTTCCGGAAGTTTTACCACAGCCAATAAAATTTGTATACATGATTCGTTTTTTCATAAATGCAGTAGCACTTTTTTATTTCTTTGGTAAGACAATTCAGACTGTTTATATGCCAGAAAGCAGCTTTTTATTTATTATTTTTCCTGCTGCGATTTTGCTTTGCTACAGCTTGTATACAACATTACAAAAAAGAGCCAGATTTTTAGAAATCATTTTTCCGTGGATTATCACGACGTATTTTATTGCTGTGATTTTATCATTTATCGGAATTGAAAAAGCAATGCAGATAGGGAATGCAGGAGAACTCTGGCAAGGAATTCTTTCAGATAATATTTTCCGAAGCATGGGAAACGGATATTTGATGTTACTGTGCAGCAGTCCAATAGAATTTCTCTTGTTTTTGAGGCCTGCTGCCGAAGAAAGAGGAACCGAAACAAAAAATAGAAAAGTAGAGGACAAAAATAATAAAGAAGGTAAAAATAATAGAGAAGGTAAAGATGATAAAGCAATACGGGACATAATAACAGCCGTCGCAGGTGCAATTCTCTGTAATGTTTTATTTTGTTTCCTTTCCGTGCGAACACTTGGCCCAACTCTCACAAGCCAGTCAGAATGGCCAGTCATCAAAATGATGCAGCTAATCCGAATGCCGGGCGGGTTCTTAGAACGATTTGATATCCTGCCGATTATATTTTGGATACTGTGCATGATGGCGGTTTTAAGCGGTTATCTCTATTATGGATGGAGTATTTTTCAAACACGCTCTAGAGGATGTTTGAAAAATTTTTTAGGAATTACTTTTGTCTGCTTAGTGCTCTTGACTTGCGTTGTGGAAAAACACACTCTTTTGTGGACGTTTTATCTCAAATATAAGGCATTTGTGGATTTCCCGCTGTCCTTAATATTGCCACTTGTAGTTTGGCTTTTTAAAAGACAGAAAGATTTCAATTATCAAGAAAAAACAGAAAAAGATAAAGAAGAAAGAAAAAATATCGCAAAATATAAAGAGGACAAGAAAATAGAAAAAAGTAGTGTCGCAAAATACAAAGAGGATAAAGAAGTAAAAGAAAATAGTATCGCAAAATACAGGAACAATAAGCAGGCAAAGTATTTTGCAGGAATAACTCTTTTAATCTTTTTCCCAATTCTTTTTTCCTTAACTGGCTGCCAGCGCCTTACAGATGTAGAAGAAAAAAACTATATCTTATCCATGTACGTCGATTATCCCGCTGATGAAGAAAATGCTTATCAGTTTTGGATAGCTCGGGCAAATTTAAGCGAAATGGAGGGGCAAAGCGACGAAATTCCCTGCCAGATCACAAAAATAGAAGCCCGGAATCTACAGCAATTAGAAGAAAAATACTTGGAAACAGTCCCTGGAAAAATCGAGTGGAATCATATTTATACAATTTTCTTAGGTTCGGGAATAGCAGCAAATAAAACAGCATGCACTCGTCTGCTAAAAGAATGGGATAATGAGTGGCAGAAATCTCCGAATGTCCTTCTGGCACTATGCCCCGAAAACCCGAAAGAACTATACAAAATAAAAAATATTCCTGCCGGAGCAGCAGGACAGGAAATAAACCTTCTCGCAGAACAAAACAAAGAAAAATATTCCGGACAAATCTGCGAAACGCCAATAGACTACCTTCGTGCCAAACAGCAGCAAGAGGATAAAATTACACTGTACCGGGTTACTATAGAAAACGGGAATTTAAAAATAATGACAGACGAACCCTGAAAGATACCGCATTCCTATTTGTGACTTTAGTCGCAGCAGGTTGGATGTTCGCTCCTACGCTCACATCCAACCTTTGCTCCGAGGCCACAAATAGGAATGCGG
>OHWG01001444.1_pt1 | contig 11771 bp, 9 predicted proteins | sample 1579621 | NCBI WGS metagenome assembly OHWG01 (sample SAMEA3882544, study PRJEB24775) | human gut metagenome | biome: human-associated habitat; feature: intestine environment; material: feces | place: Netherlands | collected 2009/2010
TGGTTATCCACGTGTTGAAATCGAGGGTCGCAAATATACTCCACAGGAGATTTCTGCAATGGTTCTCCAGAAGATGAAGAAGACTGCAGAGGATTATCTCGGACAGGAGGTTACAGATGCTGTCATCACAGTTCCTGCTTACTTCTCTGACTCTCAGCGTCAGGCAACTAAGGAGGCTGGTCAGATTGCAGGTTTGAACGTTCAGCGTATTGTCAATGAGCCTACAGCCGCAGCTTTGGCTTACGGTGTTGACAAGGCTAACAAGGATATGAAGATTGCCGTATTCGACTTGGGTGGTGGTACATTCGATATCTCTATCCTGGAGTTCGGTGGCGGCGTATTCGAGGTACTTTCTACCAATGGTGATACTCACCTGGGCGGTGATGACTTCGACCAGGTAATCATCAACTGGTTGGCTGATGGCTTCAAGGCAGAGGAAGGCGTAGATCTCCGCAAGGATCCTATGGCTATGCAGCGCTTGAAGGAGGCAGCTGAGAAGGCTAAGATTGAGTTGTCTAGCTCTACATCTACCGAAATCAACTTGCCATACATCACAGCCGTTGACGGTATGCCAAAGCACTTGGTTAAGACTTTGACCCGTGCACAGTTCGAGCAGTTGGCTCACAACCTGATTCAGGCTTGTCTTGTACCTTGCCAGAATGCCGTTCGTGACGCTAAGCTCTCTACATCAGATATCGACGAGGTTATCTTGGTTGGTGGTTCAAGCCGTATCCCAGCCGTTCAGACACTCGTTAAGAACTACTTCGGCAAGGAGCCTTCTAAGGGCGTTAACCCAGATGAGGTTGTTGCAGTAGGTGCAGCTATCCAGGGTGCTATCCTGAACAAGGAAGAGGGTGTTGGTGACATCGTATTGCTCGACGTTACTCCATTGACTCTCGGTATCGAGACCATGGGTGGTGTAATGACCAAGCTCATCGACGCTAACTCTACCATCCCTTGCAAGAAGAGCGAGGTATTCTCTACAGCAGCTGATAACCAGACAGAGGTTACCATCCACGTATTGCAGGGTGAGCGCCCAATGGCAGCTCAGAACAAGAGCATCGGTCAGTTCAACCTGACAGGTATCGCTCCAGCTCGTCGTGGTGTTCCTCAGATTGAGGTTACCTTCGATATCGATGCCAACGGTATCTTGAATGTATCAGCTAAGGATAAGGCTACCGGTAAGGAGCAGAGCATCCGCATCGAGGCTTCATCTGGCTTGAGCGAGGACGAGATCAACCGCATGAAGGCAGAGGCAGAGCAGAACGCTGCTGCTGATAAGGCTGAGCGCGAGAAGATCGACAAGATGAACCAGGCAGACAGCATGATCTTCACCACCGAGAACTTCCTGAAGGATAACGGTGATAAGATTCCTGCAGACAAGAAGCCAGGCATCGAGCAGGCTTTGCAGCAGTTGAAGGATGCTCATAAGGCAGGTGATGTTGCAGCTATCGATTCAGCTATCAACAACTTGAACACCGTAATGCAGGCAGCTTCTCAGCAGATGTACCAGGGCGGTCAGCAGGCAGGTCCTCAGGGTGCACAGGGTGGCCAGCAGGCACAGGGTGCTAACGATGGCGCTCAGGATGTTCAGGATGCAGACTTCGAGGAGGTTAAGTAATCTCTCTCACCATAGAGAAGTTATTAGATTAGCATAAAGATCAAAGGCGTGTAAGGCTCTGAAAATGAGTTTTACACGCCTTTTTTCGTGTCTTTATGTTTTTTTATATATCTGCTTATGGCTTTATCGCAGAAAAATATGTATATTTGCAAGTTATGAAGGGGCGGAAGTTCCAGCAAGAGAAGAAAAAGACAAGTTCAAGTAAAAGAAGGAAAGGAAACGGGATATGGCAAAGAAAAGACCGCAGGTAGCACTGGTTTATGATTTTGACGGGACATTATCTCCCGGCAATATGCAGGAGTTCGGATTCATCCAGGCAACCGGAAAGACAAAAGAAGAATTCTGGGATAAAAACCGGAAGCTGGCCGTGGGCAAGGATGCCAACGGCATCTTGACCTATATGTATATGATGCTGGATGAAGCAAAGAAGAACCATATCTCGCTCACCCGCGAATCCTTCCAGAGCTTCGGCAGGAATGTAGAGCTCTTCCGTGGCGTGAAGCAGTGGTTCTCGTTTATCAACGAATATGGTGCAAGCATCGGATTGGAGATCAAGCACTACATCAACTCCTCGGGATTGAAGGAGATGATAGAGGGCACACCCATCGCCCACGAATTCGAGAACATCTATGCCTGCTCGTTTCTCTATAATGAGGATGGCATCGCCTACTGGCCAGCCGTAGCCGTGGATTATACCACCAAGACGCAGTTTCTCTTCAAGATCAACAAGGGCATCCGTCAGGTGAGCGACAACCGGAGGGTAAACCAGTTTATCCCCGACAGCAAGCGCCCTATCCCTTTCCCGCGAATGATTTATTTCGGGGATGGAGAAACCGATGTGCCCTGCATGAAGATGGTGAAGGAGCACGGCGGCCATTCCATTGCCGTATATGATACGCCCGAGAAGGAGGCGATGGCATGCCAGCTGGTTAGGGAAGGCCGTGCCAACTTTATGTGCACGGCGAACTACAGCAAGGGAAGCGTGATGAACATCATCGTGAAGCGAATTTTGGATAAGATCAAGGCGGATTTCGAATTCGATAGATTGATAGAGGTGAACCAGAAGAAGGCGTGGAAGTAGAGGTGGCTTGACAGGAGGAAGGAGGACAGGCGATGGAATCGCCTGGAACGGAGGCAAGAGGGGGACTTGCAACTTGAAGCGAGGGGCTTTTTGCTGAAACGCTGGAAAGAAAAAGAAAGAAATATAATATTAATAAATAATTAATGGGAAGAAACAAATACTCAGCAGGAGAAATCAAGGAAATCGGAAAGTTGCTGCGCCTGAAGAATGCCGGCAACCGTTTGCAACAGAAATTGATACGACACGACCTTCGCGTGGATTATGAATTCAACATCTCTGACTTCAATGAGCCGGGCAAGGCTTTCGGCGAAGAGGAACTGCAGGATGCCATCAAGCGTGGCGTCATCCAGATTCTCGACGATGCCACCATCGAAGCCATGAAGGCGAAGCGTGCTAGAGACAAGGCTCGCGATGAAGCAGAGAAGCAGAAGGATGCCATCGCCAGCGGTGAGCAAACCGATTGGCAGGAGGCTATGAAGGAGTGGAACGAATGGGAAAATTCTAAAGAAAAATAAATGTTAGAATCGAATTCCGAAGGAGATTCCGTGATTATGAATTCCGAAGGAGATTCCGAGGATTTATTGAATTATAAATAAGAAAAGATATTATGGCTAAAGTATTAATCAAGACTTCAGAGGGCGACATCAAGGTGCGCCTCTACGACGAGACTCCTCAACATCGTGACAACTTCCTGAAGTTGGCGAAGGAGGGATATTTCGATGGTACACTCTTCCACCGTGTCATCAAGGATTTCATGATCCAGGGCGGCGACCCTGACAGCAAGGGCACTCCCAAGGGCAAGATGCTGGGCACGGGCGGACCTGATTACACCATCCCAGCCGAGTTTGTTTATCCACAGCTTTTCCACAAGCGCGGTGCCTTGAGCGCTGCCCGCCTGGGCGACGAGGTGAACCCTGAGCGTGAGAGCAGCGGCAGCCAATTCTATATCGTTTGGGGTAAGACCTACAAGCAGAATGAACTGAAGCAGATGGAGAAGCAGATGGGCATGCAGATGGAGCAGAATATCTTCAACCAGCTTGCCAAGGAGCACCACGATGAAATCATGAACTTCCGCCGCAACCGCGACCGCGAAGGCTTGATGAAGCTGCAGGATGAACTGGTGGATGAAACCAAGAAGCGCTGCAAGGAACAGGGATACCCTAAGTTTACCGAGGAGCAGAAGAAGGCTTACACCGAGGTGGGCGGCACCCCATTCCTCGACAACCAGTACACCGTTTTCGGTGAGGTAGAGGAAGGCCTTGACGTAGTGGAGAAGATTCAGAACTGCGAAACCATGCGTGGTGACCGCCCTAAGGAGGATATCAGCATGGATATCTCTGTTATAGAGGAATAAAAGCGCAGCTCGCTGACTGATAGCTGCTGACCGGGGATTGGAAATCCCCGGAACGGTGGCTAGACAGGAGACAGAAGGGGGAAAAGCTGGCTACGGCTTTAAGTCGCTTCAACCATTCATTTGTATTAAATAAAAAACAAACAAATCAAAATGAAAATGATTCATGGAAAAATGAAGAAGGGCATCACGGCAAGAAGCCTGATGATGCTCCTAGCATTGGCAGGTTCTAACTACTGCCATGCACAGCAAGCTACTCCTGCGAAGAATGCAGAAGAGGCAAAGGCACAAGCTACCATCGTGGTTAGCAATCCAACTTCCATCCCCCGCACGGAGCTTATCTCTCTCAATATGAGCGAGATGAAGGCGAAGCTGGGCAATGCCACCCCCAAGAAGGGAGAGGCTTATATCGTGAAGAACAAGCGAGGACAGCAGATCGGCTCGCAGATTACTCACGATGGACTTCTGCTCATCAATGCCAGCGTGCGCCCTCACGGCTCTGCCACTTACTACGTGAGCATCGGCAAGCCTTACCAGCAGAAGGTTTATGCCACCGGCGCTCTCTATAAGATAAGAAAAGACGATATCGCCTGGGAGAACGACCGTTGTGCCTACCGCGTATATGGCCCTGCCCTTCAGAAGACCGGCGAGCGCTCCTTCGGCACTGACATCTGGGTGAAGAACACTCCTGATACCGTGGTTTACGAGCGATACATCAAGGATATGAACGGAAACATGAGGGGCGATAAGATGGATGCCAAGGTGAGAGCCTTGCAGAAGCAGGAGAAGTCTTTGGAAAGCCAAGCCAGGAATGAAAAGAACAAGGCAAAGGCTGCCAAACTCGAGAACCAGCTGAAGGCTTTGCAAGCTCAGCGCAAGTCTCTTCAGGCAGAATCACGAGAGACGGATATCCTCTCCTCCTTCCATCTCGACCATGGCAACGGATTGGATCCTTATCGTGTGGGCGCTACCCTGGGATTGGGTGCACCAAGCCTGATGGTGGGCAAGAACCAGGTTCTGCCTTACTGCTACAAGGATTACAGGATATTGGATAACGGTCCGCTCCGCTTCACCGTAGAACTGACTTACAACCCATCTGCCGTAGGCGATATGAAGAACGTGGTGGAACACCGCATCATCTCGCTCGACAAGGGCAGCAACTTCAACAAGATGACCGTATGGTATGACGGCTTGACCACTCCTACCGATTTCGCCACCGGTTTCCCAATCCACGAGGAGGATACGGAGACGAAGACCTTCGCCAAGGATTACGTAAGCTATGCCGACCCTACTGATAACGTAGAGGTGAACAACTCGCAGGTTTTCGTGGGCGTACTCTTCCCAGAAGGCATCGACCACACCTACTACCAGCTCTTCGACAAGAAGCACGATGGTGCCACCGGCCATGCTCTCGGCTTGAAGCGTGGCTTGAAGAACCAGGAGAAGTACAGCTATTACTTCGGTGCTGCATGGAGCAAATATGATGTAAGGAGCTATGCCGAATGGCAGATCCGCATCAAGGATTACCTGGATGCATTGAAGACTCCTCTCCAGGTTGAGGTGAAATAGAAACTTCGAATACAACATTTTTATCTCACTAGGAAATATTAGTTTCTTCACAGTGTAAATGTTTGTAATCCACAGAGAAAGTTATGTTCCGCAGTATTGAACTTAAGTTCAACACTGCGGAATACAAGTTCAGCACTTCTGAACATAGGTTCAAAAGTGCTGAATATAGTTTTTAATTAAGAGTAGAAGAAATACCCGTTCTGCTAAAATCTTAATTCATTTATTGCAATCAATTTACTTCGTCATCTCGAAGCCAATGCGCACGCCATCGTAGTTATCCACAATGCTGCTCACGGCACTCATCGTAGTGCTGCCGGTAAGATTCAGCTTGCTCAGGGTCTTGATCAGGGTGAGCAGCTTCTTCTGCTCGAAGAGAAGGCTGATGCCATTGGTGGTGCGGGTGGCAAAACCCGACATACTCAGCAGCAAGCCCTTCAGCTGGATGGCATGCGTCTTCTCATCGAAGGTATAGGTGCCGCTCCATGACTTGCCGTCGATTTTGGCAGCAAAGGTGCCATCGGTCTTGAAGGTAAAGTAGGTATTGCTCTTGCTGAAGCCGAACTTGGTGTAGTACTTGCTCAGATCCTCCTCTATCTTGTTGGCAGCAATCTCGCCGCCAGCCTTTGCCAGCAGGTTCTCTGATGTGAAGGCGCAACCTGGCTTGCTGTACTTCCAGGTGTGGGCGCAGAGATCTGCCTGCGAGAAGGTGGCAGAACCAATCACATTGTTCAGAATGCCATTGATGATGCTGCTGCCGGTAGAGCTGCTGCCGGTAGTAGTGCCGCCTCCCAGCAAACCGCCTAATACGCCTGCCACTACGCTTCCTGCAGAATAACCGCTATTGGTGGTTGCCGAAGTAGATGTGGCAGGAGTAGATGCCGAAGAAGATGAAGTAGATGTTGCTGCTGAAGATGTGGTAGCAGCTGAAGAAGAAGTAGTCTTCTTGGCAGTAGTCTTCTTGGTAGTAGTTTTCTTCTTCGATGTCTTTTTAGTTGTTTTCTTCACAGGCATCAATTCAGAAAGTGAAGCCTCCTGAACAGCTTCATTCATTGCGCATACATTGCTGCCGGAAGTGCAGGCAAGCACCAGGGCAGCCATTAAAAATACCTTTTTCATTTTTTACTTTCTATTTATTATAATTGTAACTTTCGTTTTAAAAATGCATCCTGCTTATATGATGCAGCGTTTTCTTTTTCGCTGCAAAGTTCGCACTTTTTCCGCAAATAACAAAAAAAATTGCTTATTTCATCATTATTTGTTATTTTCTTAGACGAAAGAGATGCCAAAAAGTTCAAATATCGTTCAGAAATTGGCATAAATGTTTCATTTTTTTGACATACATCAAAAAAGAACGATTATTAGCATAAATTTCTCAAAAAGTGTACCCGAATATGATAAGAAAGCCCTATCTTTGCACCGTTAACAAATCACAATAGGTTATGAATGATTTAATTAAGGTCAACACAATGAGTGAGAACAAGGCATTGAACAAGTGCCAGGAGATTCTCAACGAACGCCGTGAGGCACTTGCTTCTAAGGCGAAGAAGAATGACTAAGGGTAACTTTCGCAAGAGAGTGCTCTTGAGGAAATTACGTAAGAGAGAAAGGAAATTACGTAAAAAGATTATTTTCAGAATGACTCTTTGATACCACAAAGAGAAAAAAGGCAAAAAGTCCCGTTGGCGAGTAAAATCGTTCAACGGGACTTTTTTGATATTTATGCTGATCGGGATGATATCCCACAGAGATATTATTCCTTACTCTTCTCAGCCTTCATGATCACCTCGATGTGGTTGCCGCTCTTCAGGAGTACATTCTTGAGGAAGTCGGAAATCTGTTCACCACGGAGGTTCTTCACAAACTCCTTATAGCCGGTATAGTTATCGAAACCGAGACCTGTATAGTTGGCAAGAACGCCGAGCCAGTAGCCATTGTTCTTCTCATCCACACCTGCCTGCTTCAGGAGGATCTCCTTCACCTTCTGCAAGTCGGCAGCATCTACCTGCTTCTCAACCTCTTCTACACCCTTGAAGAAATAGGTGATGGCGGTATCAGCCTTCTCCGGATTCAAGCCGGCATTGGCGGTGATGCTGATGGATGCCTTGTCGTCGAAATCGCGGAGCATGCCAAAAGTGGCTCCTGCATGGTAAGCTGCACTCAACTGTTCGCGGATGGTGCGCAGATACTGCATCTCCAGCAGGCGTGAGGTTACATCTGCCAGTACCATATTCTGCATAGAGAATGGCAACTTGGTGCTCCAGATCTCTGATGCCTGGGTTTGAGGATTAGACATCGCCTTGGTAAAGTTGTTCTTCACCTCGCCCTTGGCGTATGGAATCTCCTTGTTCTTCAGCTTGAAGCCATTGTTTGGCAAGCTGGCGATATACTGCTCGATGAGCGGAAGGAGGGTCTTCTCATCGTAGTTGCCCACGAAGTAGAAGGTGAAGTCCTTGGCATTGCCGTAATACTGCTTGGCAAGTGCCATCAGGCGATCGTAGTTGATGGCCTTGATCTCATCAGAAGTAGGAATGCGGCCAATCTTGCTGCCCAGGTAAAGAGTGCTCTGCAATGAATCCTGATATACCATATTAGGATTGTTGCTCTGGTTGGCCAATATGGTGGCATAGGTATTCTGAAGATTCTTGAACGACTTCTCGTCCTTGCTCAATGCTGTCATCTTGAGATAGATGAGCTGCATCAGGGTCTCCACGTCCTTAGGAGTAGAATTTCCGGAAAGGCCATGGCTATAAGGATTGATAGTGAATGATACACCTGCCTGCTTGCCTGCGAGCGCCTTTTCGAGTTCGGTGCTTGAGAAGCTGCCCAAACCGCTGGCACCCCAAGCCTCGGTCATCAGCATGATGCTAGGGTAATCACTCTTCTCGAGAGCAGAATAACCCACCTTGGCACCGGCTGCGAAGAGAATCTCATTATCCTTGAAATCGGTCTTCTTCAATACCACTTTGGCACCATTGGAAAGAGTAAGCTGCTTGTAACCCAGCTGCTTGTTCTCTACGGTCTTCTTGATCTTGCCAGCCTTAGGCAACTGAGCCATCAACGGCTCCTGCTTCACGTTGTCCACGTATGCCTCCAGCTTCTCTGAGCGCACCTGCTTCACTACGTCGGCAAGCTCCTTCTCGGTAGGATAAACGGCACCCTCTGCCTCGCGCATCAGCACCATCGATACCAGGTTGGTATCGCTCTGACAAACCAGCTGCTTGGCATAGGCATTGATGGCCTCCAATGGCAACTGAGGTACTACCATCTTGTAGATCTGACTCTCGTCCTCTACCGATGGAATCGGCTCGTTGGAGATGAAGTGATCCACATACTGGGTGGTAAACTGCTCGTTCTTCATCTTATCCTTGTTGGCAAGGGTCTTATCAACCCGGCTCAGGAACTCCTCCTTGGCACGCTGATACTCAGTGGCGGTGAATCCGAAGTCGTGCATGCGCTTTGCCTCACGCAATACGGCTGCATAAGCCTCCTTTACCTTACCCGGCTTTGCCACACCGATAAGACTGAAGGCACCCTTGGTAGAAGAGAGCAGGAAGTCGCCGTCGTCGGCACCTGCCTGAAGGAATGGGCAGTCAGCTTCCTGGGCAATCTCGGCATAGCGTGCACCCAGCATAGAGGTAATCACATTGTCCATATATCCCTTCATGAGATAGCTCATGTCGCCCTTCATCGCATTAGGGATGGCTGGATGCTTCATGAAGATATTGAAGAGATCATACTGCTGCTCCTTGTCCTTGTCGATTACATAGATGGCTGTATCATTATCGGCTACTTCCACCGGCTCTATCTTAGCGGCATTGGCAGGCACCTTGATGCCCGAGAAGAGCTCCTTGATCTTGTTCTCGATATGGTTGACATCTACATCACCCACAACGATGATAGCCTGATTGTCTGGGCGATACCACTTGCGGTAGTAAGCACGCAGGGTTTCCGGCTTGCAGCCGTCGATGACGCTCATCAATCCGATAGGGAAACGGTAGCCGTACTTGTTGTTCTGATAGAGTTTTGGCAATGAGCGCTCTATCATGCGCTGCTGACCCACGATGCGCATACGGTACTCATTGTGTACCACGTCGCGCTCGTCATTGATGGCTTCCTCGGTAAGAGAGATGCCGTTGCTCCAATCCTTGAGGATGAGCATGCATGAATCTACGGCTGTAGGGCGGGTAGTAGGTACATCGGTGAAGTAATATACGGTTTTCTCTACGCTGGTATAGGCATTGAGATTTCTACCATACTCCACGCCGATGCTCTGCAGGTAATCCTGGAGGGAATTACCCTTGAAGTGATCGGTACCGTTGAAGGCGAGGTGCTCGAGGAGGTGAGCCAAACCGCGCTGATCATCGTTCTCATTGATAGAACCCACTTTCTGGGCGATGTAGAAGCTGGCTACATGCTCAGGATAACTGTTGTGGCGAATGTAGTAAGTCAATCCATTGTCGAGATGACCAATCTTCACATTCTTATCCACAGGAATGGCTGGCATCTGTGCCATCGCACTTCCCACAGATAAACACAGCAGAAACGCTGCAAAAATCTTTCTTAGTTTCATCTGCTATTGATTTATAAAATTACTTGTTTCAAATATTCCGTTTGCAAAAATACACAAAATAAAAAAGATTTGCAAGCATTTGGGAGATTATCTTCCCCAATACCTGCAAATCTTAACATAAAACTAACATTGGAAGCTTTTCATCCACGAACCGCGGTAAAGGCGGATGAGGAAAAGCGTGCCTCTGAGGGTAAGCTCCGTAGCCATCGCTATCCAGACTCCCTCCAAGCCATAGCTCTTGGAAAGGGCATAAGCCAGGGTAAGGCGCACCAGCCACATGGTACCCAGATTGATGGCGGCTGGCTTGCGGGTATCACCCGCTCCCACACAGACACAATAGGTGACGATGCTCGCTGCAAAGAAAGGCTCGGCAAAAGCCTCGATGCGAAGGCAGGTAGTACCCAGCTCGCGGATGCTCTCCACCGGTGACAGCACACCTATCATCTCGGGGGCAAAGACATACATCACCACTCCCATCAATGCCATCACGCACATGCCCAATCCCACCGTCATATAGGCGAAATTGCGGCAGAGATCGGTACGTCCGGCTCCATGCGTCTGACCCACCAGGGTGGTGGCGGCATCACCATAACCCGGCATATAGCAGAGGCTCTCGGCGGTGATGGCAAACGAGTGGGCAGCTATGGCGATATTGCCCAATGGTGCCACGATCATGGTGCTCACTATCTGCGCACCGCTCATCAGGATATTCTGTATGGCTATCGGGATGCTGATCTTGCAGGCATGGTGCACGTATTCCTTCACCCACCGGAAAGGTTCCTTGTCCTGACGCAGATTGAGAATCCGGTTCCGGCATGCCGTGAGGTAGAGATTAGGCAGCGAGATGCAGATATAGGCAAGCGCCGTGCCGCAGGCAGCTCCCACTACGCCCATCTTCATGATGTAGATGAAGAGGTAATTGAACATCACATCGCAGAGGCAGATCAACACCGCCATCACACTCGGGGTATGCATGTTGCCTGCCGACTTGAGCATCATCTCAGAGATATGATACAGGAATACGAAGGGCAACGCCAAACCGTATATCAGAAAATACCGCGAGGAATTTCCCGCAATATCTGCACCGCCACCCAGCCAATAAGGCAGATGGGAATGCACACCTACGCATGCCAGGGTAACACAAAGGCTGAACGCCAAACCGCATATCAGGGCATGGCGGAATACCTGGCGAGCCTTCACGAAATCGTTGGCTCCGATGAAATGAGCCACCTGTACCGAGAAACCGGTAGCTGCCGCACTGAGAAAACTACCAATGAGCCAGGTAGTTGATTCGATGAGTCCGATACTAGCCGAAGCCTCAGCACCCAGATGCCCCACCATGGATGCATCGATGAAGAACATCATCACGGTGGAAATCTGTGCCAGCATGGAGGGAATACTCAACCCCACGATGAGATTGAGTTTCTCGCTGCGAGTCATCGCCCTACCCTCGCGTATCGACTCCATCAGATAATCTGTCTTATTCTTGAATAACATATTTTTCTCTTATTAATTGTGCTAACGAAATCGAGTAGGAGGTAAACACTAATCATAGGTGTTTATCTCCTATTTTCATGTT
>OHWG01001450.1_pt1 | contig 11755 bp, 10 predicted proteins | sample 1579621 | NCBI WGS metagenome assembly OHWG01 (sample SAMEA3882544, study PRJEB24775) | human gut metagenome | biome: human-associated habitat; feature: intestine environment; material: feces | place: Netherlands | collected 2009/2010
ATCTTACCACCCACTGTATGCTGTATGAGATCCCCGCTCTGGGCCGTATGCTGGTGCTGACCGACGGCGGCGTCAACACCTTCCCCGATCTGGAGAAGAAGGCAGATATTCTGGAGAACGCAGCCATGGTCCTGCAGGCGCTGGGCTATGAGCACATCAACGCCTCCTGCGTGTGCGGCGCAGAGCAGGTAAATCCCAAGGTACAGTCCACCGTGGATGCCGACGCGCTGGCCCACATGACTGACCGCTGGGCCAAGTACAATATGGACGTGTGCGGCCCCGTAGCGCTGGATCTGGCCGTCAGCGAAGAGGCATGCCATCACAAGCACTATATCGCCCCCGGTGCCGGCAAGGCGGATATCCTGCTGGTCCCCAACTATGAGGTAGGCAACGGCATCGGCAAAGCCGCCAATCTGTTCGGCAACGCCAAGAACGCCGGTATCATTCTGGGCGCCAAGGTGCCCATCGTGTTGGTCAGCCGCGCTGACAGCGCGTATTCCAAGCTTGCCTCCATCGCACTGGGCAGTGTGTTGTCCAGTCGGATGAAGCTTGCATAAAGTCGTATTGCACAAGAATTTGTTTCGTCTGACTACATTTTTTACAAAATTATCTCGTCAGATTGACAATTGCTTGACAATTTGCACGGTGAAGCCTATCATGGAGATGGTTCATCTGCCGCGCCGCGGCATGGACATAGTACAATAACGTAAAAGAGGAGATTATGTTATGGTCAATCAGGAATACTACAATCTGGGTACGGCGCCCTCTGTGATCCGCCAGCTGTTCGCCTACGGTCTGGAGCAGGCCGCCAAGGTCGGCGCGGACAAGGTGTATGACTATTCTCTGGGCAATCCCAGCATTCCCGCCCCCAAGAAGGTCAACGAGTCCATCAAGAAGCTCGTGGACGAGATGGATTCCATCAAGCTGCACGGCTATTCCATGGCTGCCGGCTTCGATACCGCCCGTGCCGCCGTGGCCAAGGATCTGGCCGAGCGCTTCGGCCTGGATGTGAAGGCCAGCGAGCTGTTCTTCACCTGCGGCGCTGCCCCCGCGCTGATCTCCATCATCAAGGCCCTGATCGTGGACGCCGACAGCGAGATCATGGCAGTGGCACCCTTCTTCCCCGAGTATCGCCCCTTTGTCAACGCCAACGGCGGCAAGCTGGTGGTGGTCCCCGCCGACACCAAGGCATTCCAGATCCATCTGGACGAGGTGGAAAAGCGCATCACGAAGAACACCCAGGGTATTATCATCAACTCCCCCAATAATCCCTCCGGCGTTGTGTATACCGAGGAGACCCTGAAGGGTCTGGCTGCCCTGCTGGAGCGCAAGAGCAAGGAATACGGCCATCCCATCTACATCATTGCCGATGAGCCCTACCGTGAGCTGGTCTACGGCGGCGTGAAGGTCCCCTTCATCCCCTGCCTGTACAAGAACACCATCGTATGCTACTCCTATTCCAAGTCCCTGTCTCTGCCCGGCGAGCGTATCGGCTATGTGTACGTCCCCGGCTTCGCCGAGGATGCCGACGCGGTGTACGCCGCTATCTCCGGTGCCGCCCGTATCATGGGCCACGTCTGCCCGCCCACGCTGATGCAGAAGGTCATCGAGTACTGCGCCGAGGAGCGCCCCGATCTGGTGGCTTACGACGAGAACCGCAACCTGCTGTACAGCAGCCTGCGTGAAATGGGCTATGAGTGCGCCAAGCCCGACGGCGCGTTCTACCTGTTCGTCAAGGCCCCCAACGGCGATGCCAACGCTTTCTCCGAGAAGGCCAAGCTGGAGCACAACCTGCTGGTAGTGCCCGCGGACGGTTTCGGCTGCCCCGGCTATTTCCGCCTGAGCTACTGCGTGGCCAATGACATGATCCAGCGCAGCCTGCCCGCCTTCAAGGCCATGATCGAAAGCTATAAATAAGCTGATTAATTCCTACCACAATCAGAAGCGTCCGCAGCTCATGCTGCGGACGCTTTTTGTAATATAGTTCACAAACATACGATGGATATCCTGTAAATTTTTGCGGTTATTCCTCTTGCATTTTGCGGAGGGTTCGCCTATAATGGCAACATATTTTTTATAAGAGAGGTGTTTCACGCATGAGCAAAGTGACGATCCCTGCTGGGTACAAGACGCCGCTGTCCACCTATGAGATGCAGCGCGCAATCGAGTTCATCAAGAGCAATTTCCAAGTGAATCTGGGGCAGGCGCTCAATCTGCGGCGCGTTTCGGCTCCCCTGTTCGTGGAGGAGAATTCGGGTCTGAACGATAACCTCAATGGCGTGGAGCGCCCTGTGTCCTTCGATATCCCTGATGTGGGCGCACAGGGCCAGGTGGTGCATTCCCTGGCCAAGTGGAAGCGTCTGGCGCTGAAGCGCTACGACTTCAAGCCCGGCAAGGGCCTGTTCACCGATATGAACGCTATCCGCCGCGATGAGGAAGTGGACAACCTCCACTCTGTGTATGTGGACCAGTGGGACTGGGAGAAGGTCATCGAGCGCCGCGACCGCAACGTGGCCTATCTGGAGCAGACCGTGCGCGCCATCGTGGGCGCTGTGGTGGAGACCAACGACGCCCTGCAGATCGCGTTCCCCAGCCTGCACACCAAGCTGGACCGCGAGGTGTTCTTTGTCACCACCCAGGAGTTGGAGGACCGCTGGCCCGACTATACGCCTAAGCAACGTGAGGATGCGATCTGTAAGGAGCACCACACCGTGTTTCTAATGCAGATCGGCGATGACCTGAAGCGCAGCGGCAAGCCCCACGACGGCCGCGCCCCCGACTACGACGACTGGTCCCTGAACGGCGACATCCTGATGTACAACCCCGTGCTGGACCGCGCCTTTGAGATCTCCTCCATGGGCATCCGTGTGGATGAGGCCGCTATGGACTACCAGCTGCACAAGCGCGGCTGTGACGACCGCCGCGAGCTGCCCTTCCACAAGATGCTGCTGGCGGGCCAGCTGCCCCTGACCATTGGCGGCGGCATCGGCCAGAGCCGTCTGTGTATGCTGATGATCGGCACCTGCCACATCGGCGAAGTGCAGGCCAGCCTGTGGGACAAGGAGACCATGGAAGCCTGCGAAAAGGCCGGCGTGATGATCCTGTAAACCCGGAACGTAAATCACAGCAAAAAAGGACCGCCTTGCGGCGGTCCTTTTATCATAAAAGCGCCCCGCTTTGCGGGGCGCTTTTGCTCTCTTACAGCTGCGGGTCGGGCTTTTTCAGTTCAGCCTCCAACCGCTGCAGCTCAGCGATCATATCATCAAAGGCGGTGAAGTCGGCGCTGTCCACCGCCTCCTGGGCAGCGCGCAATTGCTCGGCCAACGCGGTATTCATGTTCAGATAGGTGCTGCGGCGCTGGCTGCACCACAGGCGCTGCTGGGCAATACACTGTCCCAGACGCTCCATGGCACGGGCACGAAATTCCTCTGTACGGCGATGGGCGCTGATCTCGATGTCCGCCACGTGCTCCTTCAGAGACTGGTACTCCCCTGCCGGGCCGCGCAGCGCATCGTTTTCCGCCTGTACGGCGGCGAGCTGCTGCTGCAGGGCCTGTACCTGCTGCTCCAGACGGGCGTTATCTTCCCGAAGTCGGGCATCCTCCTCCGCCAGGAGACGCAGTGTGTCGTTCTCGGCCACCGCATCGTCGCGCTCACGGCGCAGCGTATCATTTTCCGTCTGCAGCGTCTCCAGCGCCGTACGGTGCTCCTCGGCGGTTTTTTCGATAAACGTGACCACATCCTGACGGTCGAAGCCGCCGAACATGCACGTCTTGAAGCTGGCATCCATGGCAAGTACCTTCTCTCTCGATTTCTTGTCTTCAGCATACCACAAATTCCGCCCTCTGACAAGAGAATGCACGCAAAAATGCCGCCATATATCAAATTAAAGCAAAAAAGTCCAAAATCAAGATTTACAAACGCCTCTCGGTGTTGTATACTGTGATTTAGTGTATTTTTAAGAAAAGCAAGACAGAACTTAGCAAAAGGACGGAGAAACTATGAATTGGGAAATCATTACATTTTTGGGTTACTTTGTGATTCTGTTGGGCGTTGCGTTGATCTTCTATTTCAACGGCTCCAACAAAAACAGCGAGGACTTTTTCCTGGGCGGCCGGTCCATGGGTCCTTGGGTCACGGCCCTGTCGGCACAGGCCTCCGATATGTCTGCATGGCTGCTGATGGGTCTGCCCGGCTCTATCCTGGCTTTTGGCTTCGGACAGATGTGGATCGGCATCGGTTTGGCGCTAGGCACCGCCGCTAACTGGATCCTATGCGCCAAGCGGCTGCGTACCTTCTCCAAGGCCGCGGATGACGCCATCACCGTGCCCCAGTATCTGACCAACCGGTTCGGCGTGGACTCCCGCACACTCCAGCTGGTGTGCGCGCTGATTTTCCTGTTTGCCTATACCATCTATGTGGCCTCTGCCCTGGTTGCCGGTACCTCCGTGTTCAATACGCTGTTTCCGGAGATCTCCCCCAAGGTCGCCATGCTGGTGTTCCTGCTGATCATCGTAGCCTATACCTTCTTCGGCGGCTTTACTGCTGTATGCTGGACGGACTTCTTCCAGGGTATGCTGATGATGTTAGCACTGATGCTGGTACCTATCGTAGTCTATTTTGGTCACCGCGAGCTGCTGGATCCCACGGCGTTGACCACGGTATACGAATATACCGACGCCGCCTCCGGTGCGGTCGTCTCCTGTGATTTCGGCGGTGGCATCTTCAGCGCCAGCTGGCAGGATATCGTCAGCGGCCTTGGCTGGGGTCTGGGCTACTTCGGTATGCCTCACATTCTGGTGCGCTTCATGTCCATTGAGAAGCCCTCTATGATCAAGAAGTCCTCCACCGTCGCCATCATTTGGGTCATCATTTCCCTGTTCTCCGCCGTGCTGATCGCCTATTTCGGCCGTATGATCATGGGCGCTGAGTTGTTGGCCGATGGCAGCCAGAAGTTGGTGTTCATCGCCATGTCCCGCAAGTTCTTCCCAGCCGCTATCTGTGGTCTGCTGCTGGCGGCCATCATCGCGGCCTCCATCTCTACCGCCGACTCCCAGCTGTTAGTAGCGTCCAGCTCCTTTACCGCTGACCTATACAAGCCCTTCTTCCGCAAGAATGCCACAGAAAAAGAAACGCTGATGGTGGGCCGCATTCTGGTGCTGATACTGTCCGCTATCGCCTTCCTGATCGCCAACTCCAAGGGCAGCGGTGCACAGGCCATTATGGATATGGTGGAAAACGCATGGGGCGCATTCGGTGCCTCCTTCGGCCCCACCATCCTGCTGTCCCTGTTCTGGCGGCGCTTCAACTACAAGGGTGCTGTGGCCGGCGTTGTCTCTGGCTTTGTGGTAGACTTGGGCTGGCTGCTGACCGGCTTGACCGCCTCCACCGGCATTTTTGAGATCGTACCTGGCTTCATCGCCAGCTTCATCATCGCAGTCATAGTCGCTAAGTGCACCGCCGTACCAAACGCAAAGGCTGTAGAGATCTTCGATAAGGGCACCAGCAAGGATGCCGACTGAGACCTATCCGTCTCCCCTATCGTGAGCAAAGCCGGGCTCTGCCTTTTGGCGGGGCCCGGCTTTATAAAAAGTCAAAGAAAAATGAAAAATCCTCTTGCATTTTGCGGTAGGATGTGCTAGTATAAGTAAGCTGTCTGAAAGACATGCGCCGTTAGCTCAGCTGGATAGAGCGTCTGGCTACGGACCAGAAGGCCGGGGGTTCGAATCCCTCACGGCGTGCCAAAAAGACCCGAAACCGTAAGGCTTCGGGTCTTTTTGTTTGCATAAGTTGTTGTTTTCTCCCGCTGCTTTTTTCTGACCCAAACGCTGACCCCAACGGGAGCGGGTAGCGGAAAGGTCTATACCGCACGGGAGAGGATGCTCCCCATCGTTTGCGCCGCCTTGAGCTGTGCGTCGGTGGTGACGTGGGCGTAGGTATCCAGCGTGAACCCCGCCGAGTAGTGGCCCAGCATTGAGGACACGGTCTTCACGTCCACGCCGTTCTGGAGCGCCATGGTCGCGAAGGTGTGACGCAGGTCATGAAAGCGGATGCGGGGCAGCCCCGCCCGTTTCAGCACTCTCTGCAGCATATGCAGCACGCTGTCCGGCGATATGGGGCCTCCTGCTGGTGACGGGATCACCCATTCGCTGTTCCCTACTTTGCATTTCTGCATTTTCAGAACGCTTATCGCGTCTGCCGACAACGGCAGTGTGCGGTAGGCGTTTTTCGTTTTCAGTGGGGCTTCCACCACCTTGCCGTTTTGCCGTGAAATTGCCCGTTGGATTTTCAGTATGCCACGGTCGAGGTCCACGTCCGTCCATTTCAGTCCCAGCAGTTCGCCCCGCCGCAGTCCGGTGGCGAGATCGAGGTAGTAGAGCTCGTACACGCCGCTGTCCCTGGCCTCCTGGAAGAAGGCGCTGAGTTGGTCGGCGGTCAGGGTCTTCATCTCCTTGTGCTCCACCTTCGGCAGGGCGCAGCCCTGTGTCGGATTGCGGGTTACCAACTTCTGCTCCATGGCGAGATTGTACGCCGAACCGATCATCTGATGGATGTTTCGCACCGTTTTGGGAGCCAGACCTTTCGGCTTTTTCTTGGCCTCGACGCGGTCTACCCGGCCACCGTCCAGCAGGTGCTTGTAGAACCGCTGTAAGTCCAGAGAAGTCAGGTCTGCCAGCGAAATGCTGCCAATTTGCGGCTTGATGTGGTTTTTCAGAAAGCCTTGCGAGGTTTTGAAGGTCGATGGGCGCAGCTTGATTTTTGCGTAGTTCTCCATCCAGACCTCCAACCAACTCCCCACTGTGTAGGTCTTGGCCCGTCCGTAATCGATGCCGACGTTTTCCTCGATTGCCTTTTTCAGCTTTTCCTTGACTTCGGCCTGCGTCTTGCCAAGAACGTTCTTGATGATGGCCTTGCCAGTTTCCGGATCGTGACCGACTGTGTACCGCCCCTCCCATCGACCGTCCTTTCGTTTGCGGATGTTCCCTTCCCCGTTCGCTCGTCTTTTCGGCATGGTATCAGCCCCTTTCGCAACGAACAATACTGTAAGCAAGGGAACAAAGCTACCAGAAAACGGAACTGTTATCAGAAAGTTATCATTTGCCCCCAGCGCCGCCTTATCTTTGTCTATGGCGACGCAATTTTTGCGCTGCCAGAAAGTCTTTTTGTTAACTACAGCGGCGCAAAATATGCTCGCCTCGCACTGCCAATCTTGAGAGACGTGATTACCTCAGTTTCCTCTAAAAACAGCCATAAGGCACCACTAAAACCCTTGGGACACCTGCGTTTGCGGGAACTAAGATGCCAACCGCTCCAAAATGTCCCGTAAAAGGCGCCACAATCGCCTGCGTTGAAAACCCCGTCAACTGCCCGCACTGCGGGCAGACGTGATCGGGCAGAGCGTCGGTTCCGACGCCAGCCGTTTATCCTGCTTTCTTTTTCATCCTCGAAAAAGCTGTGAAAAGCATAGGAAATGCAGTCATACCAACGTTTCCAGTGCATCGGTCATTCGGTTTTCAACACCTCCGGCACAAACGGCCCACGTTTGCTTTCACGCATGAAAGCGGGTACACACTCGGCTTTCGGAGAAAAATCGCACACAGCGGCTCACACGCCGAAACAGGGGTGTTTCGGACGGGGGTGGTATCCACTACCCTCGGCGTGCTTTGCGTGCTGCCGAAACGCCGGACGTCCGCTTGTCAAAGCGGCTCATTTGTCGTTTTCTGAGGTTGCCGAGCAGCACTCCCTGCGCGGTCACTTTTCTGCTAATATACAGATATCCCTGTCGGTAATTTCAGTAGCAAACGCTTTTGCGTTATGGTATGATAAGTCCCACAAATCCGGACTTTTCGGAGATGAGGGTGAGCCAGAATGACAGAAAAGGAAAAAATGCTGAAGCAAATGCTTCATGACGCGAATGATGCTAAAGAGCTATCAGATGATCGAGCCCGGGCAAAGGATCTTTGTTATGACTACAGCCAGCTTCGCTCATCTAAAGAGCTTTTTGCATTGTGACGAGATTTGTCAAGGGTAAATTACACCAGTAACTTTTTGAAATCATTTGTTTTAGAAATTCAAGGGATATATTTTATTCCCCACTGCATAATGGCATAAAATACCGGCAACAAATCTTGCCCTTTCAGTGTTAGGGAGTATTCTACTCGCAACGGCATCTCATTGTACTGGATTCGTTGTATCAAATCATCGGCTTCCAACTCTTTGAGGGCATTTGTCAGCGCCGTATTTGTAATTGGCTTTAGCATCTTTTTCAGTTCCCCAAACCGCATGGGACACTTGATGCATAGTTCATAGAGAATTTGGAGTTTCCATTTGCCCTGCAGCATTTGAACCACCGGCGTGACCGGGCAGTTTCCCTCGCCAGTTAGAATGACACTGCCAACCTTTTCTTTGAATTCTTCATAAGTCATAATTGGATCTTTCCTCGTCTTTTGCAGTATATTTTTTGATACCAGGCACAAATAATTTGCGTACTTGAACAAAAATTGCTGTCAAGTATAATAAATATATCACTGGTTGGCCATGCAGTCAACGACTAAAATTTCTCAGAAAGGTCTGAATGACATGAAAGAACTGAACATTATGGAGGCTACTGTTCTGACCTCCCCCAATCCGCTGACACTGATCTGCTCTAAAAAGGAGGATGGTTCTACGAACCTGGCTCCCATTTGCTTTGTGTCTTACCTCTCCTTCAATCCACCCATGGTGGGTTTCGCCACTGGCAAACAGTCCCACACCGGTAAGCAGGTACGGGAGACCGGCAAAGTCATCGTCACTGTTCCCGGTGAGAGTCTTGCCCAGGCGGTGATGGCCTGCGGCGGTTCTACCGGTGCACAGGTCAACAAGGTGGCCGCCAACAACATCGAGATGATGACCGTGGAGGGTAGCGACATCCAGATTCCGGTGGATACTCGTCTGGCAATGGTGGCCACCCTGCAGCAGTCGGTGGAGGTGGGCGACCATATCCTGCACATCTGTCAGGTGGACAAGTTCCTGGGCGATGAGGACAAGAAGGGGCTGTACGCCTGGAACGGCTTCGGGAAAGTTGCGCCTGCGGTAGAAGGCTAAATCTTAAAACGGTAAGGAGGCATCAGCGGTGGCTGTTTGTATTAAAGACTGTATTCAGAACATGAATCTGGTGATCGGCTGTATGATCGGCTGCAGCTACTGCTACGCCAGAAACAACGTCCGCCGGTTCCACATGATTGATGATTTTGAAAAGCCGGAGTTCTTCCCCGATAAGCTGCGGCTGATGGAGAAGATGCGTCCTCAAAACTTCCTGCTCACCGGCATGAGTGATTTTGCCCACTGGAATCCGGAATGGCGGAATCAGATATTTTCTAAAATGGCTGAAAACCCACAGCATCAGTATCTGTTCTTGACGAAGAGGCCGGAGGACATCGTCTTTTCCACCCCATTAGACAACGCTTGGTTCGGCGTGACTGTGACCTCCAGCAAGGAAAAGAGCCGCATCCAGGCTTTACGGGAGCATATCCATGGCGGACACTATCATGTGACCTTTGAACCTATGTTTGACGACATCGGCGCAGTAGATCTTACCGGCATCGAATGGATCGTCATCGGTACTGAGACCGGACGCAGAAAGGGTAAAACCGTATCCAAATCGGAGTGGGTACGGAATTTGACCGATCAGGCTCACGCACTGGGCATCCCGGTGTTCATGAAGGAAGATCTGCTTCCCGTCATCGGCGAGGAAAGCATGGTACAAGAGCTGCCCCCGGCTTTCTGCCGGGTATTGGAGGTGCAAAAAACATGGCGGAAGTGAACAACAACGGCATCCTGATCCGGGATGTGGAGACAAAAAATATCATGACAAAATCCACCCTGCCGGTGGGCGGCTATTCGGTCAATCCTTATGTGGGCTGTACCCATGGCTGCAAGTATTGCTACGCTTCGTTCATGAAGCGGTTCACCGGCCATACTGAGCCTTGGGGTACTTTTCTGGATGTGAAGCATTGGCCTGCCATCAAAAATCCCCGGAAATACGCCGGACAGCGTGTGGTCATCGGCTCGGTGACGGATGGGTACCTGCCTCAGGAGGAACAGTTCGAAAATACCCGCAAGCTGCTGGAGCAACTGAAAGACAGCGGCGCGGAGATTTTGATCTGCACTAAGTCTGACCTGGTAGTACGGGATATCGACCTTCTGAAAGAGATGGGAAAGGTCACTGTTTCCTGGTCGATCAATACGCTGGACGAGGATTTCAAAAACGATATGGACAATGCCGTCAGCATCAAGCGGCGGCTGGATGCCATGAAACAGGTTTATGACGCAGGTATCCGCACCGTGTGCTTTATCGCTCCGGTTTTTCCCGGTATCACGGATTTCGAGGCCATCTTCCACCGGGTGAAGGACCAGTGCGACCTGGTGTGGCTGGAAAATTTGAATCTGCGGGGCGGTTTCAAAAAAGACATCTTAGACTATATCCAGGAGAAATATCCCCACCTGCTCCCCCTGTACGACACCATCTACAACAAGGGAGACAGAGGCTACTTCCGTGGTTTGGAGGATCAAGCGGAACGGCTGGCGAAAGAATATAGATGTCCCTTTGTGGATAACGAGCTGCCCTACGGACGGGCAGAGCCGGGACATCCGGTCATTGTGGATTACTTTTACCATGAGGAAGTGCGTGGCTCGGAAAACACCGGGAAGCGAACTCAAAAAGTATGATCTTATACGGAGTGCTGCTAGGGTGCTCTGAAACGTAGTATGGACAATCGACACCCACACTCTAAGTTACGTGAGTCAACGTGATAAAAATTATATTGGACAAACGCTTGACAACTTTTGTTTTGTAATTTCAAAATTTTCTCTGACCCATTTTTGACCCAGAACGGAATCGGAGCAGGCAGGGCTGGACGGAAACAATGGAAAATCCGCCGAGCGAACGGCGGTAAAAAGCACAAATCGGAGCCGAAATGACTCCGATTTGTGCTTGAGACAACCTACGGACCAGAAGGCCGGGGGTTCGAATCCCTCACGGCGTGCCAAAAAGACCCGAAACCGTAAGGCTTCGGGTCTTTTTGTTTGCATAAGTTGTTGTTTTCTCCCGCTGCTTTTTTCTGACCCAAACGCTGACCCCAACGGGAGCGGATAGCGGAAAGGTCTATACCGCACGGGAGAGGATGCTCCCCATGGTTTGCGCCGCCTTGAGTTGTGCGTCGGTGGTGACGTGGGCGTAGGTGTCCAGCGTGAAGCCTGCGGAGTAGTGTCCGAGCATCGAGGAGACGGTTTTTACGTCCACGCCGTTTTGCAGCGCCATCGTTGCGAAGGTGTGGCGCAGGTCATGAAAGCGTATCCGTGGCAGTCCTGCTCGCTTTAGAACGCGGTGCAGCATATGCAACACGCTGTCCGGGGACATGGGGCCTCCGGTGGGCGATGGAAATACCCACTCGCTGCTTCCCACCTTGTTTTTCTGTGCCTTTAGAACGTCTATCGCGTCTGCCGACAACGGCAGTGTGCGGTAGGCGTTTTTCGTTTTCAGCGGGGCTTCCACTACCTTGCCGTTCTGCCGCGAGATGGCCCGTTGGATTTTCAGCACACCACGGTCGAGGTCGATGTCCGTCCATTTCAGCCCTAGCAGTTCGCCCCGCCGAAGTCCGGTGGCAAGGTCGAGGTAGTAGAGCTCGTACACGCCGCTGTCCCTGGCCTCCCGGAAGAAGGTGCTGAGTTGGTCGGCGGTCAGGGTCTTCATCTCCTTGTGCTCCACCTTCGGCAGG
>OHWG01001451.1_pt1 | contig 11755 bp, 9 predicted proteins | sample 1579621 | NCBI WGS metagenome assembly OHWG01 (sample SAMEA3882544, study PRJEB24775) | human gut metagenome | biome: human-associated habitat; feature: intestine environment; material: feces | place: Netherlands | collected 2009/2010
CACCACGTCAGGCCCTTCCTCCTCGAGAACGGCCTTCAGCTTCAGCAGTACGTCGCACGTGACGTCGAATAGCGTCTGGCCCGGCTTCATGATCGCCAGGTCGTGGTCGGGATTTACGTCAAAGACGCGCAGTACCTGGTCGAGCATCTCGCGGTGCTGCGCCGTGATGCACACGACGCTCTCAAGCGCCGGACGCTTTTGCAGCTCGAGCACGAGCGGCGCCATTTTGATCGCCTCCGGCCGTGTGCCGAAGACGGACATGACTTTAATGCGTTTGCTCATCATTGCCCTCCTGTACAGGCGCAGTGTTTTCGGCTGCTGCGGCAGTCTCCGCTTCCGCTGCGGCCTTTGCCTCCTGCAGCTCCACGTCAAGGTGATGCTTGTGCACGCTCTTACGGATAAAGGCGCACACGACAAAGCCGATCAGCAGCGCAAGGATCAGCAGCGCTATACGGATCGTGCCCTTCGTCGTGAGCACGACGGCGGCGAGGCCGAGCGTGGCGCTGATGGCATACAGGATCGCGACGGCCTGCTTCTGGTTCAGACCGAGATCCATGAGCTTGTGGTGGAAGTGACCGCGGTCGGCGTGAAACGGGCTCTGACCGTGCAGGATGCGGCGGCAGAACGCAAAGAGCGTGTCCGACAGCGGCACCGCCAGTGCGAGCACCGGCACGACGAATGTCACGATTGCATAGAACTTGAACAGACCGAGCACCGACACCGTTGCCAGCACATAGCCGAGCAGCAGCGCGCCCGTGTCGCCCATGAAGATCTGCGCCGGGAAGGAGTTGTACCAGAGGAAGCCGACGAGGGCCCCGACGAACGCCGCGGCGAAGACGACCAGTTCGCCGCTCTGCGGGATGTACATGATGTTGAGGTAGTCTGCGTAGACGATGTGTCCCGAGAGGTAGGCCAGCACGCCCAGCACGGCGACGATCGGCACCGAGACGCCCGTGGCCAGGCCGTCGAGGCCGTCCGTGAGGTTGGCGCCGTTCGACACGGCCGTGACGACGAAGATCGCCACCAGCACGTAGAGCAGCCACATCAGGGTGTTGTCGCCGCCCGTGAGCCAGCCGTAGTCGAATTCGTTGTTCTTGACGAAGGGGATGGTCGTCTTGGTGGTCTTCGTGCTCTCGGAGTCGATCAGCACGTTGCGCTGCACGGTCTGCACGACCGTGCCGTCGGCATCGTAGTAGACCGTCTCGACGGGCTGCGTGGTCTTCTCGCGCACGACGATGTCGCCCGAGAGCCACATCGTCGTGCCGACGATGATGCCCAGGCCGACCTGCCCGACGATCTTGAAGCGTCCCTTGAGCCCCTCCTTGCGGTGGCGGAAGACCTTGATGTAGTCGTCCAGTCCGCCGATCAGCCCCAGCCAGACGGTCGAGACGAGCATCAGCTGCACGTAGACGTTGTCCAGGCGCCCGAACAGCAGCGTCGGGATGAGGATGGCGATCAGGATGATGACGCCGCCCATGGTCGGGGTGCCGCGCTTCTGCAGCTGTCCCTCGAGGCCGAGGTCGCGGATCTCCTCGCCGATCTGCTTGCGGCGCAGGAAGTCGATGATCGTGCGGCCGAAGATGATGACGATCAGCAGCGCAAGGATGATCGCCGCCGCCGCCCGGAACGAGATGTACTGGAACATGCCCGACCCCGGGAAGTCGTAGGCCTCGTCCAGATAACGGAAAAGATGATACAACATGGTTGTCTATCGTTTATTTTCAATGTAGGATGCAAAGTCGCGGCGCACCTCCTCGCGGTCGTCGAAGTGGTGCTTCACGTCGCCGACGATCTGGTAGGTCTCGTGCCCCTTGCCGGCGATGAGGATCACGTCGCCGGGCCGCGCAAGCACGACGGCCGTGCGGATCGCCTCGGCGCGGTCGGCCAGGCGCAGGTAGCGCGCCCCGGGCTCCAGCCCGGCGACCATCTCGTCGAGGATCGCCTCGGGGTCCTCGTGGCGCGGGTTGTCCGAGGTGAAGATCGCCGTCGTGGCGTACTTCACGGCGATCTGCGCCATCTCGGGGCGCTTCGTGCGGTCGCGGTCGCCGCCGCAGCCGCAGACCACCAGCAGCTGCTGCTGCGGCGTGCGCAGCTCGTCGATCGTCTGGATGACATTCTCCAGCGCATCGGGCGTGTGGGCGTAGTCCACGACGGCCGTCGTGCCGTTCGACGCGCGGATAACCTCGAAACGGCCGCTCACGGCGTGCAGCGTGCTCAACACGCGCAGCACCTCGTCGCGGTCGAGCCCCAGCAGCACGGCGGCGCCGTAGACGGCCGTCAGGTTGTAGGCGTTGAAGCGCCCGAGCAGCCCGACCCACAGCTCGCGCCCGTCGAGGCGCAGCAGCATGCCGTCGAGGTGCATCTCGACGATCCGGCAGCGGAAGTCGGCCATCGCACGCAGCGAGTAGGTGTGCACCTCGGCGCGGGTGTTCTGCACCATGACGAGGCCGTTGCGGTCGTCCGTGTTCGTCAGGGCGAAGGCCCCCTTGGGCAGGTGGTCGAAGAAGAGCTTCTTGGCCCGGATGTACTCGGCGAAGGTCTTGTGGTAGTCGAGGTGGTCGTGCGTGATGTTCGAGAAGATGCCGCCCGCGAAGTCGAGACCCCGCGTGCGCTCCTGCACGATGGCGTGCGACGAGCACTCCATGAAGCAGAATTCGCACCCGGCATCGGCCATCTCGCGCATCAGGGCGTTCAGGCGGATCGAGTCGGGCGTCGTGTGCGTTGCCGGCAGCGTGCGCTCCTCGATGCGGTAGACCACCGTCGAGATGAGCCCCGCACGGTAGCCCATCGCCCGCACCAGGTCGAAGAGCAGCGTCACGGTCGTGGTCTTGCCGTTCGTGCCGGTGATGCCGACGAGCTTCAGCTCGCGGCTCGGATGGTCGTAGAAGGCCGCGGCCATGTCGGCCATCGCCCCCTGCGAGTCCTTCACGACGACGAAGGTCACCCCCGCGGGGCGCTCTTCGGGCAGGCGCTCGCAGACCACCGCCGCGGCCCCCGCCGTGACGGCCGCCCCGATGAAGGCGTGGCCGTCGCACTGCGTGCCGGGCACGGCGAAGAAGCAGCAACCCGCCGCCGCGGCCCGCGAATCGTAGACGAGCGACCCGACGGCGACCTGCGGATCACCCCAGATTGCCTCAACAGGCGTATTTTCAAGTAGTTCGGATAGTGTTTTCATCTCTCAGTGTCAATTCAAGGTTATGCTGACCGTCGCTCCGGGCGAGATGCGCTGCCCGGCGGCGATGCTCTGTCTTGTCACGGCCCCCTCGCCCGAGAAGCGGACGTGCAGCCCGCGGCTCTCGAGCAGGAAGAGGGCATCCTTCAGCCCCATGCCCCGCACGTCGGGCATCACGCTCCGGTCGTCGGGCAGCGAGGCGATCGTCACCTCGGCGAGGCTGTCCACCGTCGCGCGGCCCCAGCCCGTGCGGCGGTCGTAGTCGACTTCGGGCGAGAGCCGTCCCGCCACGCGGCGGATCTGGGCGATCTCCCCGCCCTTGATCCGCTCGGGATAGCGGCGCGGACCCTGCCGCTCGAGGCGTCCATACCACTCCTGCCCGCGGTTGTAGATGTAGTCCACCAGGCGCTTGACGACCGGACCCGCGAGCGGACCGCCGTAGTAGGCCTTGCCGGCCTGTGCGCGCGTCTCGATGGTGGTCAGCACCGTGTAGCGGGGTTCGTCGGCCGGGAAGAAGGCGATCATCGAACCCAGATAGTGGCGCCCGGGCTCCCTGCGCGGCTCGGTGATCTGCGCCGTTCCGGTCTTCGCGGCGACGCGCACGTAAGTCGTGTCGCGGAAGAAGGCGCTCGCCGTGCCCCGCGTGCAGACCGCCTGGAGGCAGCGGTTCACCTCGCGCAGCGTCGACCGCGAGCAGATCGACGAAGCGATCGTGCGGCTCTCGAAGCGCTCCTCGACATGGTCGTCGCGCCGCAGCTCGCGGATCAGCACCGGCGAGATCATCCGCCCGCCGTTGGCGATAGCGTTGTAGAAGGTAATCATCTGGATCGGGGCCAGCTTCACGCGGTAGCCGTAGGCCATCTTCACGAGCATCACGCCGGGGTCGGCGACCTTCCAGTCGCGGGTGATCTCGGGCTGCCGCTCGCCGAGGCGCTCCAGCCCGACGGTCTCGCCCAGGTGGAGCTGCTCGTGCAGGAAGCGGCTGTAGTCGAACTTCCTGCCCGTGGCGCCGTAGCGGTCCCAGACCGCCTCGGCGAAGTAGACGTTCGAGGAGGCGGCCACGGCCTGCCGGAAGTCGATGACGTGGTCGCCGCGGTGCGAGTCGCGGATATTCGTCGCGGGACCCACCTTGACCGGATCGCCGTTGTGCACGTCGTAGGTCGTCTCGGGCGACATCTTCGCGTCGTCGAGCAGCAGCAGCATCGATGCCAGCTTGAAGGTCGAGCCGGGCTCCATGCAGCGGCCCAGCGCATAGTTCTCGCGCTCGGAGTAGCTGCCGTCGCCGTTGCGGCCGAGGTTCGCCAGGGCGAGGATCTCGCCCGTGCGGGTCTCCATGACGATGGTCGTGCCCCAGGTGGCGTTCTGCCGCTCGAGCTGGCTCCGCAGCGCCCTGTCGGCCACGTCCTGCAGGTCCATGTCGAGCGTCGTCACCACGTCCAGCCCGTCCTCGGGCTCCTCGTGCCCGGCCCCGGCCACCCGGCCGTAGAAGCCACGCGCGATGCGCTGCCGCACGGCCACACCGTCGCGGCCTGAAAGCTCGCGGCGGTAGCTGTCCTCGATGCCGTAGTTGCCAAAGAGCGTCTTGCCCGAGTCGTCGGGACGGCCGATGTAGCCCTTGTCGCCGATCGTGCGGCGGGCCAGCCCCCCCTGCGGGTAGACGCGGTCGTCGCGCTCGACAAGGCGGTAGACCATGCCCATGTTCCAGTTCAGCAGCGGATAGCGGCGCAGCGTCTGCCACTCGGCGTAGTCCACCTCGCGCGGGAAGATGTTGACGAGCGTATGGTCGCGGATCGTGTCGTAGATGCGTTCGGTCACGGTCGCCTCGCCGCGGATCCAGTCCACGAGCCGGGCGAAGAGCCCCTCCGAGCGGTAGTAGGTCGTGTCGCGTTCGTTGGTCAGGCGGTAGTTGTTGCGGGCGTGGCTCTGCTTCTCCCTAAAAAAACGGGCGTACTCCGCGGCGGAACGGTCCTTGAAGTAGGCCGAAAGAAGCTTGGCGAGCGAGTCGCTCTGCTCGCGAAACCGCTTCGTGTCGGCCAGTCCGTCCGACGCGAAGTCGAAGGCCGCCTGGTAGCGGAAGATCGAGACGGCCAGGGGTTCGCCGTCGCGCGAAAGGATGCTCCCACGCTGCGCCGGGATGACCTCCTCGGTGAAGATGCGGTTCGAGAGGCGCGCGGCGTTGTAGGCCACCTCGCCGCTGAAAAGCTGCACCCACAGCAGCCGCAGAAACACGACGGCTCCCGCGAGGATGAACAGCACGTAGAGCAGCCGCACCCGCAGCAGGATGTCGCTCTTGATCTTCGACGGTTCGCGTTTCATGTTCAGTTGTCGATGATTTCACCCGGCGCGGGCGGGTCCTGGAGGTCGATGCCGCGGCGGCGCAGCTCCTCGACGACGGCCGAGTGGGTCGTGCGGCTGAAACGCTGCTCCTCGAGGCGGATCGACCGCTCGCGCAACAGCTGCACCTCGCGTTCGAGCCGCGAGTACTTCATGTCCAGATGCAGCGACCAGAACATCGCCATGATGCTCAACAGGAACATCCCGGCGATGCAGGCCATGTAGGGGTAGTACTGCGAGACACCCCGGCGCAGCAGGATCGTCCCCGAGACCAGCTGCCAGAAGGTGCTCGACGCACGGCGCGCGGCCTTGCGGCGGCGCTCCTCCTCGGCTTCGCGCTCGGCGGTCTCCCGCTCCTCGTCCTCGCGCAGGTCGTCGTCGGCCTCTCCCCGCTCCATGCGGCGCACCTCGCGCCGGATGCGGCGGGCCAGCTCGGCCTCGGCCTCGCGCCGCGCCTGCTCCTCGGGGGAGACGGGATCGAATTCGTGGTCCTGCAGCATGGTCATCCTCTCTTGACGGCGGCGCGCAGTTTGGCCGAGCGCGACCGGGGGTTGCGCTCCAGCTCCCCGGCCGCGGGAACCACGGCCTTGCGCGTCAACACCTCGAACGGCGCCTGCGGCCGTCCGTAAAAATCCTTTGCGACCTCTCCGGTGAAGTTGCCGCTGCGCAGGAAGTTCTTCACCAGCCGGTCCTCGAGCGAGTGGTAGGAGATGACCACCAGCCGCCCGCCGGGCCGCAGCACCTTGAGGCTCTGCTCGAGGGCCATCTTCAGCGCCTCCATCTCGCCGTTGACCTCGATGCGCAGCGCCTGGAAGAGTTTGGTCAGGAACTTCGCTCCGTCGCGCTTCGGCGTGCAGGGCTGCACGGCGGCAACCAGCTGCGCCGTCGTCGCGATCGGCTCCGCGGCGCGCGCCCGCACGAGGCATCCGGCCACCTTCCACGGGGTCTCCACCTCGCCCCAGTCGCCCACGACGCGCGTCAGCTCCTCCACCGTGTAGCCGTTGACCACGTCGGCGGCCGTCAGCCGTCCGCGCCGGTTCATGCGCATGTCGAGCGGCGCCTCGCCGCGGAACGAGAAGCCCCGCTCCACATCGTCGAAGTGGTGCGACGAGACGCCCAGATCGGCCAGGATGCCGTCCACCTGCCGCACGCCCCGCAGCCGCAGCGCCCCGCGCAGAAAGCGGAAATTGCTCTCCACATAGCAGAAGCGGGGATCGTCGGGACAGTTCGCGCGCGTGTCGGCATCCTGATCGAAGCCGTAGAGCCGCCCCCGGGGCCCGAGCAGCGAGAGAATCCGCCGCGAGTGGCCGCCTCCGCCGAACGTCAGGTCGGCATAGACCCCGTCGGGCCGCACGTCGAGCAGCCGCACGGACTCCTCGAGCAGGACGGGAACATGGTATTCGGGTGCCATCATTTCGATAAGGTCGATTTGGGCGTAAAGTTAGCGTTTTTTCAAAAAAGAATACCTATATTTGCCGTTATAAATTTTTTTCCGCACGTTTCCATGCCCCAGATAGACATCGGCGCCGTACTGAAAGCCAAGGCCCCGCGGCTGGCCCGCTGGATTCCCCGACCGGCGGTAGGGTGGCTGCGCCGCACGATCCACGAAAAGGAGATCAACCACATCCTGCAACACTACTGGTCGCTCCCGCCGCAGGAGTTCATCCGCGCCTGCTTCCGGCAGTGGCAGGTGAGCTACTCGATCGAGGGGCTCGAAGGGCTCGATCCCGCGGGCCGCTACCTCTTCGTCTCGAACCACCCCTTCGGCGGGATGGACGGCATGATGCTGGCCGACAAGCTCATCGACCGCTTCGGCGATGTGCGCGTGGTGGTCAACGACCTGCTGATGTACGTCGAGCCGCTCCGGCCGCTCTGGATTCCGGTCAACAAGCACGGCGCGCAGAACGCGGCCTACGCCCGCAAGATGGAGGAGGAGTTTTTCGGCGAGCGGCAGATCCTGACCTTCCCGGCGGGGCTCTGCTCGCGCCGCATCGACGGCTGCGTGGCCGACCCCGAATGGAAGATCAGCTTCCTGAAGAAGGCTTACGCCTCGCAGCGGCAAATCGTGCCGGTCTTCGTCGAGGGGCGGCTCTCGAACTTCTTTTACCGCATCGACCGCCTGCGCAAACGGCTGGGCATCAAGTTCAACATCGAGATGCTGTGGCTGCCCGACGAGATGTTCTCGCAGCAGGGCAAGCACTTCCGCATCGTCGTGGGCGACCCGATTCCCATGGCGGAGCTGCAGAGCGCCGGTTCGCTGCGCGAGCAGGCGGAGTATGTACGCAAAAAGGCGTATTTTCTGGAAAAAAAGCTCTCCTCCGCGACACAATAGCTGCAAAAAACGGTATTTTTGCAGCGGATATGCAAAGTAAAACCATGAAACCCATCATCCCGCCCGTCGACCGGGAGTTGCTGCGCGCCGAGCTCACGCCCGAACGCAAGGTCCGCGACACGAACAAGGCCGGCAACGAAATCTACGTCTTCTCGGCGGCGGAGTGCCCGTCGCTCATGCGCGAAGTGGGCCGCCTGCGCGAGGAGGCCTTCCGCGGCGCCGGGGGCGGCACGGGCGAGGAGGTGGACATCGACGAGGAGGACACGGCCGGCGACGGCTACTACCAGCTCATCGTCTGGGACCCGGCGGCCGAACAGATCGTGGGCGGCTACCGCTTCATCGTCTGCACGACGCCGAACCCGCGCCACCTCTCGACCGAGCACTACTTCCGCTTCAGCGACCGTTTCCGCCGCAAATACCTGCCCCACACGATCGAACTGGGGCGCTCGTTCGTGCAGCCCGCCTACCAGGCCCGCGCCAACGCCAAGAGCATCTACGCGCTGGACAACCTCTGGGACGGCATCGGCGCCCTGATCGTGTTGAGCCCCCGCTCGAAATACCTCTTCGGCAAGGTCACCATGTACACGAGCTACAAGACCGTGGCGCGCAACGCCCTGATCTGGTTCCTGCGCCGCTACTTCCCCGACCGCGAGGGGCTCGTCGAGGGCATCCATCCGCTGCGGCTCGATCTGGACGACCCCTACTACGAGGAGCTCTTCCACGGCGAGACCTACATGGACAACTACCGCATCCTGATCCAGAAGATCCGCGAGTTCAACGAGAACATTCCGCCGCTGATCAACGCATACATGAACCTTTCGCCCACGATGCGGGTCTTCGACACGGTGTCGAACCCCGATTTCGGCGACGTGGAGGAGACGGGCATTCTGGTGACGATCCGCGACATCTATCCCGAAAAACGGCAGCGCTACACCCGCTGGAAGGGGTGGCGGGCCAACCTCAAGCACCGCCGCGAGGAGTTCGGCGAACAGCTGCGCGAGCACCTCGAACGCATCAGGAGCGAGCGCGACAGAAAGCGCGCGGAACGGTCGTAGGTGCCCTTTCCGGTCCGCTCTTTTCCGGTCCGCCCTTCCGGCCGCTCTTTCCCGGCCCGCTCCGCATGGCGGCCGGCACAAAAAAACTCCGCACAAGGCGGAGTCCAGGCAAACAATTGTTTAACTAAATCACCGACGGTGACCGGAACGTGTCATTCGTCCGTCTCGGTGTTGTCAGAAGAGGAGGAGTCGGCCGTGCCGCACTTCTCTTTGGTGCAATCTCCCTTGCAATCACCATCCTTCTCGGCCTTCTCCTCCTGTGTGGTACTCTCTTCCGTAGCGGACTCGGGTGCAGGGGCAGCCACCTCCTGCTTTTCGGGTTCCGTCGATTCGGGCTGTTGAGCGAATGCCATGCCGCCTGCCGTCAGCATCAGCGCCGCCATCATCACAACTCTCTTTTTCATGGCTCTCAAAATTAAGGTTAGACTTCCGTTTTCGGGGCCGAACCGCTTTCGCGACGGCCTTTACCCTGAAAGGATTCAAGCCATGTGCCATGATGGCAAAACAAGCATAAAACCTTGTTTTACAATGTATTGCATAAAACAAAGCAATCCTGCCGCACTGTGGAAAAGTGTGGAACGAAGGTGTGGAATGTGGATTTTTTCCACACCCGGGGCGGCTACTCGATGCCGTAGAGGTGCAGTTTGTTGTAGAGGGTCTTGCGGTCGATGCCGAGCAGTTTCGCGGCCTGCGACTTGTTGCCGCCCGCCGCAGCAAGGGCCCGGCGGATCTGCTCCTCCTCGCCGGCGGGATCGCGCAGCGAGAGGGTGGAGGAGGCTCCGCCCCCGGCAATCTCGGCCGGAAGTTCGCGGCAGGTGACATACTCGTCCTGCGCAAGCAGCGTCGCCGACATGACGACATTCTTCAGCTGCCGCAGGTTGCCCGGCCAGTCGTAGCGCGTGAGGGCCGCCGCAGCCGCGGCGTCGAAGCCCACGAGGTGCTTGTCCAGCTCGCGGTTGGCCTGGTCGAGGAAGAAGTCGGCGAAGAGCAGGACATCCTCGGGCATTTCGCGCAGGCACGGCATGCGGAGCGTGAATTCATTGATCCGGTGGTAGAGGTCGGCGCGGAACGTGCCGCGGGCGATGGCCGCTTCGAGATCCTCGTTCGTCGCCGCCACGAGGCGGATGTCGACCGGAATCTCGCGCGTGCTGCCCACGGGGCGGATGCGCCGCTCCTGCAGGGCGCGCAGCAGCTGCACCTGCGTCTCGTAGGTGAGGTTGCCCACCTCGTCCAGGAAGAGCGTCCCGCCGTTGGCGGCCTCGAAGGCGCCCGTCTTATCGTTCAGCGCCCCGGTGAAGGAGCCCTTGACGTGGCCGAAGAACTCCGAGGCGGCCAGCTCGCGCGGGATGGCCCCGCAGTCGACCGCCACGAAGGGCTTGCCGGCCCGCTTGCTGCTGCGGTGGATGAGCTGCGCGACATGCTCCTTGCCCGTGCCGCTGGCGCCGTTGACCAGCACCGACATGTTGGTCGGAGCCACGAGCCGCACGTACTCGTACAGCCGCCGCGAAGCGTCGCTGTGCCCCTCGATGTAGTTGAGCGCCGCAGGTTCCCGTTTCGCACCGCACGCCGGGCCCTTGGCTGCGGCCGCCGGCTCCGCCGCCGCACCGGGTGCCGGCGTGTCGATCGCCTCGCGGATCTTCTTGAGCAGCTCGTCGGGATTGACCGGCTTGGCCACGTAGTCGCGGGCCCCGAGCTTCATGCTGCGCACGGCATTCTGAATCTCGGCGTAGCTCGTCATGACGATCACCGGCTCGCGGCGCCCGCGCTCGGCCAGCCACTGGAGCAGGGCGATGCCGTCCTCGTCCGGCAGGCGCATGTCGCTCAACACGAGGGCATACTCCTGCTTCCCGAGCGCCGTGCGGGCCGCCGACACGCTGCCGGCCGTCTCCACGTCGAAGCCCCGCTTCGAGAGCCACGTGCGCAGCATCAGCGCGAAGGTGGTGTCATCGTCTACGATCAGAATCCGTTCCATAACGTCGCAAAGATAGGAAAAGCCGACGGCAAATCCAAGTCCGCCGGCGGTCGGGTGCCTTGCTCACACGGCCGGATCGGCGGCCTGCGCGGCGGCCCGGGCGACTATCGCGTCGATGCGCCCGAGCGCGGCCTGCAGCCCGCTCCGCAGGGCGGGGTCGATTTCGCCGTCGAAACGCTCGGCCCGCCGCAGCACGGCAGCGATCTCCGCGGCACCGATCATCGTGAAGATGGGCAGCATCTTGTGCGCCACGGCCTTCAGTGCGGCGGGATCGTCCGCCGCAGCGCCCCGGCATTGGCCCCGGTCTGCTCGGCAAAGGAGGCGACGATGCTCCGCGCCGCCTCGGGATCATCGCCCGCATAGGCCGTCAGGGCTCCGAAATCGACCCCGTCGCCCGATGCCGGGGACTCCGCGGCCGGAGCGTCCGCCTCGCCGGCGGGTGCCGCAGCCTCTTCGCTGCCTCCTCCCGTCGCGGCGCGGATCGCGGCAAGCAGTTCGCCGCCGGAGAAGGGCTTGCGCAGGCAGGCCGCGAAACCCCGGGCGGCAAAGTCGGCGGGGCGCATCTCCCCGCGGGCCGAGACCGCCACGACGGGCAGCGACGCATCGACCCGGTGCACGGCGTCCAGCACGCTGAAGCCGTCGGCCGAGGGCATCTGAATGTCGGTCAGCACCAGGTCGAAACGGCTCTCCGCGACGATCCGGCCGACGTATTCGGGATAGGCACAGCTCTCGGTCTCGATTCCTGCCCGGCGGCACATCGCCGCCGTCATCTCGAGCTGCAGCGGATCGTCGTCCACGAGCAGCACGCGCAGCCCCGGGCGTACCTCGCTCTCCGACACGGCCGCCGCAGGTGCCGCCCCCGCATCGCCCGCCGCCCCGACCGGCACCGA